>Ga0187893_10010878_pt1 | contig 13373 bp, 14 predicted proteins | sample MA1701074metaG_FD_139574 | JGI IMG/M metagenome (GOLD analysis project Ga0187893, IMG submission 139574) | White microbial mat communities from a basaltic lava cave in the Kipuka Kanohina Cave System on the Island of Hawaii, USA - MA170107-4 metaG ...
CGCGAAAAAGCTGGAGCCGGGGGCGGGACTTGAACCCGCGACCTGCTGATTACGAATCAGCTGCTCTACCACTGAGCTACCCCGGCTTTTCAAGGACTTACGCACGCATGACGCCGATTCTACCGCCTTGTGCCACCCGTGTGCCACAGCAGGGGTCAGCCCAGTCAGCCCCACCAGGGTCCTTGAGGTCGCCGAGGGTAGCCCCCGCCTCCTCTTGCTGCTCCTCACGGCGCCGATTGCTGCCCCGGTTGCGGCAACCCCCGAACAGATTCTGGCCAACCCTTCGCAGGCTGGAGATGGTTCGACGGAACCATCCCCACTGATCCCTCCCAGGGGGAGGGGTCGTCTCGCCTTCGAGGATCGCCCCCGGTCAGCGTAGGAGCCTCTGCTTGATGAGCTTCTTGGCCAGCTCGTACACACCCGCGCTGGTCGCCTTCCTTGCCACGCCCCACCGCCGCAATGAGGACGACGATCGTGTAGACAGGGTCGGCGGTCATCGCCCGAGGAGGCGGCGCTTGGCGACCTCGTGGCTGATGAGTCGGCCCTGGCCGAGATCCTCCAGGCTCGCGCGGAGCGCCGTGACCAGCTCGGGATCGCCGAGGATCTCCAGGGTTTCGAGGAGGCTCTCATAGAGATCCCATGGCAGCACGGCAAGCACGGGGCGCCCGTGGCGGGTCACGCTGACCGCGTGCTCCGGGGTCCGTTGGAGCCGCTCCGGCAGATCCAGCAAGAGCCTCCGCGCCTCGGTGATCGTCAGGGATGTGGTCATCGTCCGCGTCCTCCCACGGGTGTACGAGTAAATGTACACTCTGATCAGAACTGCAAGCCGGGCATTCCGGGTCGGCGGCACGGGGCCAAGGCGGCGGGCGCCCCCCGCAGTGTGGATGAACGTCCGGAACTGATCGATCGGAGGCCCACGCCCCGAACCGATCGTCCCTGACGCTGACACTCTCGCGCACGGGGCCGAGTCGCTCGAATTGGGGACGAGGCGGAGCGAGCATGGCTCGGCGGTGGGGCTGCGCGCCGCCCTGGCCGGACGGTGCACGACGTTCATTTTCGCCGTCGCCGTCATCGCGCTGCTGCAGGCTCCGGCCGCCCGACGCGCGTGGCCCCGATTGAGCTTGCGCTGGGCCCGGCGTGCAGGCCAGCCGGGCAGCGACGGGAAGGGGTAATGCTAGAATTGACACGGCCATGAAATTCCTCTGCCTCGACTGTGACGAGCCGATGAAGCTGCTGAAGGCCGAGGGGCCCGACGAGGGGTCCCTGTCGGTCGTATTTCGCTGTCCCGAGTGCGGCTTCCGCGTGGCCATGCTGACCAACCCCTTCGAGACCCAGCTGGTGCGGAGCCTCGGCGTGAAGGTAGGGGGACGCACCGTACCGGCTGAGCCCTTCGAACACGTGCGGACGTCCATGGCCAGCGCGCGCCCGGATGCCTTCGAGGGCGTGCCCACCCCTGGCGCCGATGGAGAGGGTCCGGGCTGTCCGTTTGCGGCCATGGTAAACGAAGCGGCCACGAGTGCCCCGACTGGCGTGAGGTGGACGACCGAAGCCGAGGCGCGCTTGGAACGCGTTCCTGACTTCATCCGGCCAATGGCCCGCAAGGCAATCGAGCGCTACGCGGAAGGCAAGGGCTATCCGGCCATCACAGAAGGGGTCATGGACGAGGCCCGTGGCGTGATGGGGATGTAGCGTGAACAGGGCGGACATCATCCGGCATGTCGCGACGACCACCGGCTGGTCGAACGCGGTGACGGATCGGGCCGTGCGCTCCATGCTGGCTGGGATCCGCACCGCGCTCAAGCGGGGGGACACCATCACCCTGGTGGGCTTCGGGACCTTCTCCGCAGTGCGGCGCAAGCCGCGCACCGTGCGCAATCCTAAGACCGGACGCACGATCGCGGTGGCAGGAGGGCGCCTGCCCCGCTTCAAGCCGTCCAAAGAGCTCAAGCAGGCCGTCCGCTAGCCTGGAGCAAATATTCCTTCTGGCTTCGCGGTAAGGGTGGCTAGAATCGGCCCCATGTCTCAGGTGCGTCTCGTCCTGATGGTGGTGGCCAGTCTCGTCGTCCTTCCCGTTCCGGTTCTGGCGCAAAACGGTCGCCCTCTGGCTTTGAGCGCGGAGTCGGTGCTCCTCGTGGATCCGAGCGGCCGGACTCTTTTTGCCAAGAATCCTCGGGCTGATCACGCACCGGCCAGCCTCGTGAAGCTGATGACGCTCTATCTGGCCTTCGAGAGTATCGAGGCGGGCCGGGTGCAGAGCGATGACGTCGTCGTCATCAGTCACCATGCGGCCAGCACGGACCGGTATCGGATGGGCCTGCGCGAGGGCGACCGCGTGCCGTTGCACACGGTGATGGAAGGCGTCGGGATCGCGTCCGCCAACGATGCCGCAACCGCCCTCGCCGAGCATGTGGCAGGCAGCGAGGCCGCGTTCGTTGAGCGCATGAACGCCAAGGCGGCGGCCATGGGCCTCACGGGCACGCGCTTCGCCAATCCTCACGGCTTGCCCCATCCCAACCAGCGCAGCAACGCGCGGGACCTCGCCGCCCTCACCGCGCGGCTGCTCGAGGACTATCCGGATGCGCACACGGTGCTCGGCGGGCAGACCTTCGCGTACCGGGGACGAGTGTACGCCCGCAACATCTCCCTCTTCCGCGATCCGGGCGGAGTGCAAGCGCTCAAGACGGGGTTCACCCGGGAGGCCGGCTACAACCTGTCCGTCTCGGCGTGGCGGGGCGGGCGCCATTTCCTGATGATCGTCCTCGGCGCCGAGACCCGCGCGCGGTCGTTCATGGACGCCAAGAAGCTCCTGCGCTACGCCTTCATCGAAGCCGGGCTCGACGTCCCCGTCAGTGTAGGACGCGCGAACCCCAAGAAACCGATCCGCACTCGCCGGGCAACCAGCGTCCGTCGCTGACGGAGGCCGGTCGCGCACGCGCTCCATGCCCGTGATCAGCGCCTCCGTCTTCGATGCCTCTCCACGCCGACCGCGTCGTGACCGGGCTGGACCAGCTGTGAATAGGGGGGAGCGGGGCCCTGGGGCACCCCTCTGGCTTCCACACCCCGCGCCTCGCCGGGAGCCCCGGGGATGCCGGGGCTCCCACGATCATCCGAGTTTCTACCGCTTGCCGGAGAGCTTCTTCCGCTTCACGTAGGCCCACAGCTTCTTCGTCATCTCCGCCGGACCGATCGGGCTGTCACCGAACACCGACTCGAGACTGTCCCCGGCGCCCTTGAAGTTGATGGAGAACCCTCCGAACGGCTTCTTGCCGCCCTTTGCCGCCTTGGCCATGTGCCTTCCTCCCTCCTCGTGGTCCGGATCTCCCCGGCCGTCAAGTCGAGGGTATTACTACCATATGTACGAGGGGGAGCAAACAAAAAACCCAACCCCTAGGGGGTGGTCCACGAGGGCGGATACCCCCTAAGGGTATAGGCTCAGGACTGGCGGAAGGCCGGCATCACGTCGCGGGCGAACCAGGCGAGCTGCTCCTTGAACTCCTTGGGGGCGAGCCCTTCCGCCCAGTGGACCATGAAGTGATCGAGGCCCGGATATTGCGCCTCGATCGACTTGATCCCCTCGATGATGTGGGCGGGCGGTCCGCAGAACCACGCCTTCTGCTGGACACCGTCGCGCAGGAACGGTGTGCGGGCGGGCGCACCCGGTGTCCCCCAGGTTCGCCCTTCCTCGTCCGCGTAACGGACGAAGCCGAACGGCGCGAACCACTTGTAGCGCTCGTCGTGGGCGGGCTCCACGCGCCGGATGGCTTCCTCCTCGGTGGGAGCCAGATAGATGCCGGCGCCCCAGCACACGTCCTCGCCCAACTGCTTGTCGTGTCCGTGACGCACACACGCCGCATGGTACTGGCGGACCACTTGATCGAGAATCCGCTCGCCGTTGAGGGTCACCATCGCTTTGAAGTTGTGGCGGGCCATGAAGTCGATGGACTTGCCGCTGGCGATGGGCATCCAGATCTCGACGGGCAAATGCTTGGGCCGGGGCACGCAGGTGATCTCGCGCAGGGTGTAACCGCGATAGTCGACGGGGGGCGGAATCTCGTAGTGCTTGCCTTTGTGGGAGAAGGCCTCCTGGTTGAAGCACTTGAGGAGGACTTCCACCTGTTCCTCGAACAGCTCGCGGTTGGCCTCGGCGTCGAGCAGCGGGGCTCCGAACGATTCGACCTCGCGCGTATGGTAGCCGCGCCCGACGCCCATGATGACGCGTCCGTCGGTGACGATGTCCGCCATGGCGTAGTCCTCGGCCAGGCGCACGGGATGCCACATGGGGGCGATGTTGAAGGCACAGCCGAACTTGAGCCGCTTCGTCTGGGTGGCCAGCCAGAGGGAGAGCTGGACCAGGTTGGGAAACACCTCGTACCCTTCGCGCTGGAAATGGTGCTCGGCCGTCCACAGGGCCTCGTAGCCGAGCTCGTCCATGGTCTGGGCAATGTCGCGCGCGGTGAAGAAGGCCTGGCTCAATTGCGCGTTGCTGTACCGGCGCTCATTGGCCGGCGTCCCCCCAAGGCCGATGTTCTCGAGCTCGATCTGCCCGACATAGAGCACGGAAAACTTCGTGATCATTTCGCTGTCCACCCTCCGTCGACCATCAAGGTATGGCCGGTCATGTAGGCGGCGTCCACCGACGCCAAGAAGCAGGCGGCTGCCGCGATCTCCTCGAGGGTCCCGCGGCGGCCGGCCGGCGTGATGGCCCGCACCGCCGCCTCGTCGCCCCCCACGCCGCGCATCACGGGCGCCACGGCGCCGAGGATGCGGGTGGAGTTTGTACGCAGACCGGTGGTGATGGCGCCCGGCCCGATGGCATTCACCGTCACCCCGCGGTCGGCGTACGTGATGGCGAGCTGACGGGTGAGTCCCACCACGCCGTGCTTGGAGGCGGTGTAGGCAGCGCCGCCCCCCGAGCCGACGACCCCAGCGACCGAGGCGATGTTCACGATGCGCCCCACCCCGCGCGCCAGCATTTCGGGGAGCACACGCTTGGCGGCGAGGAACGTTCCGGTGAGGTTGATGGCGATCACCCGCTCCCAGAGCGCCGGCGACATCTCGTCGGCGTTGGCGTAGCCGTCCAGGATCCCGGCCGCGTTGACGAGGATCCCGACCGGACCGAGCTCCCTGATGGTCGCGCCCAGAGCGCGATCGACGTCCTCCCAGCGGCTCACGTCGGCCTGGGCGGCGGCCGCTCGATGCCCTTTGTCCTTGAGGATCTGGGCGAGCTCAGTGATGCCCTCGGGCAGGACGTCCACCAGGCCCACCGCAGCTCCGCGCTCGGCGAGCGCGAGCGCGATGGCCCTCCCGATGCCCGAGCCGGCGCCGGTGACGATGGCATTGCCGGCGACCAGCTCGCTCATCCGACGAACCTTCGCACGGCGTCCGCCGCCACGGCCGGTGATTCGTGAAGCAGCATGTGGCCACCCGGGAGGAGCTGCAGGGCGGCCCCCTTGATGCGACGCTGCCACTCCTCGGCGTACACCACCGGGTTCGCACGGTCGTCGTCACCCCACAGGATGAGGGTGGGCGCCGCGATCCGGTGCAACCGCTTGGTGATGCCCCGGTCAGGGATCGGCCACACGAACTTGCCCATGGCCGCGCGGCGGGCGATCGACTCGATCTGGGCCTCGATGTTCTCGCCTTCCGTCGCAGGCAGGGTCGCCCACGCGCGGGCCACCTCCGATTGCGGATCCTTCCACAGCACGGCCGCCAGCTCGTCGGCCGGGAGAATCAGCACGTCGGCGGATGGGGCGTCATCTCGCCAGAGACCAAGCGGCGACACGAGCGCGAGCGCGCGCGTCCGCCCCGGGAAGAACGCGGCAAGCTCGGCCGCCACCATGGCGCCGAAGAAGTGTCCGACCAGCTGCGTCGACCTGAGGCCGAGGGCGGTCAGCAGCTCGTCGTAAGCCAGGATCAGGTCGACGTGATCATCGAGGTGCTCCACCCCCGTCGACCGGGCGACGCCCGGATGGATGGGGGCGTAGACCGTATGGCGACGGGCCAGGTCGGCCAGGAAAGGCGACCAACCGCCGCGCTCGTGGAAGGAGTGAAAGTAGACGAGGGCAGGACCCTTCCCGGCCGAGAACACCTGGAAGGTGACAGCACCGCCCCACACCGTGACCAGCCGCTCGCGCGGCGCCACCGGGCCTTTAGCCATGGCCGTTGCGAGCGGCCCCCGGCCACCAGCGGTCTTTCCACTCGGGCCACAGGTCGCGCACGTGCGGCAGGACCTCGCGCGCGAAGAGCCCCGTGTTGTGGAGGACCAGGTCCTTCGGCATGCTGCCGATCTGCATGAGGACCATGAGATGCCCGACGCGCAGCTTCTGAATACAGTCGCGGAGCTGCTCGCGCACGGTCGCCGCACTCCCCGCGATGACATATCCCTCGTCGACGTACTTTCCCCAATCGAGCGACTGGCGCGCCTTCTTGGCCTGGGCCCCGAACTGCGGTCGCAGCCCCGAGCGCAAGGTCTTGACGGTCCGATAACCCGGGGCTTCCGCGAAGCCTTCCCACACGTTCAAGCACTTCTGATAAAAGTAGTGCACGTGCGGGAAGTAGAGACGCTCGGCCTCGGCGTCGCTATCGGCCACGCACACGAGCTGCAGGAAGCCGGCGCGATATGGATTTTCCTCTGCCCCCACCCGGCTCACGGCCTCCCAGAACCCGTCCATGGTGGCCTGGCCGCGCTTGTAGCCGTAGTAGGACAGGTAGCAGTAGACGTAGTCGAGCCGGGCCGTCCACTCCCACGTCTCCACGCTTCCCCCGCCGGGAATCCACACGGGCGGATGCGGCTTCTGCAGCGGCTGCGGCCAGATGTTCACGTAGCGGGACTTGGTGTACTTGCCGTTGAAAGCGAACACCTCGGGCCGCGTCCACGCCTGCATGACCAGATCGTGCGCCTCGTAGTAACGGTCGCGCAGAGTGGAGGGATCGACTCCGTACGCGAAGTTCATGTCCATCGACGTGCCCACCGGGAATCCCGCCACCAGCCGGCCCCCCGAGAGCAGGTCCAGCATGGCGAACTCCTCGGCCACCCGCATGGGTGGGTTGTAGGCAGCCAGACTGTTGCCGAGCACGATGATGGCCGCCTGCGAAGTCCGGCGGGTGAGGGCAGCCGCCATGAGGTTGGGCGACGGCATGAGCCCGTAGGCGTTGTTGTGATGCTCGTTGACGCAGAGGCCGTCGAACCCTGCCCCCTCCGCGAACTCGAGCTCATCCAGGAACTCGTGATACAGTCCGCGGGTCTTCTCCGGATCGAAGAGGTGATGCGGCGGATCGACCCAGACCGAGCGATACGCGTGCTCGAAGTCGTCCGGCAGGAACCGGTACGGCATCAGGTGGAACCAGGCGATCTTCATGGCGTCCTCAGTCTTCCCGGTCGTATCGCGGTCATGGTAGCACACGCCGCAGGCTCCCTTGACGGCGTCGCCCGCACCCGGTAGGCTGCCAGACACGAGGGTGCTCCAACATCAGGCGGGAGCTCGGGGAACCGGGCTGAGAGGGCGGCTGCTGCCGTCGACCGCACGAACCTGACCTGGTTAATACCAGCGGAGGGAAGCCATCATGAACGCTTCGCGCAAGATCTACCTGTCCCCCCTGTCTCGTCCTGACATTCGCGTCCCCGTGCGCGAGGTCCCGCTGTCGGGAGGCGAGCCACCCGTGCAGCTCTACGACACGAGCGGACCGTTCACCGACCCCCACGCCGACATCGACCTCAAGCGCGGCCTGCCGGCCCTGCGGGAGGCCTGGATCCGTGGCCGCGGCGACGTGGAAGAACCGGCCGGCCCCTCGTCGGCCTACCGGCTCCAGCGCGAGGACGATCCCACCTTGGGCGGCGTGCGCTTCGCCAGCGTGCGGCGTCCGCTGCGCGCGCGTGCCGGGCGGCGGGTGACCCAGATGCACTACGCGCGCCGGGGCGAGATCACCCCGGAGATGCAGTTCGTGGCCCTGCGGGAAGGGGTGGCGCCCGAGCTGGTGCGCGACGAGGTGGCGCGCGGCCGCGCCATCATCCCCGCCAACGTGAACCACCCGGAGAGCGAGCCGATGACCATCGGCCGCCGCTTCCTGGTGAAGATCAACGCCAACATCGGCAACTCGGCGGTGGCTTCTTCCATCGAGGAAGAAGTCGAGAAGATGACCTGGGCCACCCGCTGGGGCGCCGACACCGTGATGGACCTCTCCACCGGGAAGAACATCCACGAGACGCGGGAGTGGATTCTCCGCAACGCGCCCGTCCCTATCGGGACCGTGCCCATCTATCAGGCCCTGGAAAAGGTGGGAGGCAAGGCCGAGGACCTCACGTGGGAGGTCTACCGCGACACGCTCCTCGAGCAAGCCGAGCAGGGCGTGGACTACTTCACCATCCACGCCGGCGTGCGCCTCGCCTATATTCCGTTCACGGCCAAGCGGGTCACCGGCATCGTTTCGCGGGGCGGCTCCATCATGGCCAAGTGGTGCCTGGCCCACCACCAGGAGAGCTTCCTGTACACCCATTTCCAGGAGATCTGCGAGATCATGGCCGCCTACGACGTGGCCTTCTCCCTGGGCGACGGCCTCCGCCCCGGCTCCACCGCGGACGCCAACGACCAGGCGCAATTCGCCGAGCTCGACACCCTCGGCGAGCTGACCACCATCGCCTGGGAGCACGATTGCCAGGTCATGATCGAAGGCCCCGGCCACGTGCCGATGCATCTGATCAAGGAGAACATGGACCGCCAGCTCGCCGTCTGTCACGAGGCGCCCTTCTACACGTTGGGCCCCCTCACCACCGACGTGGCGCCCGGCTACGATCACATTACCTCCGCCATCGGGGCGGCCATGATCGGCTGGTTTGGCACCGCTATGCTGTGCTACGTGACCCCCAAGGAGCATCTCGGCCTTCCCAACAAGAAGGACGTGAAGGACGGCGTCATCGCCTACAAGATCGCGGCGCATGCGGCCGACATCGCCAAGGGACATCCGCGCGCCCGCGAGTGGGACGACGCGCTCTCCAAGGCACGCTTCGAGTTCCGCTGGCAGGACCAGTTCAACCTCTCCCTCGATCCGGAGACGGCGCGCGAGTTCCACGACGAAACCTTGCCGGCAGCGGGAGCCAAGCTCGCCCATTTCTGTTCCATGTGCGGCCCCCACTTCTGCTCCATGAAGATCACCCAGGACGTGCGTGAGTACGCGGCCAAGGTCGGTGCTGCCGACGAGGCGGCCGCCCTCGCCCAGGGCCTGCGGGAGAAGGCCGAAGAGTTCAAGCAGACCGGCGGGGAAATCTACCGGGTTCGTTGAGTAACGATGGGAGCGGGCTCGAGAGCAGCTCCTCGTGCTCTCGAGCCCGGGCAGGGTGTTACTTCTGCACGCTGAGCCTGATGCCCTCGGCCGCCAACTTCAGGTTCGCGCCCTGGGTGGTGACGAACCTCCTCTCGGGATACATTCCCTAGCTCTGGATGTAGGACTTCACTGTTACCACGCCATTCACCGAGCGCGCGTCCGAGACGAACTTGTCGGCGATCGCCGGCGAGGCGACCACACCGACGAGCACGACATGGCCCGCATAGACGGCGATGTCGACGCGACCGGAGAGCAGGCTGGGATCGGTCACGAGCTTCGCCTTGATCTCCTCCTTGATCTCAAAGTCGCTGGTCCAGGAGGGACGGGCGGGGACGAAATACGTCTCCACGCGCTTCACGCCTTGCGTCTCGCGGGCAATGCTCACCGCCGCCGGGCCGGCCGGTGAGTTCGGCGGGACCACTCCCACCAGGACCACGACGCCCCGGCGGCAGTACACGTCGATCCCGCTGGTACCCTTGACTGGCGAGGCCAGGAGGGCCGCCTTGATCTGCACTTCGGCCTGCGCATCCGACTCCTGCGTCGACAGCGACCGCAGGTCGGTGGCGGCGTCGTAGGTTCCCGTGACAGCCGAGGTGGCGGCCAGGTAGGGGTTACAGCCCGTCAGCAAGAGGCCAGGACGAGGGCATTCGCTGTTTTCATCGCGCCACCTCCGTTGCTCATGGGTCTTCCCCTTGTAGCTTACCCTGATCGCGTCGCTGGCCTGTACTACCTTGCTCGTGCGCGCACAGTTCGCCTGAATACCACGACTAGCTCGTGAGTGGCAAGACCATCCGTCTCGAGCACCTACGCGAGGGCGCGCCGCCGGAGGCCGCCACTGACGTGGCTCTGGTGTCCCGGGCGAGGACGAACGCGCTTCTGACCATCCCGCGCTCGGTCAGAAGGGACCCAGGCGAAGGAACAGGCTCAGCAGGGCGCCGATCCCGAGCAGCTGGATCAACCCTGCGGTGACGAGGGCCAGCGAGGGGGGAAACCTCCGGTGTCCCCGTTCGCTCAGCTGCCTCAGGAACTGCCAGTGCTGGAGGATGGCGGGCACGAGCAAGAGCACGCCCAACACGACCATGACCCGACCCAGGTTCAAGGGGCCATGACGTGGCCCCATGCCGCCCGTGGACTCGCCGAGGTACTGGAAGAACTTGTAGATGGTGAAGCCAAAGCTGATCATCGACAGCGAGGTGCGGATCCAGGCCATCAGCGTGCGCTCGGAGGCCAACCGCGAGCGCTCAAAGGCCAGCTCGGTGCCGGCATCCAGCGTTGTCTCCGCCTTCGCTGACTCCGGGTCCGCCGCGATGGGTCGACGCACCGCGTGCTTCTAGCGCCCACCACCGCCCGCGGCGGCCATCATCTTCTCGACCACCTGGTCGATGGTGAAGCTGGCCGCTTTCTGGCGGGGCGGGAACTCCTTGAATGTGCCAAGGAACTGCGCCACCAGCCCCTGCGCCGGGACGAACAGGTACAGGTGATCGAAGATCCAGTCCCAGTAGGTGTTCGACGTGATGTCGGCGCGCTCGTAGGGGTCGGTGCGTAGGTTGAACAGCTTGGGGAAGCGCAGCGGGACGAACGGCTCCTGCCAGATGCGCAAGGTCCCCTGGATGCGCTGCTCCATGAAGACGACCTTCCAGTTGTCGTAGCGCAGGCCCACGAGGTCGCCGTCGTCGTCGAAGTAGAGGAATCCCGGGCGCGGGCTCCTGACACCCTTCGTGGTCAGGAACGGCACCAGGTTGTAGCCGTCGAGGTGGACCTTGAACGTTTTCTTACCGACCTGGTAACCCTGCTTGAGTTTCTCCGTGATGCCCGGATCGCCGGCCATGGCGACGAACGTGGGAAGCCAATCGAGGTGGCTGATGATCTCGTTGGAAACGACCCCGGCCGGGATCTGGCCGGGCCAGCGCACCATGGCCGGCACGCGGAACGCGCCTTCCCAGTTCGAGTTCTTCTCGTTGCGGAACGGCGTCATCCCCGCGTCGGGCCACGAGTTCATGTGCGGCCCGTTGTCGGTGCTGTACATGACGAAGGTGCTGTCGGCGATCCCAAGCTCGTCGAGCAGCGCGAGGAGCCCGCCCACGTGCTTGTCATGGTCGATCATCACGTCGTGGTACGTGCTCTGCCAGCGCCCGGACTGGCCGACGCTCTCCGGCTTGGCGTGCGTGCGGAAGTGCATGTGGGTCGTATTGAACCAGACGAAGAACGGCGCGCCTGCCCGGTGCTGGCGCGTGATGAAATCCTTGGCGGCGGCCAGGAACTCTTCGTCCGCCGTCTCCATGCGCTTCTTCGTCAGCGCTCCGGTGTTCTCGATCCTCTGGCCGCCCTGTCCATCGGCCCAGCAATGGAGCACGCCGCGCGGACCGTACCTCGTCTTGAACTCGGGAAAGTCCGTCGGGCTGGGATAGTCGCGCAGCTCCGGCTCTTCCTCGGCGTTGAGGTGATAGAGGTTCCCGAAGAACTCGTCGAAGCCGTGCATGGTCGGCAAGTACTCGTCGCGGTCGCCGAGGTGATTCTTGCCGAACTGTCCCGTCGCGTACCCCAAGGGCTTCAGTAACTCGGCGATCGTCGGATCCTCGGCGCGCATCCCGAGCTCGGCCCCGGGAAGTCCAACTTTCGTCAGTCCGGTCCGCAGCCCGCACTGCCCCATGATGAAGGCCGCTCGCCCGGCCGTGCAGCTCTGCTCGCCGTAGTAGTCAGTGAATCGCATTCCCTCGTGGGCGATGCGGTCAATGTTGGGGGTCCGATAGCCCATCAGACCATCGGAATAGCAGCTCAGATTGCTGATGCCGATGTCGTCACCCCAGATGACGAGAATGTTGGGTTTCTTCGGTCCGGCCATTTCCCCTCTCCTTTCGCGTTTGCATCGATTCGCGCTCGCCCTGACTACCCAGCAGGCGCCGGAGCGTGCCTTCGCCTAACCGGCGATCGATCCCCGTGTAGAGGTGATATCCAGCAAAGGTCAGGCCGACACAGATCACCTTGGCCAGGATCACGTTTCGGTCGCGGTGCGCCCACAGCTCGACCATGGCCACACCGAGTCCGCCGCGGGCGCGATAGCCGTGGAAGAGCTTCTCCGCGAAGAGGACTCCGAACGCCACCCCACCGTAGACCAGGGTCTTGTATGAGACCGAGGTGACGAGCGCGCGGCCGGCGTCGAAGCGGGTGCCGGCGCGCGTGTGGTCCAAGGTCACCACGACTTTGGCTGCGATGAGGGCGCTGACCACCGCCGTGGAGAGCGCGTAGACCTCGATATTGTAGTCGGCGAGAAAGAGCTTCTTCAGCGTGAGGATGATGCCGAAGCAGAACAGGTAATACAGTGTCACCAGGCCGACCGCCTTCAGCTCGCGCCCTAACACTGCGCGCCACTTCACCAACTTCCCACCCCCTAGCGCTGAAGACCTCAAGATCGCCAACGACACCTTTGGCGTCTACTCTGTCCTCCTTGTTTATCACAAGCTCGAACAGGATCGGCTGCTCCGACGGGAAGATCGGCCGGCTTCGTGCCCTTGAGGATCTTGTCGACGACGTATGCAGTCCCTCACGCAGGGCATGCGCCGGGCCCGTCGAGGACCCTCCGAGGACAGCGATCCGAGGGACTATCACGGTGCATCCTGCTGGTCGGCCCAACGGCAGCCCTCAGGGGCGGTGCGTCGCACCGCCCGCCGAAGCGGCTTGTTGGGCAGCCTTCTCCGCCAGTCGCCTGAGAACTGGATCTGAGTAGCGGTGGGACCGTAACCAGGAAATGAGTTGGTCGGGGCCCATGTGTTCAATCTCGGCGCTGATCCTGTCGCGTGCCTCTCGCGCCACCTGCACGCAGTCGAATTGGTGGGACTGGGGATCACTCATCCTCAACAACCTCCCGGGGGGTCCTGATTTCCAAGAGCGGGTATCCGCGCTTGAGATTGACGGCCCATTTCGGGACACCCGAAGCTCGCGCAATCTCGAGGGGTGCCCCGGGTTCCCCGGGGTACCCCGAGCGCGGGGGGGCATGGGGGGCCATTTCGGGGCCCCCAGATGCTCGCGCAATCTCGAGGGGTGCCCCGGGTTCCCCG
>Ga0187893_10010879_pt1 | contig 13370 bp, 7 predicted proteins | sample MA1701074metaG_FD_139574 | JGI IMG/M metagenome (GOLD analysis project Ga0187893, IMG submission 139574) | White microbial mat communities from a basaltic lava cave in the Kipuka Kanohina Cave System on the Island of Hawaii, USA - MA170107-4 metaG ...
CGACCGCCCCCGCCCGGCAACCGCCTCCCACCGCGGCGGCTATCTCTCCGTTCGGCTCGACCCGGCATTGCACCGAGGGCTGCTCGACCTGGCTCGCCAGGGTGGGGCCAGCCTGTTCATGGTCTTGCAGGCCGGGCTGGCCGCACTGCTGCACCGCCTTGGCGCTGGTGACGACATCCCGGTGGGCGCTCCCATCGCCGGACGCACTGATCAGGCGTTGGATGAGCTGGTCGGGTTCTTCGTCAATACCTTGGTGGTGCGCACCGACGTGTCGGGGAATCCGACGTTCGCGCAGCTGGTGGGGCGGGTGCGGGAGGCGGCGTTGACGGCTTACGCCCATCAGGATGTGCCGTTCGAGTATCTCGTAGAGGTCCTCAACCCCACCCGGTCGTTGGCGCGTCATCCGCTGTTTCAGGTCCTGTTGGCGTTACAGAACGCTCCCGAAGCTGAGTTCGAGCTGCCCGGACTGCGGGTGTCCGCCGTGGCGGCGCCGACCGGGACCGCCAAGTTCGATCTGGGCTTCAGTCTCGGTGAGCGGCGCGGAGTGGACGGTACCCCAGAGGGTCTCGACGGGTTTGTCGAGTACGCCAGCGACCTGTTCGACCCCGCGACGGTCGACATGCTCTTCGCACGCTGGGTCCGCCTCCTGGAGATCGCGGTCGCGGATCCGGATCGGCCGATCAGCCGGATCGACATCCTCACCGCCGAAGAGCGGGCCGGGTTGCTCGTCGAGCGCAACGACACGGCTCGTCCGGTAGCGAGGGCGTGTCTGCCGGCGTTGTTCGAGGCCCAAGTAGCCGCCACACCCGAGGCGGTGGCGGTGGTGTCCGACGAGGTCACGCTAACCTACGCGCAGCTCAACGCCGCGGCGAACCGGCTGGCGCATTGGTTGATCGCTCGGGGGGTGGGGCCTGAGCAGATCGTGGCGTTGACCCTGCCTCGCTCGTGTGAGCTGGTGGTGGCGGTCTTGGCGGTCCTCAAGGCGGGAGCGGCCTATCTGCCGGTGGACCCGGACTATCCGGCTGAGCGGATCGGGTTCATGCTCGACGACGCACAACCGGCGCTGCGGTTGACCAGCACCCGCACATCAGCGTGCGTGCCCGAGAACACCGCCACACCTTCGTTGGTGATCAACGGCGCCGACACCGTCACGCTGCTGGAGGAATACCCGGACACCGATCCCACCGACGCTGAGCGCACCGCCCGCCTGGTGCCGCAGCATCCGGCGTACGTGATCTACACCTCGGGCTCTACGGGCGCCCCGAAAGGTGTGGTCGTCTCCCATGCCGGTATCGCGAGCTTGGCCGCCGCGCAGATTGAGCGTTTCGGGGTTGAGGCGAGCAGCCAGGTGTTGCAGTTTGCCTCGCCCAGCTTTGACGCGTGTGTGTCGGAGCTGTGCATGGCGTTGCTGTCCGGCGCGACGCTGATACTTGCCTCCACCCAGCAGCTGCTGCCGGGCGCGCCGCTAGTGGGGCTGGTGGAGCAGCATCGGGTGACGCACCTGACGGTGCCGCCGTCGGCGTTGGCGGTGCTGCCTACGGGAGAGGGGTTGTCGTCGGTGGTGACGTTGGTGACCGCGGGCGAGGCCTGCCCGCCGGGTCTCGTCGCCGGCTGGTCGGTGGGTCGGCGGATGGTCAACGCCTACGGCCCCACCGAGACGACGGTATGTGCCACCATGAGCCAGCCCCTGTCCGCGGTGGATGACCCGGCGGCGCCGATCGGCCGGCCGATCGCGAACACCCGCGTCTACGTGTTGGACGCTGCGTTGCAGCCGGTGCCGCTGGGGGTGGCGGGTGAGCTCTACGTGGCCGGAGCAGGGCTGGCTCGGGGTTATCTGCACCGGCCTGGGTTGACCGCGCAGCGGTTCGTCGCGGATCCGTTCGGACCGCCGGGCGGGCGGATGTATCGGACGGGTGATCTGGCCCGCTGGCGGTCGGATGGGAACCTGGAGTTCCTTGGCCGGGCCGACGATCAGGTCAAGGTCCGCGGGTTCCGCATCGAGCCTGGTGAGATCGAGGCCGTGCTGGGCACCCATCCCGGCGTGGCACAAGCAGCGGTGATTGCCCGCGAAGACCGGCCCGGAGACCAGCGGCTCATCGCCTACATCGCGGCCGCGGACAAGACTGGCCAGGCCCGTGATCAGCGGGTGGAGCAGGATCAGGTTGGGGAGTGGCGGCAGCTCTACGACTCGCTGCACGCGGCGTCGGGCCAGGCGGTGTTCGGGGGCGACTTCACGGGGTGGAACAGCAGCTATGACGGTCAACCGATCCCAGCGGCGCACATGCGCGAATGGCGCGATCAGACCGTCGCGCGTATCCGGTTGCTGCGACCCCGGCGTGTGCTGGAGGTCGGCGTCGGCACCGGGCTGCTGCTGTCCCAGCTCGCGCCTGGCTGTCAGGCCTATTGGGCGACCGACTTCTCCGCGCCGGTCATCGACGTCTTGGCGGGCCACGTCGAGCAGGATCCCGAGCTGGCTGGGCGGGTGGTGCTGCGCACCCAACCCGCGCACGACATCGCCGGGCTGCCGGTGGGGTTGTTCGACACTGTGATCCTCAACTCCGTCGTGCAGTACTTCCCCAACAGCGACTACTTGGTCGAGGTGCTCGCCGGTGTGCTGGGGCTGGTTGCCCCCGGCGGGGTGGTGTTCATCGGTGACGTCCGCAACCTGCGGTTGCAGCGCGTGCTGGCCACCGCGGTCCAGCTGCACCGGGCCGGTCCCTCGGCTGACCTGCCGGCGTTGCGCCGTGCGGTCGAGCAGGCCATCCGGTGGGAGAAGGAGCTGCTGGTCGACCCGGCGTTCTTCACCACCCTGCGCGATCAGCTGCCCGGTATCGCCGGGGTTGACCTGCAAGTCAAACGTGGTCGGCATCATCACGAGCTGACCCGTTACCGCTACGACGTCGTGCTGCGCACGCACCCGATCATCCCGCTGCCGCTAGGCCAGACCCCTCAGGTGGGCTGGTTCCACCAGGTCGGTGGGCTGCACGCACTGGACGAGCATCTGACCGCACATCACCCGGCCCGGCTGCGTGTCACCGGTGTGCCCAACGGCCGCATCGCCCACGAAGCCGCGCTCGCACAGAGGCTCCACGCCGGCAGCCCGCTGTCCGACCTGCTCGACCAGCTCCACACCCCCGCCGACACAACGGAGGCGGTCGATCCCGAGGCGTTCTACCAGCTGGGCCAACAGTGCGGCTACTGGGTGGGCGTCACCTGGTCGGCGATCGCGCCCGACGCCTTGGACGTCGTGTTCGCCGACACAGCCCAGGCCGCGTCAGCCGTGCCCGTCGACGTCTACCTCCCCGCCAGCACCGACCGGACGCCGCTGTCGTCGTTGACGAACAACCCCACCGCCGCCCGTGGGACCAGCGCGCTGATCGACCAGCTGCGTGAGTACCTGCGCCAACGTCTGCCTGACTACATGGTGCCCGCCGCGTTCATGATGTTGGACAGTGTGCCGTTGACGCCTAACGGCAAGCTGGACCGCAACGCGTTGCCCGCACCCGACCTCAGCACGGCTGGCGCCGGCCGGGCGCCCAGAACTCCGCAAGAGCAGCTGCTGTGTGAGCTGTTCGCCGAGGTGCTAAGCCTGGCCCAAGTCGGTGTCGACGACGGGTTCTTCGACCTGGGCGGGCACTCGCTGCTGGCCACCCGCCTGATCGCCCGGGTGCGGGCCACGTTGGGTGTGGAGCTGGAGCTGCGGACCCTGTTCGAGGCCCCAACCGTGGCCGGGTTGGCCACACACCTCGACGAGGCCGGGCAGGCGCGGCTGGCGTTGACGGCCTGCCAACGCCCGGATGTCGTGCCGCTGTCGTTCGCGCAACGCCGGCTGTGGTTCCTCGACCAGATGGATGGCCCGGCTGCCACCTACCACATGCCGCTTGCGTTGCGCCTGCGCGGGAAGCTGGATCACCACGCGCTCCAGGACGCGCTCGGTGACGTGGTCGCACGGCATGAGAGCTTGCGCACGATCTTCCCGCAGGTCGAGGGAGTGCCCTCCCAACAGGTCCTGGACGTTGATGCCGCCGGGCCAAGACTGACGGTCACCCACACCTGTGAGGCCGAGCTGCTTGGCGCGTTGGCCGAGGCGGCCCAGCGCGGGTTCGACCTCGCCGTCGAGCCGCCGGTGCAGGCCGAGCTGTTCACGCTGGCGCCGGATGAGCATGTGCTGCTGATCGTGGTGCACCACATCGCGGCCGACGGCTGGTCGATGGGTCCGCTGTCAGCCGACCTCGCCGCGGCCTATGCGGCGCGCTGCCAGGGTGAGGCGCCGGGGTGGGCGCCGCTGCCGGTCCAGTACGCCGACTACACGCTGTGGCAGCACCGGCTGCTCGGCGACCAGGCAGACCCGGACAGCCTGTTCGCCGCTCAAATCGCCTACTGGACGCACGTGCTGGCGGGGCTGCCCGAACAGCTGCAGCTGCCCACCGACCGGCCCCGCCCGGCGGTCGCCTCCTACCGCGGTGATGTGCTTGGGATGCGTTGGGACGCCACATTGCACCAAGGGCTGGCAGACCTGGCTCGTCAACGCGGGGTCAGCCTGTTCATGGTGTTGCAGGCCGGGTTGGCCGCGCTGCTGTCCCGGCTCGGCGCGGGTGAGGACATCCCCGTGGGCGCCCCGATCGCGGGGCGCACCGACCAAGCTCTTGACGACCTGGTCGGGTTCTTCGTCAACACGCTGGTGCTGCGCACCGATGTCTCCGGTGACCCCACCTTTGGGCAGCTGTTGGGGCGGGTGCGGGACACGGCGCTGGCGGCCTATGCCCACCAAGATGTGCCGTTCGAGTATCTCGTCGAGGTTCTCAACCCGGCTCGATCTTTGGCGCACCACCCACTGTTCCAGGTCCTGCTGGCGTTGCAGAACGTTCCCGAGGCCGAGTTCGCGCTGCCTGGGCTGGACACCAGCTTCGTGCCGGCGCCGACCAAAACCGCCAGGTTCGACCTGTCCTTCAGCCTCAATGAGCGACGCGGCCCAGGCGGCACACCGGAGGGGATCGACGGGGTCGTCGAATACTCCAGCGACCTGTTCGACCCCGCGACGGTCTCCGCGCTTTTGGAACGCTGGGTGCGGCTGTTGGAGGCGGCGATCGCTGATCCAGACCGGCCGATCAGCCGCATTGACCTCCTGTCCACCCAGGAGCGCCACTGGTTGTTGGTGGACGTCAACGGCACCGCTGACCCGGTCCCTCGGGCGGGCCTGCCAGCGTTGTTCGAGGCACAGGTCCGGCGGTCTCCGGACGCGGTGGCGGTGGTGTTCGGCGACGCCATGTTGACCTATGCGGAGCTCAACGCGAGAGCGAACCGGCTGGCTTGGGCGTTGATCGGTCGGGGCGTAGGTCGGGAGCGCGCGGTGGCGTTGCTGCTGGAGCGTTCGGTTGACCTGGTGGCGTCGGTCCTGGCGATCGTGAAGGCTGGGGGCGTCTACGTGCCGTTGGACACCCGCTATCCGGCCTCGCGGATGCAGCTGGTCATGCAACAGACCGGCGCGTCGCTGCTGGTGACCGACGAGACAATGGCGGCTGGCGAGCTCCCGCACGGCGCACAGGTGGTCGTCGTCGACGCCGACCTGAGTCTTGCGGAGCTCGATCCTGGTGATCCGGGAATCCCCTGTGATCCCGAGCAGCTGACCTATGTGATGTACACGTCGGGCTCGACGGGGACACCAAAGGGCATCGCGGTCACCCATGCAGACGTGGCGAGTCTCGCGTTGGACCCGTGCTGGCAGGGCGGTGACCACCGGACGGTGCTGTTGCACTCGCCGACGGCGTTCGACGCCTCGACGTATGAGGTGTGGGTGCCGTTGCTGAGCGGTGGGCGGGTGGTGATCGCCCCGCCTGGCGATCTGGACATCGCCACGTTGCGGCAGGCGATCACCCAACACGACGTCACGGGGTTGTGGCTGACGGCCGGGCTGTTCGATCTGATGGTCGAGCAGGGCCCCAGCTCCTTTGCCGGTGTGCGGCAGATATGGACCGGAGGCGAGGTGGTGTCGGCCGCCGCGATCCAACGCGTGCTGGACGCCTGTCCAGCGATCACGGTGGTCAACGGCTACGGACCAACGGAGACCACGACGTTTGCGGCGTGTCATCCGATCGGTGCGCCGTATACGGGAGGGCACACGGTGCCGATCGGCCAGCCGCTGGCGAACATGCGGACCTACGTGCTTGACTCCGGCTTGCAACCGGTGCCGGTGGGTGTGGCGGGTGAGTTGTACATCGGCGGGGCGGGACTGGCCCGCGGCTATGTCCATCAGCCCGGCCTGACCGCCGAGCGGTTCGTCGCCGATCTCTACGGTCCGCCAGGTACCCGGATGTACCACACCGGCGATCTGGTCCGCTGGAACACCGACGGGGATCTGGAGTTCCTTGGTCGCGCAGATGATCAGGTCAAGATCCGGGGTTTTCGCATCGAGCCAGGCGAGATCGAGGCCGTGCTCGGTGGACATCCTGATGTCGTCCGGGTCGCGGTGGTCGCCCGTCAGGATCGGCCGGGAGACCGGCGGCTGGTTGCCTACGTCGTGCCCGCAGGCGATGACCCGCAACCGGGCGTGCTGCGCGACTACCTGCGCCAACGTCTGCCCGAGTACATGGTGCCCGCCGCGTTCGTGCCGCTCGATAGCTTGCCGTTGACGCCCAACGGCAAGCTGGACCGCAACGCGCTGCCCGCCCCTGAGCTCGGCTCGGCCGGAGGCCGTCTGGCATCCAGGACACCTCAAGAGCAGCTGCTTGCCGAGCTGTTCGCCGAGGTGTTGGACCTTGCCAGAGTCGGCATTGACGAGAACTTCTTCGATCTGGGTGGGCACTCCCTGTTGGCCAGCCGCCTGATTGCCCGGGTACGCGCCACGTTGGGTGTCGAGCTAGGGCTGCGTACGCTGTTCGAGGCCCCGACCGTGGCTGGCCTGGCCGCACGCCTGGACGTGGACGATCCCAGCGGCGCGTTCGATGTGATCCTGCCTTTGAGAACGCAGGGTTGCCACTCACCGCTGTTCTGCATCCACCCAGGTGGAGGAATCAGCTGGGCGTACTGCGGGCTGATGAAGCACCTCGGCCCGGACTATCCGATCTACGCGGTGCAGGCGCGTGGTCTTACTCGGCAAGCGCCGCTGGCGACCTCTATCGAGCAGATGGCGGCTGACTACGCCGACCAGATCCAAAAGGTCCAACCAGCCGGGCCATACCATCTGCTCGGCTGGTCCATCGGAGGTCTGGTCGCCCATGCCGTTGCGACGGAGCTGCAAGAGCGCGGCGAACAGACCGCTCTTTTGGGCGTACTCGACGCCTACCCGAACTACGCGTTCTCCTACGAGGACATCAAGCCGAGCGAGCACGACATCCTCATGGCCATGCTCGATCGGCGCAACCTACGCCTGGAAGACGACGAGCCGTTGACGATCCCTAAAGTGATGCAAATTCTCCGTAGTCACGGCAGCGTACTGGCAAGCCTTGAAGATCATCATGTGGAAACCAGCTTGGAGATTATGACGAACAACACTCGTCTCGGGATTGCCTTTGTTCCCAGCCGGTTCCACGGAGACCTGCTGCTGTTCTGCTCAACCATCGACCGGCCTGAAAATGGGCTTACCCCGCAGGCGTGGAGACCGTATGTCGACGGCAAGATCGAGGTCTATGACATCACCATCGAACATGACCAGATGATGACAGAGCCAGGATCGTTGGCCGAGATCGGGCCGATCCTGGCAGCCAAGCTCCAAGAAATCACTATCTCACTGGGAGGTTAAACGATGACGAATCCTTTCGAAGACGCCGACGGCACCTACTTCGCGCTGATCAACGACGAGGGCCAGTACTCCCTGTGGCCGACCTTCGTCGAAGTGCCAGCAGGCTGGAGCATCGCCCACCCTGAAGACACCCGCCAGGCCTGCCTGGACTACATCGAGGAGCACTGGACCGACATGCGGCCCCAAAGCCTCATCGACGCCATGAACAAGCAGTAGCCGGGCAGAACGCCGTGTCCAGCGCGACCCAGCAGCACCAAGCTGCCGAGCGCGGCGGTGGGTTCGACGAGATCGTCCAGGCGATGGCCACACCGGAGTTTCGTCAAGATCCCTATCCGCTGTATGCGCGGATGCGCCGCGAGCACCCCGTCTACCGCAGCGCGCGGGGCATCTGGTACCTCACCCGGTACGCCGACGTCGAGGCCGCCCTGAGCAACCCGCGGCTGTCGAATGACCGGGAGCGGATGACGCGCGCGTTGGGGGCGCAGCAAGGGGCGATGCAGCGCCTGAGCCGGCTCACGCGACGGCTCGGCCGCGTGATGACGAACACCGACCCACCCGACCACACCCGCCTGCGCAAGCTGGTCAACAAGGCGTTCACTGCCCGGCAGGTACAGAGCCTGCGCCCGCGGATCCAAATGATCGTGGACGGGCTCCTCGACAGCGCGCTCGCGGCTGGGCGCTCCATGGACCTCATCGCGGCGTTCGCCTCCCCCCTGCCGGTCACGGTGATCTGCGAGCTGTTCGGCATCCCGGATCATGATCGGGCGCGCGTCACCGTCTGGTTTCGCCAGCTTGTGGGATCGACGGAGGGCTTCGAACGTGTCGAGCTGGCGGTGGAGCAGTTTGAGGACTACCTCGCCGGTCTCATCCGCAGACGTCGGGAGGAACCGGCCGACGACATCATCAGCGGGCTGGTCACCGTGCAGGAGCGCGGCGACCAGCTCACCGACGACGAGCTGCTGTCCACCTGCTTCGTCCTCATCACCGCCGGAGACGTGACGACCACCAACCTGATCGGCAACGGCATGCTCGCGCTGCTGCGCCACCCCGACCAGCTGCGCCGGCTGCGGCAGGACCCGACGTTGATCCGCTTGGCGGTCGAAGAGCTGATGCGCTACGACACCCCCAGCCAGATGGTCATCCGCGTCGTTGCCCAACCAACCGAGATCGGCGGGCAGACGTTGGACGAGGGCGACCTCGTCTACCTCGTGCTCGCCGCGACGAACCGTGATCCCAATCGGTTCGCCGATCCGGACCGGCTCGACCTGACGCGTGCCGACAACCGGCACTTGAGCTTCGGCAACGGGCCGCACTTCTGCCTGGGCGCGCCGTTGACCCGCCTCGAAGCCCAGGTCGCGATTGACGCGCTCGTACAGCGCCTGCCAGCGCTGCGCCTGGACACACCCACCGTGGCGTGGCAGCCCAACCCGATGCAGCGCGGCCCTGCCCGCCTGCCCCTCGCGTATTAAAAGGGTTATTACAAAGGATGGGTACCATGCAGGGATCATCGGCCTGGCCAGTAGTCGAACGGGACTGTTTGGACCATGAAGTGCTTGAAGCGCTGTTGGATAACGAGGTGGCGGCGGTGAGGGTCCCTGACTTCGTGAGCGCTGATGTGTGCGCTGAGGCGGTCGCCGCTATCGAGGCCCACGGCTTCGGGTTCTACCAGAATGTCGAGCCGCGTATCGGCAGGATCGGCATCACCCAATACGAGCATCGCGTCGCGCGGGAAGAATACTTCCAGAAAGCGCGTGTGGCGAACGAGGCGCGCGCCCAGTTATTCTCCACAACGGCTGATCCGGTCATGCTCGTGATCGATGCGCTCGAGGAAGGATGGGGGTCACCGGTCGAGCTGGCGACGGAACCGAATGGGCGGTCGTACTTCGCGGGCGTCATCCGCATCATTGGCCAGGCGCTGATTCACTGTGATTGGGCCCCTTTTGACGCCCCCGGCTGGGCGATTGGGTCGATCTCTTCACAGCTGACCTGGAATATCTACTACACGCTGACGGACAGCGGCGGTGAAACGACGATCTACAACCGTCCCTGGACCAATGACTTCGAAGCCTTCGCAAACATTGAAGATTATGGTTACAACCCCATGGCCGTCGACGGGTTCGAGTGCCAAGTGATCGCTCCAAACCAAGGTGAACTTCTGTTATTCAATCCGCGGAATGCCCACTGCGTGAGTCCAGCGTTGGGTGCCGGACACCGAATCACTGCGAGCTCCTTCGTCGGGCGTATGCCGTCTGATAGACTCGTTCTCTGGTCCTGACACGACAGTCGCTTGGACTAGGAGGAGTCAGCCTTGCAGCATGTGAACACTGAACGGCTCTTCTGGGTAGATCCTTACCTGCAAGAGTTTACCGCCATCGTTACGTCAATCGAAGGCAATGCAGTTGTTTTGGACCGCACCGCATTCTATGCAAACAGTGGCGGTCAAGTTGGTGATACTGGCACGCTGAATGGTGTTCCGGTGACCGATACCCGGTATATAGGTGACACCGACCTTGCCCACTTCTTGCAATCAACGGAACAACTCGCGGTCGGGATGCAGGTAGTGGGAAAGGTCGACTGGGAGCGCCGGTACCGCATCATGCGTCATCATTCCGCCCAGCACAGCGTGTATCTCGCGTTCAAAGAGGTGCAAGGGGCGGGCTTGTCCACCGTCAAGGGGGGCGAGGTCGGGCCCGACAAGGCGAGGGTTGACTGGAGCTACTACGAAGACGTGGACGTCGAGCGGATTCAAGCCCTCCTCGACGACGTCATCCGCGAGGATCGCGCAATCCGCCTTTTCCCTAGCGAGGATGACCCCACGTACCGGTATTTCGAGCTAGAGGGCTTCGAGCCGGTTCCCTGTGGAGGCACTCACGTCAGGAGCACATCCGAGATCGGCCCTGTCAAGATCAAGCGAAAGAGCATGGGCAAACAAGGTGTCCGCCTCTACGTGACATGCAAGGAGTAAGAGTGGGTCAGGAGCTGGAGATTCGCCGCGAGAACGAGCTGCCTGCCACCCCTGAGCAGGTGTGGGAAGCGGTCGCCACCGGACCGGGCAACCTCAGATGGTTATACCCGATGGAGATCGAGCCGCGGGAGGGTGGGACGGTCTCCCGCGGCCCCTCCACGGTGATGGTCTGGGATCCCCCGCGGCGGTTTGCCTGCCGGTACTCCAACGACGAGCAGTTCTCCACGTCGTTGGAGTATGGCATCGACGGGTGCGACGGCGGGAGCTCCGTGCTGCGAACCGTCATTCGGTGGCTGAACAAGGGCGCCGTCGATCAGTATTGGGCGTACAAGACCGACGCGGCCGAGAAGCACGCGACCTTCTACCACCACACGCTCGAGCAGTACTTGCGGTACTTCAACGGCCGTTCCGCGACCTACGTGCAGGCCCAAGGGCCGCCCGTATCCGCCGAGGCCGACGCGTTCGCGGTGCTCCGTCGATCACTCGGGCTTGCCGAGGACGCCGCCGAAGGCGACGCGGTTCGGCTCACCTTGGCAGAGCTCGACCCGCTGGACGCGGTGGTGGACTACCTGACTCCCCAGTTCATCGGTCTGCGCACCGCCGACGGGCTCTACCGCTTCTTCGGCAGGAACGCCTGGAGATGGCCGGTCAGCCTGAGTCATCACCTCTTCGGCGATGACGTCGACCAAGGCAAGACCGAGCATGCGTGGCGTGCATGGCTGGAGCGTGTGTTCGCTTAACAAGGCTTCGACCCCACACGAGTTCGGGTTAGCCTAGGGGCATGGTCAGCGCCCAGCCCCGCTTGCCTGGCTCCATGACACGCGCGGTGTCGTGCATGCTCGACGAGGTCATCGAGCATGCACGGGTACCGCCTGAGCATGTGGTCAAAGAGGCGAGCAAGCGTGGGCTGCCGATGTCAGGGACGGCGGTGCGGGACCGCCTGTTCAGCCTGCGCTTCTGCGCGCCGTTGATGCTGGATCCGCTCGCCCGCCAGTATGGGTCGAGCAGCTGGTTGGCTGCGGGAATGCAGGGGTTCGTCGGGAACCTTGGCGGTCCCGCCGCCTTGCCGTTGTCGGTGTCTGCGGAGACCCTTGGGACGCTCGCGGCGGCGGTGCGGGCGACCAGCGGCGTGATGGGCGCGTACGGGTTCGAGGCCGAGACCGAGGAGGGCGCCGCCCATCTGCGCGTCGGGCTCCTCACCGCGCGGCATCACCCCGTCACTCGTCTGGGACGTCTAGCTTGTGTGGAGGATCCGCGCGGTATACCGCGCGGATCCTCCACACAACTACCCCACGCGCGTGACCGGGGAGGTCCCGTACCGCTGCGCGACGAGCCGTTTGAGGCCGGCGGGGAAGTCCACGTGGGCGAGGCGGTGGACCTCGGCAAGCTCGCGCTGCGCCTTCGCGTCACCCGTGAAGGCGGCGCCGCAGCGCTCGACGGCGACGTTCGCGAGCGAGAGGATCGCCCCGGTGCAGCCGAGGGGTCCGGCGAGCGCGAGGATCGCGGAGGAACCGGTGTAGAGGTCCCCGCCATAGGTGTCGACCTCGGCCAGCAGCCGATCGGGATCCCCCGACGAGTCCTTCAACCCCCGGACCGGCAGGTCGCCGAGCAGCTCCACCGGAATGCCTGGGGCGGACATCGCCGGCAGGTGATAGCCGAGCAGCGGCAGCGTTCCCGCGGCCTCGGCGACCACCTCGTAGTACGGCCGTGGGTCGGCCGCGCCTGGCGGTGACAGCACCAAGGCGGCATCCGCTCCGTGTTCACGCGCCGCGACGGTCAGCGCCGCGGCCTGCCTGGCGGACGGCGCTCCAGTGCCGGCGAGGACGGGGACGTGACTGGGCACGGCTCCCCGCACGGCGGTGAGCAAGCTCACGCGCTCCTGCGGATCGAGCGTGGCTGCTTCACCGGTGCTTCCGGCCACCACGACCGCGCGGGCGCCCTCCTCGACCAGTCGCACGGCCAGGTCGGCCGTGGCCGGCGCGTCGAGGTCGCCGTTGCCGGAGAACAGCGTGACGATCGCCACGCCGACGCCAGTGAAAATCGGGACATCCGGCCAACACGGCAACGTCGCCGTTGAACGTCCTGGTGCTCGCGCTCGCCGGGCTGCCGTTCGACCAGACCGTCGACGCCGTCGCGTGGGTCACCGCCGCCGAGCTCGCGTTGATCCTCCTCGTGCTCCTGCGGATCTCCAGGCGGGTCACGGGCGGGCCGCACATGGGCGTCATCGCGTTCGCCGGCATCGCGGCCAACCCACTCGTGGTCTCTACCATCGGTCTGGAGGGTCACCTCTCCACGCTGTTCATGCTCACGGCGGTGGCGCTCTACCTCGACGGCCGCTGGACGCCGCTCGGCGCCACGTTGGGGGCTCCTCGTCCTGACCCGACCGGACGGGGTGGTGCTGTTGGCGGTCATGCTGATAGTGACTGCGAGGCAGGGGGCGGGCCGGGTCTTGCGCGCCTTTCTGCTGACTGTGCTGCCGTGGTTGCTGTTCTCGTGGGTGTGGCTCGGGTCGTTCCTGCCCGACACGTTGCTCGTCAAGATGGGGCAGCGGTGGGAAGAGGGGACGTTCCTCACGGGGATCGGTGTGTACCTCGTTAGGTATCCGATGGCTACTGTGGGGACGCTGCTCTTCCTCCCGTTCACGCCGCTCGCGGTGCCCGCGCTGCG
>Ga0187893_10010880_pt1 | contig 13370 bp, 13 predicted proteins | sample MA1701074metaG_FD_139574 | JGI IMG/M metagenome (GOLD analysis project Ga0187893, IMG submission 139574) | White microbial mat communities from a basaltic lava cave in the Kipuka Kanohina Cave System on the Island of Hawaii, USA - MA170107-4 metaG ...
GGTCGCACCACGCGGGAGACGCGCGGGATTGTCTTACGGCACCGCATTGGCGGCCGCCGCCCGCGGTGAAACATTCTTGTACACCACGCCGCCTTTCATCACGAAGATCACGCGGCGCACGGCAGTAATGTCGTCGAGCGGATTGCCGTCAAGCGCGATGATGTCAGCCTGCATTCCGGGCGCGATCGCGCCGACCTGGTCCGCCATGCCCAGCGCCTCCGCACCCAGCGAATTGGCGGATATCATCACCGCCATGGGGTCGAATTTGCCTTCGCGCACGCGGTGGATGAAGTCCTCGGCGTTGCGCCCGTGCGCGCCAGCCACCGCGTCCACCCCATAGACAGTTTTCAGCCCGGGGATTTTTGCGGCGCGCCGCAGCACAGCGTGTACATCCGGGAAGAGTTTTTCCATTGGGGCAAAACCCTCGAGCGTGGTGGGGAAAAACGGCGTGCCGACGTAGCGCTCCTTGTTCATCAGATACGTCTCCAGCAGCAGCCCGGCCTGCGGATCGAAATACACGCCCTTCTCGGCCAGCAGCTTCAAATCGTCTTCCGTGGCGCCCATGCCGTGCTCGACCTGCGTGCAGCCGGCCAGCGCCGCGCCCCGAATCGCATCGCGATTGGCGTGCACCAGCGTGCGCAGGCCGACTTTTCTCGCCTCATCGCAGGCCACGTCAAGCTGCTCCTGCGACATGGTCATGCCGCCCTGGCGCATGCCGCCGGAGGCGAAGATTTTGAGCAAGTCCGCGCCGGCGGCTTTTTGCTTGCGTACGAACGCACGAATTTCATCGGGCGTGCTGGTTTTCTCACCCTGGCCCATCAGCGACTCCGCGACTGAGAGGACGCGCGGGCCGGGCAGCAGGCCGGCGGCGATGGCGTCGCGCAACGCGAGCGCGTTGTCCATGCTCTGGATCGTGGTGAAGCCAGCCATCAGCGTCATCCAGGCGTTGGATGCCGCGCGCAGGATCAGGTCCGGAGTGGTCCCGCCGCCGCCGGCGTTCTTGCCGTCGGGGCCGAAGCTCCAGGTGATGTGCACATGCGCGTCAACCCATCCGGGCAGCACGGTCAGGCCGCGCAGGTCGTAATCCACGGGGCCTGCCTTCGGATTGATGGTGGCAATCTTCCCGTTCTCAATGACGATGCGCGTGTCGCGCAGCAGCTTGCCGCGACCGTCGAGCACGAAACTCGCCGCAATCACAGTGCGCTTGCTTGCCGTGCGCTGCTCCAGCGCCTGTGGCGGGCTCTGCGCAAGTGCGCCAAGCGTCACGGCGCATGCTTGAAGTAGCGCAAATGTACAAACCACCTCTAATCGTCGGGGAGTCTTCACGGGAGAACCTTCTTGTGAAGATATTCCGCGGCATCGGCAGGCGATTGCGCGCGATGAATGAGCCGGTTGTTGGCTTCATTCCATGGTGACGCGGGCGCTGTGACTTCGCTCGACGGGCGGTTCGGCGCTTCCACTTCGCGTACGCGCTCGATCACCGGCTGCCAGAAGTCGCCCAGCACCACGAACGGTTTGTGCGCCAGCACGCGCTTGTTGATCATTTCCCACACCACGGCCAACTCGACCAGCGTGCCGGTGCCGCCCTTGCACGCGCCGAAGCCGTCGCCCAGCTCAATCAACCGGAACAAGCGCTGCTGCCAGGTGTTGACGCGGATCTCTTCGTCCACCCAGCGGTTCACGCTTGCCGCGGCGAAGAAATCCGCGGTGACGCCCATCACGTGGCCGCCAGCTTCTTTCGCACCGCGCGACACGGCTTCCATCACGCCGCCGTAGCCGCCGGTACACACCGCAAAGCCATGCTCAGCCAGCGCCGCGCCCAGCGCACGCGCTTCGGCGTAATCCGCGTCGCCCTCCCGTGGCCGCGAGCTGCCGAATACCGTGATCACTTTGGTGGGTTGAGCCATCCAGTAGCCACGAAATCCAAGATTCGAGAAGCCGAAGAGTCAAAGCTACTTTTTCTTCTGCGCGCCGAGCTCTTCGACCATAGCCACACACAGCGCGTCCACCACGGCGGTGGCGCGGCGGCCGCGCAAATTGTGCAGATTGCCGTAGATCGAGAACACCAGCTTCTGCCCCGCCAGCGTTTCGGCGTAACCGGAGAGCGAATTCACGTTATCGAGCGTGCCGGTTTTGGCGCGAATGCGTCCCGCGGCTGTAGTGTTGCGCAAGCGCTCTTCAAGCGTGCCGTCGTCGCCGGCAACGGGCAGCGTCAGACGGTAGGCCTCGCCCCACGGCTGCATGGCCACCCAGCGCAGCAGCATGACCGACGCGCGCGGCGTGACCAGGTTGCGACGCGAAAGCCCGGAGCCGTCGAACAGCCGCACGTCGTTTTCGGCGACGCCGATGTATTTGTAGAACTCCTCGGCCACCTTCAACGCCGATGCGACGCTGCCGTCGCCTGTTGCCTCGCGCGCCACCGTGCGCAGCAGCATTTCGGTGTGCAGGTTCTGGCTGATCTTGTTGATCACCGTAACCGCTTCAATCAGCGGCAGCGAGAAGTGCTGCCCCAGCACGATCACCTCTGGTGCGGTTTCGTCCGCGACTGGCGTCACACCGCCACCGGGCACGCCGACCGTCTCTGTGGTCCCCGGAGCAGGAAGCGGACGGTGCTGCGCGCGCGCTTCGCCATAGATGCGCACGCCGCGCGCTTCGAGCAATTTCTTCAGCAGCGCGGCGGCATGCTCGGCGGGCTCTTCGACCGCGATGTTCAGCTTCTCCGGGTCGCGGCCGATCGGCAGCGAGCCGCTGACTTCGATCACGCGCGACCCCGGCTCGCGATGCACGCGCAGTTCGCGCCGCGTGCCTGCCGCGCCGGTGGTGACGGTGCTGCGAATCTCATAAAACTCGGCCCACGGCTCGACGCCGGTCCAAGCCGGCTCGCCCACGCGCAGGCCGGGGCGCAGCTCGAGCGTAATCACGCTGTCGTTCACCGCCAGCGCCGAAACCGGCGCGCCGTAGCGCCACAGCATGTCGTCAATCGCCCAGCCCGAGGGGTAGCGTTCGTAGGGGAAGAAGCTGTCGTCGGCCACCACGTCGCCGTCAATCTGCTGGACGATGGCGGCCACCTGGTCGGCCAGCGCGGCCAGGACTTTTTCCGGCAAGCCGTCGGCTTCGGTGGACTTATCGTACGGGAGTTTGCGCGGCGAAAGGTTCGGGTCGCCGCGGCCGACGAGCACGACGTTGCCGGTGAGGCGGCCTTGCGCATCCATGCGGCCGGTGGTTTCGACCGTGGTGCGGAATTGATACGCCGGCCCGAGCTTGGCCATCGCCAGCGTGGTGGTGAAAAGCTTGGTGTTCGACGCGGGAGTGAAATAGTGGTCGGCATTGTGTTCGTAAATCGTCTCGCCGGTCTCCGCGTCTACCACCAGAATTCCCCAGTGGCCTTTCGCGGCGCGCGGCTCGGACAGCTCCTTTTCCACTCGCGCGCGAAACTTCTTTACATCGGCTGGCTCTTTGCCGGGCTTCTTCTGCGCTTGGGCCTGCGAGGGCGCGGTCCGCGCGGCCGGCGACTGCGCCTGCACCGGCAGCCACGGCATTGCCAGAATCAGCGCCAGCAACCACATCGCGCTTCGGCGTTCTCGTCTTGGCGCCAATCGGCCACCGCTACGCAGGCAGTTCTCGCTCATCGCCTTCCCTCCAGAAAAACTGTCCTCGCCCTAGCAAATCTTCCTTCACCGGATTATATTCCATGCCCGTGCAGCGCGGGGGCGCTGGGAAGTCTGGGTTTCGGGAGCATTCATGATTCGTCTTCTTGTGAATCGCAAGATCATTGTGCTGCTCGCTTTGGTGTGCGCGGTTGCGGCCGCCAGCGTGGCGCAGGAGGAACGGCGACTCACCGTCGAAGATTTGTGGGCGGTGAAGCGGCCGAGCGCGCCTTCGCTTTCGCCCGACGGCAAATGGGCCGTCGTCTCCGTCACGACTTACAGCATGGACGACAACCGCGGCTCTTCCGACCTGTGGCTGCTGGCCACGGACGTTTCGGTCGCGCTGGGTGCTGCCGCGCAGCGCCGGCTGACCACGCACGCCGCCAACGACTCGGCACCCCAGTGGTCGCCCGACGGCAAGCTCATCGCGTTCCTTTCCCGCCGCGAAGGCGACGACCAGACGCAGATCTATCTCATCTCGCCCGAAGCCGGCGAGGCGCGGCGGCTGACGCGCGTCCCTGCCGGCGCCTCGGCCATCAAGTGGTTCCCCGATAGCACGCGCATCGCGTTCGTCTCCAACGTGTGGCCCGACGCGCAAACCGACGAAGAGCAGGCGCGCCGTTTGCGCGAGCAGCGCGACGCAAAGGTGAAGGCCATCGCCACCGAACTCACCATGTACCGCTACTGGGACCACTGGATCGCCGACGGCCGCGTGCCGCACCTGTTCGTAGCCGACGTTGCCACCGGCAAGCACACTGACCTCTTCGCCGGCATGCCCCTCAAGCTTTCCGTCACCGGCGCCTCGGCCGACGATTACGACATCTCGCCCGACGGCGGCGAAGTCGCGTTCGCCACCGATCTGGCCTCCGACCCGGGCTTCGACCCCAACTCCGACGTCATCACGCTTCGGTTGGAATCGCGCCAGTGGCAGAACATCACCGGCGACAATCCCGCCGACGACTCCAGCCCGCGCTACTCGCCCGACGGCAAGTGGATCGCCTACGGGCGGCAGTCCATCGCGCGTGCGCCCGACCGCACGCGGGTGGCGCTCTACGACCGTGCGAGCGGCGGCAAGCGCGTGCTCACCGAAGGCTGGGACCGCTCCGCCGATTCGACCGAGTGGACGCAGGACTCGCAGGCGCTGTACTTCACCGGCGAAGACCGCGCACGCGTGGTGATCTTCCGCTTGCCGGTCGCGGGCGGCGAGCCGAAGGCGTTGGTCGAGGGCGGCACCAATACCGGAATGACGCTCTCCGCCGACGGCCGCACGCTGGCATTCATCCACACCAACATGGGCGATCCGCCCGCGGTGTTCGCCGCGGCTGCGGATGGCTCGGCGGCGCGCAAGATCGAGTCGTTCAACGACAAGCTCGCCGCATCGTGGAAGCTGGGCGAAGTGAAAGAGGTCTACTTCAAGGGCTGGAACGACGAGCCCGTGCACATGTGGGTGATCTTCCCGCCGGATTTCGATCCCGCGAAAAAATGGCCGCTGCTGCAAATCGTCCACGGCGGGCCGCACGGCGCGTGGGTTGATCAGTTCCACTTCCGGTGGAACATGCACCTGTTCGCGTCACGCGGCTACGTGGTGGCGGCGGTGAATTTCCACGGCTCGACCGGCTGGGGCAACGCGTTCACCGATTCCATTACCGGCGCGTTTGGCGCGAAAGATTTCGTCGACGTCGAGCGCGCTACCGACTATCTACTGGCCGCGGGCTACATTGACCCGGAACGGCTGGCCGCGGCGGGCGGCAGCTACGGCGGCTTCGCCGTCGCGTTCATGAACGGCAAGACCAACCGCTACCAGGCCTACGTGTGCCACGCCGGCGTCTACGACTACCCGTTCCAGCAAGTGGCGTCGGATTCGGTGCGCGGGCGGCAGCGCGCGCTGGGCGGCTGGTTCTGGGAGAATCCTGAGATCGACAAGCAATCGGCGCGCGCGCTGACCGCCAACATGCAGACGCCCACGCTGGTCATCCACGGCGAGCTCGACTACCGCGTGCCCATCTCGCACGGCTTTGCCTATTACGCCGCGCTGCGCATGAAGGGCGTGCCCACGCGCCTGCTCTACTTCCCCGACGAAAATCACTGGATCCTGAAGCCACAAAACTCCCGCCTGTGGCACAACGAGTTCTTCGCCTGGATCGAGAAGTACGCCAAGCCAGGCCCGCAGTAGCACAGGCTCACAGCCTGTGCCTTGGAGTGCGGGGGGCCCCTAATGTTCGGGGTCCCGCCTTGCGTTCCGGCACCGGAGGGGCGGTTTGCGCCAAGGCCGGTCCCGAGTAGCACGGACTTGCAGCTAGTGCGCGCCTTCCGTAAAGCCGGTCTTGCCCGCCCACCCAGTGCAGCCCCTACAAAACAGGGCCGCCAAGATGACGGCGACACAGAAGAATAAAAAGCGAAAATAGAGCTTGACAATGGCGAATACAAAGCGAATACTATGCGGGACCTTCAGGCGAGGCACGCATGCCTGCTACCAATACTTCCCGCTTCTCGGCCGCGTCGAGTCAGCCCCAAGGGGCGAGTCGGCCTCTGTCGGCGAGTCAGCCGCAGAGGACGATTCAACCCCGAGGGTCGAGCCAGCCAACTGGGGCGAATCAGCCCCAGACGGCTGCTCAGCCCCGTACGGGGTTGGCGTCGGCGCGCCCGGGAGCGGCCCCCGCTGCGGACAGCCACCCGAAGCGCGCGGGCCGTAAACCCTTCGTCGGCCCAAAGCAGGCGGAGGGCAGGCCCTTCACCCGCCCCGAAGCTTCGGGGCGGGCTCAGGGTAAGCGGGGAGCGACCGAACCTACCTTATTCCCCATGGTCCTTCCACCGGACCAAGCCGCTAGCCACGGCACCACCGGGGCTTCCCAGCCCCCTCCGTCCGCGTCGCAGCCCCCGGATTTTGCGACGAGCCGGAGCGGGAAGCCCGCGGAACTGGTAGGCATTGCGCGCCTCGCCGCCTCCTCCCCTTTGGCGCAGGAGAAACGCTCGACGGAGTATTTTCTGCTGCCGGTGCGGTCGATTCTGAACCGCTGCGACAGCCCGCGCATGCCCTTCGAGTGGACCATCAACCCTTACCGCGGCTGCGAGTTCGGCTGCAAGTATTGCTATGCGCGGTACACGCACGAGTTCATGGAGCTGGACGGCGCGGAATTCGAGCGAAAGATTTTCGCCAAGCAGAACGCCGGCGCACTGATCGCGCGCGACCTGCTGGCGAAGCTCGACCCGGGCGGCGTGCCGGGCGTGCCGCCCGAGCACATCGCCATCGGCACGGCCACCGACCCCTACCAGCCGGCGGAGCGGGAGTTTGGCGTGACGCGCGCGATTCTCGAGAAGCTGGCCGAGCAGCAGGGCCTCGCGCTTTCGATCACTACCAAGTCCGACCAGGTGGCGCACGACATTGACTTGCTGCGGCGCATCAGCGAGCGGTCGTCGCTGGCGGTGAATGTGAGCATCACCACGCCGCGGCCGCGCCTGGCGCGGATGCTGGAGCCGCGCGCGCCGCGTCCGGACTTGCGTTTTGCCGCGGTGCGCAAGCTGCGCGAAGCGGGAATCCACGCCGGCGTGTTTGTGATGCCGATCCTGCCGGGGCTCACCGACCGTGAGGCCGATTTGGAGCGGCTGGCGCAGATGGCCGTCGAGGCGGGCGCGGAGTGGTTCTCGGGCGGCGTGCTGTGGCTGATGCCGTCGGCGGCAAAGCATCTGCTGCCGTTTATCGAGGAAAAATTTCCGCGGCTGGCGGCGAATTATCGCAAGTGGTACACGCGGTCGGCGTATGCGCCGGAGGATTACCGGCGCATGGTCGGAGGGCGCGTGGCCGCGCTGCGCAAGAAGTACAACCTCGGCTACCGGCCCTATGCGGAGTCGCCGGCGGAATCCCGAAGCTTCGGGACGGCGGCCTCGCCGCAATTGGTGCTGGCGCTGGCGCCGGCGTCGTTCAAGGGTGTCGCGCCGGCAGAGCGGCACACGGCCGCCTGGGTAGTGTCCTAATTTGAGTTTCTCACCGCTCGATTGCGGCATGTGTCGTGCTCCGAATCCATTCTGATAGAGTCTGCTTGCTGGCCTTGGCTGCTGCTTCCATCGCTTTCAAGTCCTCTGCCGTGAAACGCACGGGCACAATGCGGCCCTTGGCTTCACCCTTTGGCAGCCGTGGCCGTCCGACTTTTCTAGCTCTTTTTGCCACTGCGAAACTCCTGAATGATGGCCGCTCGAACGGCCAGCTTTGGGGACGTGACAGGGGCAACACCCAGCACGGCCACATACTCCCGATGCGGTTTCGGCGTTTCTTCTTCGTAGGCCCACGCATAGGCGCGCTTCGCGGCGGGATGCCCTGCCAGCTTGAACACCTCTACCGTGCCATCCCACACCACGCGGCCCTCGAATCGCTCAGTCACGGGCACGCTACGCAGATAGGTAGCCTCTGCGCCGTGCAGCCGCAAGATCACGTCATGCAATTCGCGGATGTACTCACCCGCTGCGCGTCTAAGCCGCCGCTTCAATCAGTCCCCCTACCGTCCAAAAGTCCCGCTCGACACCCGCTGCCATCGCGGGAGTGCAGCGCAGAGTGTTATGCCGCTTGACGAAATTGTAGTAGGCAAAGTGCAGAGCCACAGCCGCCGCGAAGTTCTCCCGCTTCTTGCTGAATGCGTAGGTGAGGCGAGTCAGCCGCCGCATGTGCAGCCGCGTGGTTCCGTTGAGCCGCTCAATGTGGCTGGTGGATGCAAGGCGAAGGTCAGGCTTGCCGATGATGGCCTTCTTCTCCGCCACTACGAAAGACGGTGCGCTGTAGAGCCGCTCAGGGTAGGCCGCTTCTTCGCGGGTGTAGGTTTTGACGATTTGCGCGAAGTCCACATCCGCGCCAAAGCTGCGCTCGATTGCTTCCACATAGGCGCGGAGAGCATCGGCGGAGATTTGCACGCGGTTCTTGAGCCGTCCGGCTACATCCTCAACAAAGGCATTGGCAGTGGCGGAGTCGCGCTTGCCGACGCGGAAAGCAGGGACTAGCTTGGTGTCACGGTCTATCGCACAGAACGTCCACACGTCCCCTAATTCGGGGCTATCGTCAACCGTGCAATGCCGCTCCTTCTTGCCAATGAATCCCCACACCTCATCGAATTGGAGATTGTCGCAAGGCAGGTCGCGCATCTTGCGGTCTAGCAGGGCCGCGCAACCCTTCCCCACGCGCACACCCAGCCGCATGATGGTGTCACGGTGAACGCCTGTAATGCGCTCAATCTGCCGGATGCCAGAGCCTTCCGCCAGTGCGCTTATTACCGCTACCTGCTTTTGCATCTCTAGGACGTTTGCCATCTCACGCCTCCCGATGGCAATAAATGTATTACAATATTCTGGCGTTGTCAAGAGTTTTTGTGTTACATTTTTACGGCCATGAACGCTATCCGCCTTGCTGCTGCGTTTCTTGTTCTTGCTGGCTATGCCGTCATAGAACAAAAGGCATCCCCCCGTGATAACCAGCGTCCCGCTCAACAGGTTCCACACACGGCCATCACGCCTATAGGCTATCTCGCACCCGATGAAAAGCAGCAAGGCCCCCAGAGCGAAGCGGGCGACTGGCGCGAGGCCGTTGTCCCCTCCACCTTCTCCAGCTGGGCGGTAGTCATTGTCGGCTTGCTTGGCGTTCTTTATGCGATACGGACGCTGAAGGTCATCCGTGACCAAACGGATGTGGCGAAGAAGGCTGCTGACGCCGCTCTTAGTGAAGCAGCGTCCGCCAGCATCAACGCTACTGCCGCCAACAAAGCTGCCAAAATTGCGCAGGACACCGCCGAAGTCCTCATCAACAGTGAACGTGCGTGGGTAATGGCAGAGTTGAAATGGCCCCGAATTACAGAGCCGCAATACATAAGCGTAGGGGCTACCTCCGACCGCACGGCGGTTGCGCTTCACATTCGGAACGAAGGCCGAACCCCCGCGTGGATTACTGAGACGCTGGTGCGCTTTGATATTGTTGACCGTGTGCCCGATGAGCCGCCATTTGATGCGCCCTGCGACCCCGCTCAGGTCATTCACAAGTATCGAAGGGTTCCCCTGTCCGTTGCTCCAATGGCCCCAGAGACTTGGTATCGTGAACCCTTGGAGTGTCCTCGCGGTTCCGAAACGGCGACCTATCTCCTGAGCGGGTTTGTGCGGTATGAGGACATTTTCGGCAAGTCGAGACAAACGATTTTTGGCTATTATCTTGACCGTGGCGAGTCTCTGAGGGGACACCAACAACTCACCCGCGTCGCCAGCCCCAAATACAACAAGGCAACCTAGCAGCAGGGCCACCCCACCTACCGCGACCTTCCGCCACTTCCCGCCACCCCAAATTAGGACACTACCGCCGCCTGAGCAGGCAGCGAATCCGTGGCTGAGTCTGCTAGCGGGACGAGTGACAGAAAGCGGCGAGCTCGCGCAGCAGGCGGTTGCCGTCGCCCACCGGCAGCACCCCGCGCCTGAGCAGCAGAGATACGAGCTCAGTGAGGATTTCGCGCTCGCTGCGCTCGAACTGCGGGCCGACGGCTTGCTCCTGATAGGCGGGCACCGGCGCGATTTCGCCGCGCAGGTCGCGCAGCCACTGGTTGAGTGTGCGCTGATCCTGCGGGCTCATGTAGACAAACGAGATGCCGAAACCGTTGCCGGGGCTGGAATAGGCCACGGCGCCTACGGTTTCGAGAATCCTGCCGGAGTGCTCGATGCGCACGCGAAACTGGGTGTTGAGCGGGACCGCGTTCATGCAATCCACGTAGCAGCCACCGCTGCTCAAGTCTGAGGTGCGGCCGGAAAGGACGCTGCTGCCGCGCTCGAGATCGAAAAGTTCGATGGCGGCTATGAACGGGCGGCGCTCCGAGTCACGCTGATCGCTGCCCGGGCCGCTGTTTTCCGCCGGCGGCAGCGGCTTTTCAAGGACATTTAGCAATGCTGACATTTGGCTCCAATCTAGCCTGCGGGAGCCATTCTCGGGGACGAGCCGGGCGGGCGCAATGGGGCAGCGGTACTAGGGAGTCGATGCGCGGATAGTACTGCGGTTTGGCGGATAAGTCGCCGCCTATGGAAGGAGATCGCCAAAATCCTGCAGCACGGCGTGGGCGGAGCGCGTGGCGGTGGCGCCGCCGCGCAGGCATTGGAGCGTTTGCAGGCCGGCGGCGCGGGCGGCGTCGAGTTCGGCGGTGACGTCGGAAACGAAAAGGATGGACGCGGGGGGCAGCGCCAGCGCGGCGGCGATACGGTGGTAGCTTTCCGGATGCTGCTTGGGGCCGGTGGTGGTGTCGAAGTAAGCGTCGATGAGCGGCGTGAGGTCGCCCGCGTCGCTGTGGCGAAAGAGCAGTTGCTGCGCCTGCACGCTGCCGGAAGAAAAAATCGCAACGCGGCGGCCCTGCTGCTTCCAGCGCGCGAGCGCGGGCGGCACGTCGGGATACACTTGGCCGCGCAGCTCGCCACTCGCGTAGCCTGCCTGCCAGATTCTTCCCTGTAGCGATTTCAGTGGTGTGGATTTGCGGTCCTGCTCCATCAGCCACAGCGCGTAGGCAAACGCCGAATCGACGCGACGCTCCGGCGCGTCGAGCCACGGCGGTGGCGTGGCGTCGCGCTGCGATTCGGTGGCGTGCTCGCGGCGGAGCGCTTCCATGCCGGAAGCGACTTCCGGTTGCGCAGCGTGCTGCTCGAGGAAATCGCGCATGCGCGTGCGGGCATAGGGAAACAATGTGCCGTAGACGAAGTCCACCGGCGTGGTGGTGCCTTCAATGTCGAGCAGAACGGCGCGGATGGCTGCGGAATCGAACGCCACAGACGGGCTCAAATCGCGGCGGTGCGCCGCGGGATGTAGGCGGGGCCGAAGCACATCGGCTGGTAGCCCGAGTCGACGCCGCTTTCGGTGTAGTGCGGCGTCCAGCCGCTCATGTCCTGAAACAGGCGGATGGCGCGGATGCGGCGCTCGGGGCAGAGGTCGAACCAATGATGCGTGCCGCGCGGGACGCGGATCAGGTCGCCGGCTTCCACTTCGATAGCCACCACCGGTTTGCCCGGCGGGTGGATGTGGAACAGGCCGCGGCCTTCGACGATAAAGCGCACTTCGTCCTCGTCGTGCCAGTGCTCGCGGTTGAACTTGTTGAGCATGGTGTCGAGCCCCGGCGTCTGCGGGAAAACGTCGATCACGTCGGCGGTGACGTAGCCGCCCTGCTGCTTGAGGCGCTCAATTTCCGGCGCATAGGCGGCGAGGATGTGCTCGGCAGTCGCGCCGGCGGGCACGCGGCTGTCGACATCTTCCCAGCGCTCGTAGTCAATGCCGATGCCGGCAAGATATTGCGTGATTTCAGCGCGCTCGGTGAGCGTGCGATTTTCGTCAGGGATGCGAATGGCAGCCATGGTCGAACCTCAGAGCATTTAGCGGGCGGCGTAAAGCCGCCCCTACACTGCAGGGCGCGGCAAGCAGCACCCCTACAAAGCGGGCGGGGTAAACCCGCCCCTACGGCGCGGCGTGGCCGGCGAATTGCCGGCGGCCGAGCACTTCGAAGAGGAACTCGAGGATTTCCAAGTGCCGCGCGGCCTGCGCCAAGTCCTCTCCCCAAGTATACAGCCCGTGGCGGCGCAGCAGGAAGCCGTGGCACGCGGGATGCGCAGCGAGCGTGGCCGTCACCTGCGCGGAGAGCGCCGTCATGTCCTGCGAATTTTCGAGGATCGGCAGACGCTCGCGGTGCTCGTGGGTGCGCACGCCTTCCAGGCCCTTGAGCATTTCGTAGCCGGAGATTTCGAGCGCGCCGGCGGAAAAATGTGCGCCGGAGAGCAGCGTGCCCCAGATTGAGTGCGTGTGCAGCACGGAGCCTGCCCCGCGCTTGCGAATCACGGCAAGGTGCAGCAGCGTCTCAGCGGAAGGCGCGCCGCTGCCGGGGAGAACCGCGCCTGCTTCGTCGATTTCAAGGATCTGTGAAGCGTCGAGCCGGCCCTTGTCCGCGCCGGAGGGCGTGATGGCCAGGCGCAGCGGGTGGCGCGCAAGCACGGCGCTGAAGTTGCCGCTGGTGCCCATCACCCAGCCGCGCGCGTAGAAGTCGCGAACGCGAGCGGCGAGTTGCTGTTTGAGATTTGTGCTTTCCATCTGCTTGCCGTTACTTCACCAGAATTGTATCCGGAAATTGCGCGTACCAGCCGAACCAGAAAGCGCGTTGTGCGGGGAGGCGCGGCAAGCGCCGCACGGCCGCGGTGTTTTCTTCGACGAGCGCATCTTCGGTGACGCGCCATGCGCCGCCGGAAGTATCTTCGACGCGGCCATCGTCGAGGAAGCGGCGGAAGCGCGCGCCGCTCGCGTCGTACACGCGATTGGCCCCGCGCGGAGTGGTGAGGATCACAAGGTCGCGTCCCGCGAATTCGCCGTGATAGATGCGGTTGCGGCGCAGGAATCCGGCAGAGATGGCCACGGGCTGAGGCGGCTGGCCGTCTGGGCGCGCGAGGCGCATCACCAGCACTTCGTCTTTGTTGGCCAGGCGCGAGCGCGAGTCGCCTTGCGAGACAGGGAACATCAGCTCGTCGGCGGCGAAGTAAGCTTTGTATGCGACGCCTTCGCCGTAGTCGCGCTCAAATCCTGTTTCAAGCGAGAGGACCGTGGTCTGCGGGTGCTCGCGGCGCCATTCGTCCCACGTGGTGGTGACCACGGGCAGCGCGCGCAGGCGCAAGTCGGAGCCGGCCAGCGCGCCAACCACCGGCTTGCCTTCGAGCGTGGACCACAGGCTGCTGGTCTCCTCGTCGAAC
>Ga0187893_10010881_pt1 | contig 13370 bp, 15 predicted proteins | sample MA1701074metaG_FD_139574 | JGI IMG/M metagenome (GOLD analysis project Ga0187893, IMG submission 139574) | White microbial mat communities from a basaltic lava cave in the Kipuka Kanohina Cave System on the Island of Hawaii, USA - MA170107-4 metaG ...
GCCGCCGCGGGGCTTTCGCCTTGCATCACACAGGCATCATGACACGTGGCGCGCAGCAACTCAGCATCACCATCGTGCCTGATTCGGGCACCGAGCAGCTCGAAGGAATCGCCGGTACAATGACGATCACAATCAAAGACGGAAAGCACTTCTACGACCTCGACTACACGCTCCCGGCGCTTGGTAGCGAATGACAACGATCATGCGGCGTGGCACGGCAAGCATCCGATGCCCCGCGCGCGCGACGTTGGATTGCCGCGTGAAAGCGTTAGGCGATACTTTAATACCTGTCTTGCGCTCGAGTAACAGCACTCACTTCCAAAGTGTGGTTTGTGTCACCAAACGTGCGCAGACACCATCAGCCGCACTCTGCTTAGCAGCGAGGATTAGCAGCGTCCAAGAAGCTCTGTGAGGGCAACCACAACGTCATGCAAATGCCTGACAATCAATAGTCTACGATCTCTTGTGCGAGCGTCGATACTTCACGCGGCTCATGGCTCGTTAGGCAAATGTTTCATGCTTGACAAAGGTTCTTGTACGATCGAAGCATCGGTGCTATAGTGGCGCGCCACAATCGCCAACTGAATTGGTGGCTTTCTGGGAAGCGAATAGGTATACATGGCCCGCGACATCACGCCCCGGTCCGCCGCGACCATCCGTCCGACCACACGACATGCGAACTTCCGTCACGCGTTAGATCGCGTCTGTCGGTACGCGCAGCATGATGATGTAATCCTTTTAATCGAAGGCGAGACCGGGACTGGCAAGAATCGACTCGCGCGCTACCTGCATTCGATTTCCCCAAGAGCGGCCGCGCCATTTCGTGAATTCTCATTAGGTGCGGCCGATGATGCACTCGCATCATCAGAACTGTTTGGACATCTGGAGGGTGCGTTCACAGACGCCCGCCGCAATCGCGCCGGGCATTTTCAGTCCGCACACGGTGGAACGCTCTTGCTCGATGAAATCGGCAAAGCCAGTCGACGCGTACAGACGAAGCTTCTGCAGGTCGTTGAAACCGGGGAGTTCTGGCCGATTGGATCCGACCGAGCCGTCCGTGTTGATGTGAGGCTGATCACCGCGTCGAACGTCGCGCTCCAATCGCTAGTCGAAAGTGAACGCTTCCTGCCGGATCTCTTCGCACGCATCGGCATGTTTCGCATCACGCTCCCTCCGCTGCGCGAGCGACCCGAAGACATTCCGGCGCTCACGAAAACCTTCATCGATCTGCATGCGCGGAAGTACGGATACAACGGCAACTTGCCGATTGTCGGCGAGAGCCTAATGTGCGCATTTCAGGCCGCTCCTTGGCCGTACAACATTCGCCAGTTGGAGTTGACCATCCGCCGACTGATGATCGACTCGGCGTGCTCACCCTTGTTAACGCTTGACCATTGCGTCGATGACCTGAGCTACCTTCGCCGCGAAGCTAAGATCGCTCGCGTCGCGCTGACAGTAGAGCGCGCAGCACAGGTCGTTGACGAGGCAGGATCGAAAACCGCTGCCGCCAAGTCGTTAGGCATCCATAGGTCAACGCTTTATCGCGTCCTCGAAAAGCACAGTCCAATTGAGCGGATTTGGGAAATAGCGCCGTAGCAAAGCGCCCGTGTCGCAAGACAAGAGCTGCGACACTCAATCTCTGTCGCGCGACACTCTCCCATTTGTTAGTTGCCAAGCGCCACGCAGATGTAAGTGGTGCTGCGCGCGAACATAGCGATCCTCGCGAGTATTGGCGCGATGAATGCTATTGCGCGACGTCGTGACAACGCTTCCTGCATCGACGCCGCTCATTCCCCAGTCGCTTACGCGCGACTACCTGCTGCATCACCGGCTCTGCCCGCGGGACTTTCCGCGACCTGGCGTAGTACGTGTGGCTGCGGCTCCTGACGCGTTGCTCGAAGATGCAGTCGAAGATCTGGAAACTCTCTTTCGCTGCGCGATTGAAGTCGAACCCACCTCGTTAGACGAAGTTCACCGTCTCATCGAGCGAAATACCGTCGGCTCTGAGCGGAGCGTGGAACTGGAATCGACCAGCACTACGGAAGACTACTATGCTGACGTTCGAGATCTGGCGAACGAAGCGCCAGTTGTGCGCTATGTGAACCTCCTTGTTCGCGAAGCGTACGATGCCGCGGCAAGCGATATCCATCTAGAGGCGAGGCGAGAGGGCCTAACGGTGCGTTTCCGCCTCGATGGTGTTCTCGCGCGCGGCGTGGAGTGCCCGCCGGAGTACCACCAAGCAGTGGTCTCCCGAATAAAGCTCTTGGCGGATCTCGATATCGCTGAACGAAGAAAGCCACAGGATGGCCGCATCCGAGTTCGACTCGAATCACGAGAGCTTGATGTGCGCGTCTCAACCGTGCCGACGATGCACGGCGAGAGCGTGGTGCTGCGACTCCTCGACCGGGGTGGCCGACCTGTAACGCTCGAAGAGTTGGGAATGTCCCGCGCGGTTCTGGATTCCGTCCGAAGAACTGCTCTACGTCCTCACGGCTTGTGTCTAGTGACTGGACCTACAGGAAGTGGAAAAACGACGACGCTTTACGCGGCGCTTCAGTTGCGCGCATTGGACAGAGAAAAAGTGATCACAGTCGAAGATCCGATCGAGTATCAGCTGAGCGGGATCACACAGATGCCCGTGCACGCCACCGCCGGCGTCACGTTCGCTTCTGCGCTTCGCTCGATCCTTAGGCAAGATCCCGACGTGATCATGATCGGCGAAATGCGCGACTGCGACACGGCGGAAATCGCGGTGCAAGCTGCAATGACAGGTCACTTAGTTCTGTCCACATTGCACACGAATGACGCCACAAGCGCCATTCCACGAATGATTGATCTGGGAATTCCTGAGTACCTGATTGCCGCCACAGTTGAGGGTGTCCTCGCTCAGCGCCTTGTTCGCTGCATCTGTCCAAGCTGTCGCGAGGAATACGAGCCGATACCCGAATTGCTTCAGGCGATCGGGCACACAACGCCTAACGTCGGCTGCTTCTACCGTGGCGTTGGTTGTGGCGAGTGCCGAGGCACCGGCTTTCGCGGGCGTACTGGACTCTTCGAGTTTCTGACGGTCACGCCGGACGTGCGCGATGCGGTAACGCGAGGCGCGACGAAGACAGAGCTGCGCGCTTTGGCTGTGCGCGCCGGTCTTGTTTCGCTGGAACACGACGCCTGGCGCAAGATCGCTTCAGCGATCACAACGGTAGAGGAGGTATCTCGTGTGGTGCAGGAGTGAGTCGCGCGCGTCACGGGCAGCGTTCACGCTGCTCGAGCTCATCGTGGTTATTGCGATCATCGCCACGCTTGCAGCGGTGGTCGCCCCTCAGGTCTTTCGCAACGTTGGAGATGCAAAAACGAACGCGGCGCGCACTCAAATCGAGAGCTTCGTGCTCGCGCTCGAGCAATATCGTATCGATAACAGCATTTATCCGACGTCTGAGCAAGGACTCGCAGTGCTGCGGACAATACCGGGAGTCGGCGAGCTGCCCTCGAACTGGCGCGGACCATACCTTCGACGGACGGTGCCTAACGATCCGTGGGGCAGGCCCTACTTGTACCAGTCGCCCGGTGTCGCTAATCCGGACTCGTATGACCTTCTGTCATTCGGTAGAGATGGGAAGAAGGGCGGAACTGGGGAGGATGCCGACATCTCATCGTGGGGAGATAGCGGGCGTTAGGCCAATGTCACATCACCCGCACCAATTTCGCTTCGAAGCGACGAACGCTGTCGGCCAAGTTCAGAAGGGAGTTATCACCGCCGACAGCGAGAGTGAAGCCTCAGCAGACCTGCAACGTCGCGGTCTCTTTTCACTCTCGCTCGTGGAGGAAACGTCCCCGTCAAAGAGTTCGAAGGTGGGTCGGCGCGACCAGGCGTTGGGGTTACGCACGTTAGCGACTCTTTTGGAAGCTGGGATACCGCTGAGTCGAATCCCAACAACGTATGAGGTGCTCGCGCCGCGCGCGTGGGCGCCTGTTGTCGAGGAAATGCGCGTGCGGCTCCGCGAAGGACGTGCGTTTGCCGCATCCCTGCATGGTAGTTCCTTAGGACTGCCGACTGAGGTGGTCGAGATTATCCGAGCCGGCGAATCTGCAGGTCAGCTTGCCTCAGCAGTCAGCATCGCCGCAACCGAAATGGAAACACGCGTAGAGGAGCGGGCAACCTTGTTAGGCGCGCTCGCCTATCCGCTGATACTCGCACTAACAGCTGCATGCTCAGTTGCATTGCTGGTCGGAGTCGTGCTGCCTCGATTTGCGCGGATACTGGCGGAGGCGGGTGGAGCGCTTCCGCCGAGTACAGCCAGTCTTCTCTTTCTTGCCGAGACGGCTCGAACCGCGTTCCTGCCTGTAGCCCTACTATTAATAGGGACGGCACTTGTGTTAAGGCGCTGGGTGCACACTGATGAAGGACGTCGCACCTGGCACAGAGCACTGCTGCGCACCCCGGCTCTGGGGGCTATTAGATGCGCCAGTGCCACGAGTCGTTTCTGTGGTTCCCTCGCGGCACTTCTGAGGAGCGGCACACCGTTAGGCACCGCGCTCAAACACGCTGCTCCTGCCAGCGGTGATGCGTTCATCGCAATGCAAGTCGATCGTGCGCGCGACGCCGTCATCGCAGGTGCCTCCCTCTCGCAGAGTTTTCGCGCACATCCCGGCCTGGCTGAATCAAGCGTTCGGCTCATTCAGGTCGGCGAAGCGAGCGGTGAGCTGGTTCGGATGCTCTCGCACTCGTCCAGGATTGAACGCGAGCGTGCGCAGATGCACACGAAACAGCTGATGCGTTTGGTTGAGCCGATCCTGATTCTTTTTTTTGGCGGCCTTGTCGCCTTCATCGCTGCGGCGTTGTTACAAGCGCTGTACTCGCTGACGCCGGGAGCTTGAGGCCTGTGCGCAGCGGCAATCGGCGCGGTATGACGCTGCTGGAACTGATCGTGGTTCTAGCAATACTCGGCATACTAGCCGCAGTTGCGACGGCAACATCGCGACCAATCGCGCGGCTACCGGCTGAGAATCCTGCTTTAGACGCGATCAGCAAGCTGCGCTGGTCCGTCGTCAGCAGGGCACAACCCCTAACGAGTGCATTAGTGATCAACGGTGTCATGCTGCGCGTTACTGCCTTTCCAGACGGTCGCGTTCTGACAGCGCCGGATGGGTATGTCCAGCAGCTAAACGGGAGACCGCTTGCTGAGCGGTGACCGCAACGGCGCAGTTCTGCTGGAGGTCGTTGTCGCACTGACGATTCTGTCGACAGTCGGCGCGTTGCTCATCGGCAATGCGTGGCTGTGGCACAGAGCCACAGAACGGGCACGGCAGTCGGAAGCGGACTTGCGGGTCGCAAGTGCGTTCATGGAGTCGGCAACGCTCTGGACACGCAACGAACTAGATCAGCGGTTAGGAGAGCGCACGCAAGGACCGTGGCGGCTAAGAATCGATCGTTCTTTCCAGTCGCTCTATGTCCTCGCGCTCATCGACGCACAGCGACACGTGCTTATTCGAACAGCCGTGTTCCGGGAGGACCCTAACGATGAGTAGGCAGCCGACCGCCTATCCGGGATCCACGCTGATCGAGCTCATCGTCGCCATGACGGTTGGTGCGATCGTTATGCTCGGTACGCGCCAGCTTTTCGAGCAGCTCAGCCGGAGCGCCCGATCAGTAGCGCAATACACTGCGATAACAAGCGGACAATCAAATGCTGAGCAGTTAGTGCGAGAACTTGTCCGCCGTGCTGAAGTCGGGCTTGAGCTACCGCCGTTCGAAGGAACGACGCGCGAGATGCATTTTGGGAGCTGGTGTGACGCCGTCGGAGGTTGGACGGAGAGATGCCTCGTACATCTATCGCCTAACGCTGAGGCCACTGAGTGGACCTTCGCAGAAGACACGCCGGAAGACAGCCCCCACGCACTGAGGGTGAAACTGGGAGGTGTGCAGCGATTCATTTACTACGATGCGTCAAATGAACCGCGCACTTGGAAGGTCAGCTGGCCGCGCGGGAATCCTCTCCCGCTGGCAGTGGCACTCGTTCGTGCCAGTGACACACTGATTCTTCGGATTGGGTACCGAGGATGAAACACAAGCGCGACTTAAGAGAGAGAAGACGTGGATTCGTACTTCTAGCGGTACTCACGGTACTCACCGGGTGTCTTGCTATTGGCACACTAGCTGTGGCAGCTACTCGCCTAAGTCTCCGTGAGACGCAAAATCGAAATGCGTTTCACCGCGCGATGTGGTTTGCGGAAGAGTGTGCCGAGCGAGCGCGTGCCGCCCTGTATGAGTCATCTAGCGAGATGCCATCACCCGTGTCTGAGTGGTCACGTTTTGATGAGATCGTACGCCAGTCACGTGACGTCATTCTCGCGAAGTCCTGCGCTGTTACCCTTGCCGCAACTGGCGATCGGCTGGACATAACACGAATTGACGAGCGATTGCTGCGCAGCGTTCTGCAGACGTTAGGTAGACCGCCCACGGCGGTTGACTCTCTCGCGGACGCTCTGCTTGACTGGCAAGATCTTGACACAATTGCGCGTCAGTTTGGCGCTGAGGCGCGATGGTATGTGAGCCAGTTAAGACCGCCGCCTCGGAACGGTCCGCTCGCCGACATCAAAGAACTCCGACTTGTCCGGGGTTTTGAACGTGCTGCGGATTTCGACTCGCTCGTGGGCGTTGAGAGTGGCCGCCTGTCCCTAACTCACACACCATGGGCAGTGCTGGCCGCAGTGCCAGGCATCGGTCCAGAGGTCGCAAATGCGATTGTACAGCGCCGACATCGAGGCGCTATGACGCGCACCATCAACGAGCTGTTCGGCGAAGTATCGGCTGCGTCTCGCGTTGCGTACCTGAATAATCAAGAAGAATTGGTTGCGCGGATAACGGTGGAGCCCGATGGCTGGGTCCTAACGAGTCGAGCGTCAGCCGCCGGCTCGCGCGTGGCGGCAGTTCTGGAGCTGAAGTTGGCGCGCGCGGGCTCGAGCAGCGTTGTGGTCCGTCGCCGCGCCACTTGGGGTTAGGGAATGCGCATTGGCGTCGGGATTTCGGCTGATTCGGTCCGCGCCGTCGCGCTTAGGGGCGAGCGCGTAACATGGATGGAGCGCCGGTCGCGAGAGCCAGATGAGGCACTCGCAGATTGCCTTGCAGCGGTGCTTAGGAACGCCCCATTGCGCCGATGGCCGCGAACCTCCGTTCGCGTGGCGCTCGGGCCATCGCTCGCGCGTGTAGCGCCTAACGGGTTTGCCTGAAGCGCGAGACCTGAAGACATTAACTCGGCTCGTCCAGGTCAACGCGAATCGATTTTTTCTACAGCCTGAATCGCATCTGTTGGTAACAGCAGTTTCGCGCGCGAAGGGCGGGGATGTGTTGGCTGCGGCGGTTGACAGCTCGATTTGCCATGAGCTGCCTCGAACTTGCGAGGCGTTGAATCTGCGCTTCGCAGGGATTGTTCCATCAGCTGTTGCACTGGCGAATCTGCTGCGGAATGGAATCTGCATGTGGGCGGATGGTGATACCCTAACGACGATCGCCGCGGAAGATTCTCAGCTCACATCCGTAAAGCGCGAAGCGCAGGATATCGACGGAACCACGAACGGCGACTGCCCGGCAACTGCTACGCAAGCTCTTGGTGAAGAGGCTGCGACCTACGCAGACGCATATGCAGTTGCCACTTTGCGCAAGCTGGGAGCGATGCAGCTCGGCCACGGTCTTTCACCGCGGACGTCGAAAAATGTGTCGCGCATCCGATCGATCGTCGCAATCAGTGCGTGCGTTGTCGGAGTGAGCGCCCCACTCACCGCGCCACTGATCGGGGCTCGTGTGGAACTGACGCGTGCGAACAACGAGCTCCGGATTCTAGCACCTCGTCAACGCGCTGCGCTGCGTTACTACAATGACATTCAGTACTTCACACGTGGCATCGAGGAGGTCTCCGCCTTCACTGCACGCGGCATCGCGACTAGCGCGTTGCTGGCCCAGCTTGCACGAGCTCTCCCAGCAGGCGTCGCGATCGTCAGCCTTCGAATCGATAGTACGGGAGCTAATCTCGTACTGTTAGGCAAGAACGCCGCGTCAGCGGTGCGGGCACTTGAAGCGCTACCGGGTATTGCGAACCCACGAGTTAGCGGTGTCGTCACACGCGAGATTGTAGACGCCATTGAGCGTGAACGCGTGGCTTTGCAGTTCCAAACTGTTGCACGGCCAAGTCGTCGCGACTCGGCGAATTCCTCTTCAACTCCGAGTCGCTCATGAAGTGGGGCGCTGTGTCAAAGCGTGAGCGCGTTATTGTCATGTTAGGTGCCATCGCAATCGGCGGCATGCTCTTTTCTTCGCGACTTCTACCGCAATGGAAGAGCTCCATTGGTGAAGGGCGAAGCGCAGCCGCCGAGGCAAAGCGTGCCGTGGCGTTGGCGCGCAGCCTAATCGCGGCAGAAAAATGGCTTCATGACTCGGCTACGGCTCGCGGACATGCATATATCGATCTCGCTGCGCAGACACTTACGGAGCGTTCGTTAGGGGCAGCAGGTGCCGAGCTCGCCGAACTCGTCAATGGAGCGGCTGCCGACGCCGGGGTGCGCGTAGGTGCCACACAAGTGCTGAGCGACACGACGCGCCGCACCGCGTTCCAACAGGTCGCCGTTCGTACCGCAGTTACCGGCGACATCTCAGGACTCGTGCGATTGTTTGCGTCCTTCGAGGAAATCGAGACTGCTCTAGCGATTCGCGAGCTCTCAATTACGCAAATGAACGTGGCAGCCGGTGATCGCGAACCAGAAATGCTGCGGGCGGAGTTCACAGTGGCTGCGTTGATGCGACCTGGCGGAGGGCCACAGCAATGACCCGCACAATTGAGTCGTTATGCTGGCTTGGCTGTGCGTCCGGACTGCTGGTCGCGTTCTTGGTTCTTAGAACGTTGGCATTGGCAACAGCGACGCGAATCTTGCCGGTTGGCGCGCCGGCATCGCCGAGTCAACAGAACGTCGGGCTCGATAGCCTAACAAACGACATCATCCAGCGTGATCCATTTCGACTCGCGCGCCGCCCCTCACAGGTGCCGTTTATTGCGGATACCGTCGCAGCTGCAGTTTCGACGGCACCGAAGGCACCCGCTCCACCGCTTGTGCTCGCAGGCATCGTCGGGGGGCCTCCATGGTCGGCGGTCATTGAAGGTGTTCCCGGAAGAGACGGACCAGTTGTAGTGCATCGCGGTGACACGCTCGCGGGCCTTCGTATCCGCGACGTGAGACGAGACCGCGCGATTGTGTCATCACCGGACACAACGTGGGTGCTCACGATCAAGCGGGTGTGGCAGTGATCGGGCGCCGTATGGCTCTTTGGATCGCGTTAGGTTGTGCAGTGCGACCGATCGCGGCGCAACGCGTTGACTCATCTGTTGTGGCCCGCAACGACAGCGTATCGATCCGCCTAATTGACGTCGACGTGCGTGCCGCAGTTCAGGCACTGGCGCGGTACCTCGATCGTCCTGTGGTCTTTGGCACCATAACCGCCTCGCGAGTAACGATCGAGACACCAACTCCCGTACCGGCAACAGGAGTTCTGCAACTCCTTCGTGGAGTACTGCAGACACAGAATTTGGAGTTGATAGAAGAGCAGTCGATGTACCGTGTGCGGGCGCGGGAGCAGGCACCTGTCCCTGCTGCTCCGAGTCCAGCCCAAGCGCAACAAGGTCCTATTGAGCTTTTCATCGTTAGGCTGCGACACGCCAAGGCAGCCGATGTCGCCGCAACCGTGAACGCCTTATATGGTCAAGCGAGTGCCCTTGGCGAGTTAGGCGCGATGCCACCATCGCTCGGCGAGCAGCTCCGACAGCAGCAGGTTCCCCCAGTGGGCGCGCAGCCTCAGGCGCGCCCGGGAGCACAAGTGCAGAGCGGTGCTTTGACGGGCGATGTCACCATCGTGCCCGAGCCGAGAGCAAACAGCCTACTCATACGCGCATCGCGAGCGGACTTCGACATACTCCAAGCCGCAATTCAGCAGATCGACGTTAGGCCACTCCAAGTATTGATCGAAGTGCAAATCGCTGAAGTGCGCAAGGACCGCAACTTCGATCTTGGCATTGATGCTACGATGCCAAAACACAAAGTCGGAAGCGGCAACGCCTCAGTGCAAGGCTCGGTTACTGGCGGTGGACTTGGCGATTTCGTCTTGAGACTGATGAGTTTTGGAGCGATTGACATCGACGCAACGTTGCGCGCGGCGGAAGCTCGTGGAGATGTATCAATTGTGAGTCGCCCAGTAATAATCACGGCTAACAACAAGCGCGCGGAAATCGTTGTGGGGAGTGAGCGACCGTTCGTCCAGGTATCGCGTTCACTGCCGACCGACTCGCCGCTTCGGGACGCAATCATTCAGTACCGCCAGGTCGGCACGCGCCTCTTCGTCATCCCAACCATCAGCGACGATGGTTTCGTGATGCTTGAGGTGCTGCAAGAGGTAAACGCCGCAACCACAGAGACCGCATTCAACGCGCCGGTGATTTCGACGCGATCAGTACAAACAAATCTGCTGATTCGAGATGGGCAGACTGTCGCGTTAGGTGGCTTGAGTGATCGCCAACGCGATGTGAACCAACAAGGTGTGCCACTCCTATCACGAATCCCCCTACTCGGCGGATTGTTCGGTCGAGCAAGCCGTCGAGCAACAGAGACTGAACTGTTTCTCTTCATTACGCCGCGACTCATGCGAAATGACGAGGATGCTCAGGACCTTACTGCACCGCTTTTGGAGCGCGCAAAGAAGGTGAAGCCATAATGGACCGTGACGTTGAAGGCGGGATGATAGGTGCATCCGCAAAGATGCAGCGCCTGCGAGAGTTGATTCGCAAGGTTGGACCGCGCCGCGAACCAGTTTTACTTCAGGGGCCGACCGGTTCCGGCAAAGAACTCGTGGCCCACGCGCTTCACGTGGCTGGTGGACGTTCGGGACGAATGGTTGCGTTCAATGTCTGCGCCATTCCTGAGTCGATGTTCGAGGACGCCCTATTCGGGCACGTTCGAGGAGCCTTCACTGGAGCAGCCAGTGATTCGTTAGGTTTTCTTGCCGAAGCCGACAATGGAACGGCCTTTTTCGATGAGGTCAGCGGGCTATCGATGCAAATGCAAGTCAAACTCTTGCGTGCGATCGAGACTGGCGTATTTCGCCCTGTTGGAGCACGGACTGATCGCAAGAGTGATTTCAGGCTTATAGCGTCAACAAACGAACCGCTCAATGTCCTGTTGGAGACCGGGCGGTTTCGGCGAGATCTCGCGCATAGGGTCGGAGTCTTCCTGATTGAGATCCCCCCGCTTCGAGATCGTGTGGAGGACATTCCCGCACTCGTGCAACACTTTGCGGAGGATGCTACGGTCGGTCAGCACGCGAAGATTGTACTCTCCTCGTCGGCGCTCAGAGTGATGCAAGAGTACGACTGGCCTGGTAATGTGCGAGAGCTCCGCAATATCACATTCGCCCTCGTCGCGATGGCTGAGTCACCAGTAATTGAAGGTTCTTCGGTGGTCAACATGCTCGTGAGTCGCGGAGTCGCGGTGTCAAGCAACGAGAAGGCAGACTATCAACGCCGCCATTTGCTTGATGTTCTCAATCGCCACGAATGGAATACTGGCCAAGCCGCTCGGGAGCTTGGCGTGGATCGAGCTACGGTATATCGCAGGATGAACGCACTTGGGATTTCTACCGTGGTGCGGTCCGCAGCCAGAACCCCCGTCGAACTGCAGTAGTGGCGTTCGACAATTGACGAATCAATTGCACACGCGCACGCGGTGTGCAAAACAATGCAACTAGTAAGCCCATTCTTGGAATTGTCAGTATGCCAAGCCTAGCGTTGATCCGCAGTTACATACAACGCTCAAAGAGGAACACAACATGCATAACGCGTGAGAACGCGTTCTCTAATTGCTCACGCACCCAACATTCCTTAGAGGGACCAATGTCGAACCACTATTCCTCCAACACTCTGAACCATGGCCCATCAGTGGCCCTGCGCGTGTTGTGTGTTTTGGTGTTCGCACTCTGTTTCTCACCTCATGTGAGTCAAGCACAGGGCCGGCAACTTGGGAATCGCCCACCGCGACCGGGGATGCTCGTGATCCGCAACATGTCAGGTGACAGTCTTCGTGTCGAAGTTCGAATCGGCGACTCTCGCAACTGCGAGCTCAATCACTCAGCAGGTATCCACGTTCTGCCGCGCGGCCGCGTGTGGGGGGTCAACACTGAGCAGATCGTTTGTTGGCGCAGTGAGGTAGCTCCCGGTCGCAGCGCCACAGACGTCTGGAAGCCTTGGCAACAGAAAAAGGTCCCGACTGGCCGCGTGGACCCCGTAACTGCATAACGAATCGTTTGACTGACAGGCGATTGCGCAGGTCGCGCGAGCACGGGCTCAGTAAGGGCTCGTGCTCGTTTTGCGCCTAACGCATTGCGCCTGGAAGCATCTCTTTGCAGTCGCAAATCGGGGCGCAAAGAAACGCGACCAAGGCTCAGAATGAGTCGTCCACAAACTAACGCAAGTTGTTAGGCGCCAAGCCATTATCGAATACGCACATAGTGGCTCATAAAATGCTTAGGTGCGGCACGCTGCAGACGACAGACCCGATCTTGGAGGCGTACCGTGCTCTCACGCATTCTGCTCACAATTTGCAAGATTAACTGCCGACGCCAAAGTCTTATCGCCGTTGCGACAATGTTGGCCGGAGCCACGCTTACGCGAGCACAGGATACGACTAACCCGACAGTGACCTTTAGTGGGGGCGGGAATACGGAAGTTGCGAATGTCACGCTGACCATATCGTGGTGCGACAATCAGGACCTTCTCGCATCGACAAGAACGATTACGCACAATGGACAGGACGTAATGCTGCAGTTTGACTACACCACGCAGACCGGCTCTGGACAATGCGCAGCTCGCGCAACTTCGACAGGAACACTGACGCTAACAACAGGCACGAACACCATCATCGCCTCAATCAAGGACTTTGCGCTTAACCTAGGGTCCGGTTCAACGACGTACACCTTTTTGGCCGGCTTCGTAGAGGTAACCCCGAAGGGAACGAGCGTTACTCGACCAATCCAATCGAGCCTAACGCAAAGCTTCTATGTGAAGAACACCGGCAACCCCGGTGCTCCCGCGAAAACATACAACTTGAGTTCAGCCTGTTCAGGCGTCACCTCGAACTGTTCCGCTCCATCCACAGTTGGACCACTAAATCCAGGTGACTCCTCTTCAGTTACCGTTAGCTATCAGACGGCATCAAATGGGGAGTGTGCAGAAATTGGTGTAGAATCGGCGGTGCGTTAATCGCTTCGGTGAGTTGAAGCGAAAAGACCACCGCACATCTTCTGGGTGAAGAAGTCAGTTCACCGCGGGTTAGCGCCCGCA
>Ga0187893_10010882_pt1 | contig 13370 bp, 11 predicted proteins | sample MA1701074metaG_FD_139574 | JGI IMG/M metagenome (GOLD analysis project Ga0187893, IMG submission 139574) | White microbial mat communities from a basaltic lava cave in the Kipuka Kanohina Cave System on the Island of Hawaii, USA - MA170107-4 metaG ...
CCGGGAGGACTTGGAACACTGTCAGCAGGAAATCCAGTCTCGAGGCTCTATTGCCCCCTTTGCGCTTGGGCAGCACGATGTTTCGGATCGCTTTCTAGTCCCGCAGAAGCTGTACGGAAGAGATCGAGAGATCGGCAAATTGCTGGAAGTGTTCCACGGCGTCTGTGAAGGCCCGGCCAGCATGACGTTGGTGGCGGGATACCCAGGCATTGGCAAGACTTCTCTAATTCAGGAGCTGTACCAACCGATTGTTTCGCAGAAAGGGTACTTCATCAGCGGAAAATTCGATCAAGTGGGCCGGAATGTTCCCTTCGCAGCCTTGATCCAGGCGTTCCGTGGATTGGTCCAACAGCTGCTGACTGAGAGCGAAGAGCGCCTGGCCGTGTGGCGAGCACAGCTGTCCCAGGCCCTCGGGCCGAACGGCGGCCTTTTGGCTGAAGTGATTCCAGAGATCGAGCTCGTCATCGGCAAACAGCCGACACCCCCTGCCCTCGGCGCGACGGAGGCACTCAACCGATTTCAGCTAGTATTCCAGAACTTTGTTGGTGTCCTTGCTCAGCGCCAGCGCCCGTTGGTGGTATTCCTTGACGACCTGCAATGGGCCGACTCGGCGACGCTCAGTCTGCTGCAGCCGCTGTTGACAAGTCCGGACATTCAATTCGTGTTTCTAATCGGAGCGTATCGAGACAATGAGGTCGACGCTGGCCATCCGCTGGTTCGAACGCTGAACGCTCTGGAGTCGGCAGGCGCCCGGCTTCACCATACTTCTCTGGGTCCTCTGGAACTCCCAGATCTCACCCAATTCATCCGCGACACGCTTCAGGGCGAACTCTCTGCTTCAGAACCGCTCGCGCGTCTGATCATTGAGAAGACGGGAGGCAACCCCTTCTTCGTGATCCAGTTTCTGAAAACGCTCAAGGAAGAAGGATTCCTCGAGTTCCATCACAAAGACGGTCGCTGGACCTGCCACACGGAGGCAGTCCGTCGCGCAGGCATGACTGACAATGTAATCGATCTGATGACTCAAAAGATCCAGCGTCTCTCTACGGAATCCCAGCACGCATTGACGTTGGCAGCTTGCATTGGAAACGTGTTTGACCTGGACACGCTCGCGATCGTCAGCCAGCAACCCGACAAGACAGCCGCTGAGGGCCTTCGAGCGGCCTTGGAGGAGGGCCTGGTTCTGCCTACGCCTCTTCCTTACGCCGATTTCTCGGACCAAGAGCCCAATCCGGCTGTGCGCACTCCGCCTTCCTATGCGTTTCTGCACGACCGGGTGCAGCAGGCGGCTTATGCTCTCGTTCCTGACCAACAGAAACCGCTCGTCCATCTCACTTTAGGTCGCCTGCTCCTGCAGCGATGGGACACCGCGACTACCGAGGAAAAAGCCTTTGATGTCGTCCATCATCTCAACCTGGGCAGTAGGTTAATTGACGACGATGCCGAGCGCCTGACTCTAATCCGGCTCAATCTTTCTGCCGGGCGAAAGGCCAAGGCCTCAACCGCCTATCAACCGGCTCTAGGCTACCTCGAGGCAGCGTTGGCCTTGGTTTCTGATGAGCAGTGGAGCTCCGAATATGACCTGATGTTCACGCTGCACGTTGAGACCGCCGAATGCAAATATCTCTGCGGCCGTTTTGATGAGGCGGATCGTGAGTTCGATCTGCTCCTGAAACGTGCCTGCACCCGGCTGGACAAAGCTCAGGTCTACGCCCTTAGAATTCGCGAATACGAGAACCTATCGAGCTACGCCGCGGCCGTCGAATGCGGGCGAGAGGCCCTAGCCTTGTTTGGCGTCTCCCTTCCGGCTTCATCCACTGAAAAACAGTCGGCCCTGGAAGGTGAGCTTGACAAGATCCAGCTGCTGCTTGCGGGACGGACCATTGATGCCTTAGTCGATCTTCCGGTGATGGAGGACCCAGAGAAGCGGATGGTGATGAAGCTGCTCACCCTCGCTTGGGCTTCGGCCTACATTTCGGGCGACCAAGTCTTGACACGCCTATTCTCAGCCACTCTAGTTCGCCTCTCGCTGGAGTACGGAAACACTGAGGAATCCGCGTACGGTTATGCGACCCACACGGTTACGGTTGGTCCGATCGGAGGCGACTACGAGTCCGCGTACGCCTGGGGCGAGTTGGCTCTGAAAGTCAATGATCGCTTCAGCGATCAGAAAGGGCGGGCCAAGATTCATCAACAGTTTCATGCTCACGCCAACTATTGGCGGCGGCCGTTTGAGGCAGGCGTCCCCCACGCGCGGGAAGCTTCTCGGATCGGCCTCGAGACAGGCGATTTCGCTTATGCAGGCTATGGCGCTTTCACCGAGTGCTGGAATACTCTGCTGGTCACACAGCACTTGGACGCGTTCGTTCGCGACTGCTCGTCGAGCGTTGCCTTGCTGGAGAAGCTGAAGATGACCGGCCTGATTCCGGCCCAGAAAGTCATCCGCAATTGGGCACGTGCGTTGCAGGGTTTGACCTTGCATCCGACATCGTTCTCGGATTCCAGCTTTGACGAGGATGCCTTTGTTCACGCCTACGAGCATCATCCATTTCTCATCATTTATCGCCACATTCTCAAGGTACATCTTTGCGTCCTGTTTGAGCAGTTCGAAGAGGCCCGAAAAGCTGCCAGTTGCGCCCGCGGGATCGCAGACCATTTGCTGGGTACGATCTGGCCGGTCTATCTGGATTTGTTTGAAGGGCTCGCTCTGATCGGGGCTTGCTCTGAGGCGGATGCATCCGAACGGTCACAGCTTGTGTCCGAGATTGTGCAGATACAAGAGCATCTCTCGGTGCTCGCGCAAAACTGTCCGGAAAACTTTCGGTGTGCCGCGCTGTGGCTCACAGCGGGACTGGAGAGTCTTCGCGGCCGAAGGTCTGAGGCAACCGAAGCCTATGAACTGGCAATTCAATACGCACGACAGACGAAGAATCTCCACCATGAAGCTCTGGCTTGTGAACTGTACGGCCGGTTCTGGAGACAGCGAGGGAATCTTGAGGTTGCAGCGCTATATCTGCAAAAGGCGCGGCAGCGATTCCTCGAATGGGGTGCCGCGGCCAAGGCCAGGCATCTTGAAGGAGTGTCCGGTTTGCCAGCCAGGCAGATCTCGCCCGACGATTCGGCCTCAGGGGTCCAAACACAGATACCGGAACCCCTTGACCAGTCGCTGACTACCCAAAGCGCAGCAGCCTCCCTCGATCTTGCCACCGTAACGAAGGCTGCGCGTGCTATCGCGGTCGAGATCGTTCTTGAAGAGCTGCTTCGCAAACTGATGAGCATTGCTCTCGAAAATGCCGGTGCTCAAAGAGGGTTGTTTTTGCAAGAGGCGAGCGGCCAGTTAGTCATTGCGGCCGAGGCAGACGTTGAAAGCATCTATTTGCTCGATGCAGTTCCCCTGGAAAGCAGCCAGGCTCTTTCCCACGCCGTCGTCCGCTATGTTCAGAAGTCCAGCCAAAGCGTGGTCGTGGACGATGCTACGTCGGACCAGCGCTTTCTGAGTGATCCCTATATTCTCAGTATCAAACCAAAGTCCATTCTTTGTGTTCCAGTGATTCATCAGGGAAGGTTTGGTGGGATGTTTTATCTCGAGAACAATCTCGCAGCAAACGCCTTCACGTCGGAACGCATCGAGGTCATGCGCATCCTTTCCTCACAGGCCGCCATCTCGCTGGAGAATGCTCGGCTGTACGACGAGATGAAGAAAGAAGCGGCACAACGGCAGGATGCGGAGGCCACGCTGCGCTCTATAACCGAAGGAACAGCGTCGGTGACAGGAACGGATTTCTTTCGTTCGCTGGTTCGATACCTGGCAACCGCCCTCGGGGTGCGGTATGCCTTCGTTACTGCTTGCCATCACGGAGAAAGGCTGAGGGCAGAAATGCTCGCCTTCTGGACGGGTGAGAGTTTTGGCGACAACTGCAGCTATGATGTTGAGCCAACCCCTTGCAGCAAAGTTCTCGATGGCGAGATTTGTCACTATGGAGAGGGTCTGCAGAGCCTATTCCCAGAAGACCGGGATCTCGTCACCTTGGGAGCACAAAGCTTTCTGGGTGTTCCCATGATCAACGCGTCAGGGGCTGTCATCGGACACATTGCCATCCTTGATGACAAGCCTATGGCCAATGACGCACAGAGAATTTCTGTTCTCAGAATATTTGCGGCTAGAGGCGCAGCTGAACTTGAGCGTCTGCGGGCCGAAGAGAGTCTGCGAACCGCTCTGGGCGAAGTTGAAAGTCTCAAGAATCGCCTGCACGCGGAAAACATATATCTGCAGGAAGAAATCCGGCGCGAGCACAATTTTGAGGAGATTGTCGGCGGCAGCCCAGCCCTGGTGGCTCTCTTGCGGCAGGTCGAGCAAGTGGCTCCAACGGACTCCACCGTCTTGATCTATGGCGAGACCGGTACCGGCAAGGAACTGATTGCCCGCGCCGTTCACAACCGGAGCCTGCGTCGGCAGCGTCCGCTGGTAAAGGTCAATTGTGGAGCCATCTCGGCGGGTCTGGTCGAAAGCGAGCTGTTTGGACATGTCAAAGGCGCCTTTACCGGTGCCATCGAGAACCGTAGTGGTCGCTTCGAATTGGCTGACGGTGGGACGCTCTTCCTGGATGAAGTGGGCGAACTGCCGCCTGAGACTCAGGTCAAGCTGCTCAGAGTGCTTCAAGAGCAGGAATTCGAGCCGGTTGGCAGCAGTCGTACAGTCCGGGTTGATGTTCGCATCATTGCCGCGAGCAACCGCAATCTAGCCGACCTGGTCGCGTCCGGCAGGTTTCGGTCCGATCTGTTCTATCGTCTTAACGTTTTTCCTCTGACGGTGCCGCCGTTGCGCGACCGCCGTTCCGACATCCCACAACTCTCGATGTTTTTCCTGTCTCGCTTCTGCAGAAAGAGCACCAAGCAAATTCATGAGGTTTCTCAGGAGGCCATGAGCCTCCTGATGAACTATTCGTGGCCCGGCAACATTCGAGAGTTGCAGAACGTGATCCAACGAGCGATCGTGCTCTCGCTGGGACCTATCTTGGCCTTGGAACGTGATCTGTTCCCAGCACTCGGTTCCAGTCAGCCGGCCGCCGCCGCTGCAGTTGCCACTGGAACATTCCAGTTGGCAGCTGGCAACATCGCAGCAGATGTCACGCAGCACCGCTCCGTTCGGGGAGCGTCATCGACACTCGAAGATGTCGAACGTCGCCACATCCTGGAGGTCCTCGATCAAACGAAGTGGGTCATCGAGGGCCGTCGAGGAGCCGCACAGATTCTTAACCTCCACCCCAACACCCTCCGAAGCCGCATGAAGAAACTCGGAATCCAAAGGACCAGCCACTCAATAACGTAGAAGACAGAAGACCAGCCCACGAGGATTGCCCACCACATATCGTGGGTTCATCCTCCAACCCCCAAGTCACAGGGCCACGGAATGTCGTGGCACATCCTCAGTACAGGCCACTAGTCCAACGCCTAAACTCTTATAGCTCAACGAAAGCGGATCATGCAGAGGTGCCAGTTCGGTTGGCAGCACTCTTGCTTTTAGAGTCACACAACAAGGGGAACTCAATGGTAAGAATCTCGGAGTCTGGATCGTCGGATGGTATCCAAGCTATCAGGCTCGAAGGCAGCGTGGTCGGTCCCTGCGTTACTGAGGTCCAAACATACTGTCAAAGAATCCTCTCTCAAGGCCTGATTCTGACCATTGATATGGCAGAGGTGTCGTTTCTGGACACGAAGGGAGTGGGCCTTTTTAAGGAGTTGGTCACCCAGCAAGTCCGCCTGCTCAATTGCTCACCTTTTTTGAACGAATTGCTCAAACCGGCTGCGTACTGAGATCCAATGAGGTCCTTCGTGCAGCCGTCGGAGGTGTGTGGTGGTAGAGACCGAGAACAACCCTTCCCTCGAGGGATTTGAAGCCGAGGCACTTCCTCATTTTCGCGATCTTTACCGTACTGCGGTCCGAGTCATTGGCGAGCGGCAGACAGCTGAAGATCTGGTCCAGGAAACCTACCTAGAGGCGTGGAAATCCTTCTGCCGTTTTGAGCCAGGGACGAATTGTCGAGCATGGCTGTTCAAGATCCTTTTCCACGTCATCCACCATCATCGTCGCAAGTGGTTTCGGTTCAAGTTCACAGGTGAGGATGAATCCATGCTGGAGCAGACTCTGGTTTACGAGCCTCCCATCCCACAGGACATCACGGACGAAGACATGCTGGCAGCACTCGCCCGAGTCCCGCAAAACTTTCGTGAAGTTCTGCTGCTTGCCGACGTTCAAGAATTTTCGTACAAGGAAGTGGCCGACACGCTTAATATCCCAGTCGGAACGGTGATGTCGCGATTGAGTCGAGGGCGGGCCATTCTCAGAGCCCAGCTGACGGTCATGGAAAAAACATCTGAGGAGGAAATGACGAAGGCAGCGGCGAGTCACGCCTCTGCGTGGCCATGATCACAAGCAGATACGACCTCACACACTTAGGGCAGCCACGCTGTTCGCAACGCTCTTCCACAAAGACCAATTTGGCCCAGCCTCGACCCTGGCATCCAGAAGTCGATCCTCAAAGCAGTGTCGCGGCGATTTCCTTCTCAGGACTCCGATTGCCGGTAGCGTTGCTCGCTCCAAGGATCCCCGTTCATGTGGTAACCGCCATTCTCCCAGTACCCAGCCCGATCGTGCTCCAAGAACTCAATCCCTGAAACCCATTTGGCGCTCTTCCATGCATACAGTCGAGGAACGATCAAGCGAAGCGGTCCGCCGTGCTCCAGCGAGATCGGTTCTCCGTCATGCGTGTCTGCGAAAAGTGCATCTTCGGCAAGAAAGGCTCCCAGCGGCATGTTGGTTGTCCAGCCCCAATCATGACCGGAGACCAGAACATAAAGGGCTTGAGGCAGCACCCTTGCATGCTTGAGGAGTTCGGAGGTGCGTACCCCCTCCCAAAGATTGCCGAGCCGCGACCACCGCGTTACGCAGTGAAAATCAGAAAACACCCTGACGCGCGGCAAGGCTTGAAACTCTTGCCAGGTCCAGCTAATCGGCGTGTCCACGAGCCCTTTGATTCGGAATGTCCATTTCTCAAGAGCAATCTTGGGCGGCCCAAACGCATCCAGCACCGGCCATTTGTGCGTGCGGGCCTGGCGTGGCGGAATGCGATCTTCGCGAAGCGTGTCCGGGCTGATGATGACGTCGTCCGGCAATCCCAAGGGCCCCGGAGCTTCCCCGGGTTGGAACTTTGAGTCATTCATAACTTGTTCTTCAAGTTCTTCAATGCCTCTAAATCAGCAGTGCTTTTGGCTGACGATCTTGAAAACGGCAGTCCAAACAACCGCGGAGACACACAGAGGACAGGAGGCAAGATGGAATACCCTGGCATTTTCTGCTTTCTCTGAAAGATGAAGAATGTCATGGCACGTCGGAGCCCTGGGAAGCAATCTTGGCGAAATTCTGAACTGTTTCCACAAGAAACTCTCCGCGTCTCAGCGATGGCAGAACCAGCTGGGATGAAAGGCCATTGCCTATTCAACCGCAAGTTCCAGGTCCGTTTAAGCCGCGTATTTCAGCGACCGTTGACAACACAGATCCTCGGTATTGATGACGAACTCACGGTCTCGATAACGAATAAGGCTGGAGTGCTCCATCCGGCAGACCACCTCAACCGAGAGCCCATAGTACTCGGCGCCCCTTGGTTCGAAAACTTCAACCTTCTGCTCGGCTCCGTTTGAAGAGTGCATTTTCATTTGAGTGACCTCCTCAGTTCACCCATTGAATCCCCACTAGCCTGCTAGAAATTCCGCATTCCCTCCAGGGAATAAGAACAGTCTTAGTCGCTGAGTCCGCAAACGATTTCTGTGGAACTCTACGGGGCTTCGGGAACACTCGTGAACACCTATGTGTTGAACTTGCCCCAAAAGGGCTGGTCTCAGATAGGAATCAAGGACCTGGTTTCAGGTGGATATATCAAGTGGAGGCTTCAAACTCAGTCGTCCTGCTATTGCTAAGCGGTCGCGGTAGACAACAACTCGAATGATGGAACCTTCATACCAGCGCTGAGCTACATTCCTGAGTTAAGCCGCCGAAGACTCTACCCTTGCGTTGGCTTCCTGAACGCTGTCTCCCCTTTTGCTGAGAAGACTTTGATGGAGCCCTCCATTCCAGTTTCTCAGCGTGTGAGTTGTGAATTGGGAAACTGGGCATGCCATCCGAACCAGAAGGCACGGTGTGCCGGTAGGCGCCGGCGCTCCTCTCCCGAAGGACTGACGAGCGCTTCCTCGCTGACTCTCCAGGCGTGTCCCATTTTGTCGATGAGCCTCGACTTGCGATCCCAACTTGAGAAACTGACGCCCTGGGCCTCGTAGACGCGGTTGGCTCGTGAGATGTCTGTCAGGATGACGAGCGCCTGGCCTCCAACGGTATCGTGGTAGAGCAAATTCTTCGCTAGGAAGGCTGTGTCATAGGCTGCTGCCTGATTGTCGATGAGCAGTGCTACCACCTCTTGCTTGTTCTTCAGACGCTTGTCTTCTCCAGGAACCGGGAACATCAGATCCTGAGTCGCAAAGTAGTCTCGATAGGCCACTCCTTCTCCGTAGTCTCGCTTGTAACCCGTTTCCAGCGACAACACTGTGGTCTGCGAATGAGCTTCCTTCCACGCCTCCCAGGTTGTCGTGATGATGGGCAGGCGTGTCAGCTTGAGTCCTGATCCTGTCAGTTTGCCGGTAACCGGCACTCCTTCCAGGGCCGACCAAAGAGAACGAGTTTGGCGGTCGTACATGAGCTTATTCGAACGAAAGAGGAATCCGCTCGTGCCGAAGTCAAATTTTCGCTTTCCAATCTGCTGTGCGTACAGCACCGCCGCTCCACAAAGCGTGCAGTAGGCGCAGGTAACATCGACTCCGCCCACCGTGTCGTTAAAGAGCTCATGCCAGGCCAGAATGCGCTTGGGATAAGCGCGCGCCTCCCCGTTGAGATAGACCCCGAAAACCACGTTCTTTTTCTCGAGATAAGCCGCCTCCTGAGCTGAAACAAATCTGGGGTGGTCCAGCGGTGGTATCCCGTCGACTTTTACTCCTCCCCACACAATCTCATCCAAACGAATCGAATGCGGCATTCCCGAATAGAACCACCAGCGAAATCGCTCATCGATTCCTAAGTGCAGGACAGCCTTAAATTCTGGGTAGTCCGTATGCATCGCAAACTGCTGCCGCCACAGCCACCTGAACCAGGGATGGGTCGAGCGTTCCATAGATTTGCCGGTCTTTTTCTCCAGCAAGCTCCACAGGACCTGGGATCGAGGGTCGCCGGGCTGCAGAACGCGAAGGCTTTCCACGATCATCGGGACCAGGTTCATTGCCCACTGCGAGTCCAGAGTAGCCAAACTTTCCAGACGCGCCGGTGTCTTGTTATTGAGGAAATTCAGGAGCGCCCATATTGCGTCTTCTTCTCTGCCGGAAGGTGACTTGCTCTGTACAGCCCGAGTAAAGACATCGCAACCTCCAAAAGCACTTGTGGTGAGCGCTACTGCTCTCTCAGAGATGAAAAGTCCAAGCAGAAGAGACAACAGAGTCTTTCTTGGGGGCATCATCAGTGGTCTTACTCTCTTCCCACTCAACCCGTGAATGCCGTGGAGGATGGAAGATTATTCCATCTCCAGTTCGAGCGCCGATCGCACTGGCCACGATGCCATTAACTTGCAGAAGGCTGTCGGTGAGTATCTGGGCCTTGAGTTGCAGCTGAGATGGCAATGGCGACTCATCGCGATTGAGAGAATCCTTTCGGTCACACTCTCGCGAGACCTACAGTCTAAAGGAATGAGCCTATAATAACGGGCAATTCGCGAATGAGGTGATCCATGAAAACATTCGATGTCCAAGCAGTTGGAATCAATTCCGCCCTCGAAAAGGCCTTTCATTATATTGCCGACGTGCAGAATCTTCCCAAGTGGACCAGCGCATTCAAGAGGGTGTCAAATGGAAGGGCACTCCTCGAGACCTCTGATGGCTCTGTAGAGATAGAGCTGGAGGTTAATGCTTCGAGGGAGCAAGGTACTATCGATTGGATGATGCGCTTTCCAGACAGAAGTCTGGGAGCTGCCTATTCACGGCTTGTGGAGGTGGAAAAGAACCGTTGCGTCTACTCCTTTATCTTGATGGCGCCGCCGGTGCCGCTTGAGCAGCTGGAGGGTACGCTGCGCCAACAGTCGCAGATACTCAAGCAGGAACTTGCTCGTTTAGCTTCGGTTTTGAATGGAGTTTGATTAGGTGGTCCCCTTGGAAGAGCAGGTTAAGCAAGCCCAGAATGGAGATCGTGCGGCACTGGAGCAGGTTGTCAGAGCCACGCAAGACAGGATTTATGGACTTGCCCTCCGGATGCTCTGGCATCCGGAGGACGCAAAGGATGCGACTCAGGAAATCCTGATTCGAGTCATTACCCATCTGGGTAGCTTCCGTGGGGAGAGCAGCTTCACGACCTGGGTGTATCGCGTGGCCGCCAATACTTTGCTCACAATTCGGAAGAGCCGCATGGAAGAGGCAGGACTGACGTTCCGAGCTTTTGAACAGGATCTTGACGAAGGGGTTTCCGATGCACAGGTTGCCGTGTCGCCCGGACTAGATGAGGCGCTTCTCCTGGAGGAAGTCAAGATCGGCTGCACCCAGGCAATGCTTCTGTGCTTGGACCGTCCCCACCGCTTAGCCTACATCTTGGGTGAGATCCTGGAATTGGAAAGTCGAGAAGCTGCCAAAGTCATCGGGATCAGTCCGGCGGCCTTTCGCAAGCGGCTTTCCAGAGCACGGGCTGAGGTAGTCAGCTTCATGCAGCGAAAATGTGGGTTAGTCAATATGCGGAATGCCTGTCGATGCCGGCGGCGAGTCTCTCAGGCGATCAAACTAGGTAGGATCAACCCTGAGCACCTCCTGTTTGCCAGCGACGCTCAGAAGGCCCGAAACTTTCCGGAGGTACTGTCGAAGATTCGCCAGTTGGAAGGAGGGCAGCGGGCCGTTGCCCTGTACCGATCTCATCCGGATGTTACCGTGCCGGAGGATTTGGTGACCATGGTCAAGTCGCTGATCAATCAGCTTGGCACCTGAACCTCTGCTGACGACCCGCTCACGGTGTGTAGATCGCAGCGGTAGGCTCCGTGGCCAGCTTCGTGCTGCCTGCAGGCTATAGTATTGGCGGCCTGCTTTGCGCATCGCTTGTTTTCGAGGCTACCCAGGGGGAAACCACTCGAATCTCCGACTTGATAGACTGTGGATGGTTATGTCGAATCGGAGGCTGGATCTTCTTGAGCAATGCTGCGCAGCCTGCGGGTACGGAACCTGGCACGGCCCTCGCCGTTTCTGACGATTCCACTCTTGTTGCCGCCGTTCTGCGGCGAGATCGCAAGGCCACAGCCGAGTTTCTTTCCCGCCACGCTGACCCTGTCTACACCTATGTGCGGAACCGGTTGATTCCACGGACCGATCTGGTGGAAGACGTTTTTCAGGATGTTTTCCTGGCCGCCTGGCAAGGCTTGACTGGATTTCGCGGTACGTCCTCGCTACGCAGCTGGCTGCTTGGAATCGCCCGGCACAAAGTCGAGGACTACTATAGGTTGAAACTTCGCGAGGCGCTGCCGATCGAGACAGAGGAAGGCGAACCATTGCCTGGAATCGTCGAGCCGGAGCTCGACGAGGCGGTCGATCAGCAGCGACTCACCGAGAGAGTTCGTCGCATACTGAGCACGCTGCCCGAAGTCTACAGCCTAGCCCTTCTGTGGCGATACTGGGAGAACCGTAGCACCAGCGAAATGGCAATCGAGACGGGCCGCACCGAGAAGGCTGTGGAACGTATCCTGGCGCGAGCTCGGGAGCAGTTTAAGTTGAGGTGGAGAGATGAGTAAGCCAATGACGGACGACGCGTACTTCGAAAAACTTTCCGCGGCGACTGAACCCGCAGATGGAAAGCTGGCCAAGGCGCCGTCACGTCTGAAGGCCAAGGTATACTCTGCTTTGCTCAAACAGCAGACTGCGTCCGGCCCTCTTCTGAGTGTCTCAGCTACCGAGGCGTCAGGCCGGTCTCTATGTGTATTCGAGAAGGTCGTCGAGGTGCTGCCCGTGGGAGAGGAAATCAAATGTTTGAATTTCTGCCGCGTTTGCCACGCTCGTGTTGCAGCAGAGAAAATAGAAAATGCTCCCATCTATTGGCCACGCTGTCCCTACTCCGAGTTTCAGAACCGGTAGACCTTTGGTCAAAACTGCTTAAAGATACCGAAGAGATTCTGGAAATTGGCGAGGTTTCGTTGTCCTGCCGGCGACAATTGCTCGCTAATAGGATTGCTCTGGATCGTTTCGCTGAAACTGTAGCGAACAGCCCATCCCGCACGGAGTGCGAAATCCATGCCCACTGCCACGCGTAGCGCAGGAACCGTAGAATCGAATTCCTGCGCGGGCAACCTGGGCGTCCCTTGCAAGGCGAGAAGAGCCTGCTCCCTGCTGGTGAAATACACAAAACCCGAACCCACCGAGAGGTAGGGTCGAAACCAAGTCTGCCGGTTTCTGAAATACAGCAAGAGATCACCGATGACGGCATGCTGCGTACTGGTTCGAGACTGCTCGTAGAAAGCACTTCCGCTTTGGGCTCCCTGAGTGGAGGTCAGAGTGAGTCGATTCCTGTCCCAAACGTAGTTACCCTGGATGCTGAAGTAGTCCTTCAGATGAACACCGCCGAAAACGTTCACAGCAGGACCATTCTCGGGCTTGTAAAGTGAGACCGCTGATTGATTTCCCGTCGTGATCGATCTTCCGTCCGCTGAAAGAGTCGATACTCCTGCCAACACTCCAGCAAACGGAGTGGTTTGAGCGATCAAACGCCCGTCAAGCCATAGACTTCCCAGAACAGCCAGCATGGCAACTCGACGTTTCAGGACAGCCTCCCGGAAAAGTGATCCGCATTGTAAGGCCGTGTCCCCCGTGTCCCCAAAAAAAATCTCAGCGGGGAGGGGGATTCTCCTCTCCGCTTCGACTTTCTCTCCCAGAACGCACAATAGGCAACCCGCCCTGCACCCCGGCCAGGAACAAAGTCACCGCAGGGGGCAGGGAGATCTGAAACATCTGTAGCTTTCGAAAAGGAGAAGACTATGCCAAGCAATGCCCAGCGCCTTCTGAGGCTCGGACATCGACTCACAATCTTATGGATTCTTACGCTTGTCAATTACAGCGCCGAGGGCCTGGCGCAGAGTTATCGGACCCAAGTCGTCGTGTCTGGGCTCAGTCGCCCCACCGGAATTGAGGCCAGAGGAAGTGGAACTCTCTTTTTCACGCAGCTGCCCACTCCCGGGATGTCGGGCATGCAAGGCGGACGCAACACCGTTAACGAAGTGAACCTGGCTTCTGGAAAAATCGCCGTCTTGACTCAAGGC
>Ga0187893_10010883_pt1 | contig 13369 bp, 12 predicted proteins | sample MA1701074metaG_FD_139574 | JGI IMG/M metagenome (GOLD analysis project Ga0187893, IMG submission 139574) | White microbial mat communities from a basaltic lava cave in the Kipuka Kanohina Cave System on the Island of Hawaii, USA - MA170107-4 metaG ...
CGATGCCGAAACCGGGGACATCCGTCTCGCCCGCATCGTGGACACGAACCCGGGCCTGGGCAGCGCCCCGGCGGCTGCAGAGATAACCATCGACCAGCTCTTGGCTCCCGGCGTATTCTTGGCGGCGAATGATTTCCCGGCATTTCGCAGGTCCGGGACGACGACCGTCGGGCAAGCGAGCTTCTTTGGCCCGGATGGTGTCCTTGATCCTGGACCACTGACAGCGCCGGCATTAACCGTCAACGCACCCATTCAAGCAAACTCGACGAACCTAGCCTTGATAGCGGCCGGCGCCTTGAATAGCAACGCCGATATTACGGCGGTCTCGCTGAGCGCTGTGGGCGCAACCATAGCGGTGCAGAATGTCACCACCACAGGCTTTCAAAGCTATAGCGGCATCGTGAGCTTCAATAGCGATTATTTGACCAATGGTGGTAATTTCGAGGTAAACGGCGATGTCTTCCTGGGATCCCCTACCACGATCCGAACCGCGAATGGATCTATTCGATTCGGGGGTTTGCTCAACGGTCCTCAGCCGCTGGCGCTGTTCGCCGGCTTGGGCGATATTCTGTTCGAAGGCGATGTCGGAAGCCTCTCTCCTCTCGGCCCGGTGCTGATTGGCAGCGCCAACGACATCGTGATCGGAGGACTGTTCTTTGCCGGTGATTCCCGTTTTATGTATAGCGGCGAAGTCACCAGTCCGGTGGGCTCTTTGGATCTCGCGAGCCTGTTTCTCGAGCCCACGGCGCAAGGCGCTCGGTTATTCGGCAGGGTGCGCGGCGTGTCGGGCAAGGCGGCAGCCTTGACCGTGGATGGGCCGTTCAACGATCCGCGGTTCACCATTAACAACTGCGTGATCGGGGTACCCTGTACGCCTTTCCCGACGCCACCGGCTCAGCCCATACCCCCGAGCCAGCAAATCGGCCTGTTCGGAACGACCCCTGTTCTGGCAGAAGCCGTGTTGCTCGCCCTTGCAAAACGCCGCCCGCCATCCAGTGACCCCACAGAGCCCCAGTATTCGAATTTCGGCAACGAAGAGCTTTGGGACCAAACGCGCGAGCCTGCAACGGAGTGACTGCGCATGCTGAGCAAAATCTACTGCACTCTGAGGGCATTGAGTAAGGTGTGCTGGCGCGCTTCATTGATCCTGCTTGCAGGACTACTCGCGGGCTGCCAGGCCATCAGGCCAACCCAAGAGGGCAAGCTCGCGGTTTTTTCTGGGCGCAATCTCGTCGGTGAGGATTGCCGACTTCAGGTCGGGGTAAGCCCAGAGCATCCGGACCAGGCGAGGCGTGAGTTTTTGCTCTATTGCGGCCGCTGGGAAAGTCCGAGCGCTCGGGTGTACGAAGCAGCATCTCGCGGAGATGCTTTGGATCGGTGGGCTAAATCCGGGTGGTGGAAAGAAGATCTCGATCGGCGCGTGCAATGCGGCAAGAGCGAACAAAGCACCTTTTTAGACGGCGCCGAGGCGCTGCTCTTGGAATGCACCCTGCGCAATGGCGGATGGCCTTATATTGCGCTTGCTACTCGCGTAAACGGAACAAGCTACCTGGCCGACGGGATCCCTGCCGTGTTTCCGGTCCTCGAGCAGGCCATAGGCGTCCTCTCGGGCAAGCGTAAGCCCAAGGCCGCAGGGGAGGCCGCTGCAAAGTCGCTAGCGCTGCAAAAATTCGAGGCCAGGTTTCAGGCGCGGTTGTTCGGGGCGGGGGATTTGCGCACTTACTACCAGCTGATGACGGCCGGTCAGTTCTACAACAGCGTCAAGGATTTCCCCACGGCGGCGAATCGCTATCGAGAGGCCTTGGCGCTGCACGAACGCCTAATGGGGATCGATAATGCGGAGGCCCTAGAGCCGATAATGCACCTCGCCCTAGAGCTCAGCAATCAAGAGCGTTTTACCGAAGCGCAGGTTCTTTTCGACCGCGCCGACGTACTGGCGAAACAAACACTCGACCGCAGCGACACCGCGCGGTATTTCAGCTATCGCGCTTTGCACGCAGCGAACCAGCGTCAGTTTGCGGAGGCTTTAGAGTTTGCCCGCAAAGCCACCGCCCTGCGAAGAACGCTTGCTGCCGAGGTCAGTGTCGCCGTTGGCGATGCCGGTGAGGCCGGTCAAGGTGCTGCGGTGGAGGGCCGCGCAGATGTGGCCGTGCTTGGCAATATCCGACAGACTCCAACCACCGTGGATATCGTGCAGAGCCTTTACTTGGAAGCCGCGATGCTGGAGCGTTTAGGGGATGTGAATCAAGCCCAAGAGCGTTTAGCCGAGGCCGCTGGGATCCTGCAAAACGCCGCTGAAGCCCCACCTTCTTGGGAGCCGGAGGTGTTGGGTTTAAGTGCACACATCGCGCAAATGCGGGGTGCGCAAGAGCAGCGCGAGCAACGTTTGAATACGGCCGCAAGTTTGTGGAATGACGTTGCGCCCGGCGAACGGCCGGGCGCGATAACCTATCTTAAGCTCGGTCAGGCCTACCGAGAGCGTGGTCGGCTGGAGGATGCAATGGTTGCATTTCGGCGTGGCCTTAAGCTCATCAAAGGGCGGGGAGGCAGCGTTGGTTTTGAGCAGCTATCGCCCTTTTTTAGCGTGGCTTATGAGCTCGCCCAGAGCCGGCCGAGCCAACGAAGCACCCTATACGGCGAGATGTTCGAAGCGGGCCAACTCATTCGAGGAGGGAAAACAACTCAGGATATCGCCCGAGCCGCCGCGCGCTTAGGGGCAAGCGAGGGAGCGGCCGGGAATATCATTCGCGACCTTCAGGAAAAACAGGACGAACGCTACGTTTTGTATCGGGCCTATGAAGCTGAAGTGGCCCAAGGGGAAAGCGAAGAGAATCGCCTGCAGATCGAGCAACTGAGAAAACGGATTACGGCACTCAACAAAACAATCGAAGAAACAAGCGCACAGGTTCAAGCCGCGTTTCCTGGATACAATCAGCTCATGGATACCATCGCCGATCCCGCTAAGGTGACTCGGCTGATCCACCCGGATGAGGCTCTGGTGCAGGTCCTTCTCGGTGCTCGCGAGAGTTTGGTTTTTGTGGTTCAGGGCGGCCGCATCAACGCCTACCCGATTGCGGTCTCCGAGCAGGAGATCGCGGGCCTAGTCAAAGAATTGCGCGCCGGCCTCGAGCCAACGCCGGAGGGACAGCTAGCGCCCTTCGATGTCACGCTGGCCCACCAGTTATACCAGAAGCTGTTTGCGTCCGTGGGCAAAGACCTCGAGAGCGCTCGCCACCTCATCACCGTGCCGACCGGACCTCTGTTGAGTCTCCCGTTCGGTTTGCTGGTCACCGTTCCGCCGCCCGCGATCACGGGAAATGATTACTCCGGCGTGAAATGGCTCGCCAGGCAAAAGGCGATCAGCCTGTTGCCCTCGGTGCGCTCGTTTGCCGACTTGCGGGAGACCGCCAGGGCATCTACGGCGCCCAAGGCGTTTCTCGGGTTTGGGGACTTCGTTCCGTTCACCGAAAATGCCTTGACCCAGGTGGATCCGAGTCTGCCTAAAGAATGTCTGGTGGACCCGGCTCGCGTGGAAAAGCACCGACAATTATTGCTGGCGCTCGGGGCGCTTCCGATCACGCAACAGGAGGTTGATGCGGTGGCGGCAACCTTCCCGGAAGCGCTCAGCGAGCGGGTGTTCGGTGCCCGCTTTAACGAAAACGCCGTCCGCAGCGGCGCCTTGGATAAATACCGGGTGTTGTATTTCGCCACCCATGGGCTGCTGCCTGCGGAGCTCGAGTGCCAGCCCGAGCCCTCGCTCGTTGCCTCGCTTTCCCAACCCCCCGGGCAGAACGAGGACGGATTGATCGAGGCAAGTGAGATCCTAAAGTTGAGGTTGGACGCTGATTTGGTGGTGCTGTCCGCCTGTAATACCGGTGGGCCGGGGCTAGAGACCGGGGGGGAAAGCCTGTCCGGATTGGCGCGTGCGTTCTTCTTCGCCGGTGCCCGCACTTTGATCGTGTCGCACTGGCCGGCAGAGGACGAGACCACCGCGGAGCTCATGGTCCGCTTGTTTCAAAGGATGCGCGAGTCGCCTGATACTCCTTTGTCCGACGCCTTGCGTCTCGCGCAGTTGAGCGTGATCGACCAAGCAAAAGGCTCTGGACGGGCCTTGCGCTCCCACCCCTTCCTTTGGGGCGCGTTTACCGTAGTCGGCGACGGGGTAAAGACCGCTTCCGGGTTCTAGTGCTCTGCCCGATCGCGGGCCGTGCAAGCCCGCGTCGCGTCTGCTAAAATTTGGTCCTCTTTTTGGTTGCCTGAGTAGGCCGTTTCTCGTTTAAGTTTTGCGTTGCGGAGATTCACCTATGTACACCCAAGACATGAAGATCGCCGGTTTCGATGACGAGCTGTGGAGGGCGATGGAGGGAGAGCGGCGCCGCCAGGAAGAGCATATCGAGCTGATCGCCTCCGAGAACTATACCAGCCCGCGGGTTCTGCAGGCGCAGGGATCGGTGCTGACGAATAAGTACGCCGAGGGGTATCCGGGCAAACGCTACTACGGAGGCTGCGAATACGTGGATGTGGCGGAGCAGCTCGCCATCGACCGTGCGAAGGCCTTGTTCGGCGCCGATTACGCCAACGTCCAACCGCACTCCGGTTCGCAGGCCAACGGAGCGGTGTATCTGGCGCTGATCCAACCGGGGGACCCCATCATGGGAATGAGCCTGGCGGAGGGCGGACACCTCACCCACGGGGCGCCGGTTAACGTATCGGGCCGCATATTCAAAGCGGTGCAATACGGCTTAAACCACGAAACGGGAGAGATCGACTACGATCAGGCCGAGAAACTCGCCCTGGAGCACAAGCCTAAGCTGATTATGACCGGATTCTCGGCCTACTCTCGGGTGGTCGATTGGCAACGCTTTCGCGCCATTGCCGACCAGGTAGGCGCCTACCTGGTGGCGGATATCGCTCATGTGGCGGGTCTGGTTGCGGCCGGGCTTTATCCCAACCCGGTGCAGATCGCCGATGTCACTACTACCACCACCCACAAGACGCTGCGCGGCCCTCGCTCGGGCTTGATCCTCGCGAAGCGCAACGAAGAGATCGAGAAAAAGCTGAGTTTCATGGTGTTCCCAGCCTATCAGGGCGGGCCCTTAATGCATGTCATCGCGGCCAAGGCGGTGGCCTTCAAGGAGGCGATGCGGCCCGAATTCAAGGTCTACCAGCAGCAGGTGATGGACAACGCCAAGGCCATGGCGGCGGTTTTCATCGATCGTGGACTCACTATCGTCTCCGGGGGAACCGATAATCATCTGTTTCTGCTCAGCCTCATCGACAAAGGGCTGACCGGTAAGGAAGTGGACGCCGCGTTGGGGCGCGCCAACATCACGGTGAACAAAAACGCCGTACCCAAAGATCCCCAATCTCCCTTTGTGACCAGCGGGATCCGCATCGGCACTCCCGCCATGACCACCCGCGGCTTTAAACAAGCGGAAGCCCGCCAAATTGCGGGCTGGATCAGCGATATCATCGATAAGGTCAAAGACGAATCGGTTATCGAGCGCGTTAAAGGAGAAGTGTTGGCGCTTTGCAAGCGGTTCCCGGTTTACGGCTCCTGAGGGCATCTTTGCAACAAAGGATGCCGCACAAGAGTTCGGTTGCTGCGGCGTGGGCAACGGCTGGCGGCATGATCCATGCGCTGTCCGTTTTGTAACGCTCAAGATACCCGTGTCATCGACTCGCGCGTGGTCGGTGACGGCTACCAGGTGCGCCGGCGGCGGCGCTGCGATCGCTGCTCAGAACGGTTCACCAGCTATGAGGCTCCGGAGCTTTCCTTGCCGCGGGTCATTAAGTCCGATGGCCGGCGAGAGACGTTTAGCGAAGAGAAGTTGCGTGCCGGCCTATTACGCGCGCTGCAGAAACGGCCTGTCCCTACCGAGCGCATTGAACAGTCGATAAGTCACATCCAACGACAGTTACGCGGGCGCGGCGAGCGGGAGGTGGCCTCTCGCACGATCGGCGAGCTGGTCATGGCAGAGCTACGCGGCCTGGATCAGGTAGCTTTTGTGCGCTTCGCCTCGGTCTACCGGCGCTTCGAGGATGTGCGGGCGTTTCTTGAAGAGATCGAGCGACTGGAAAAAGAGCTGCCACCGGAGGTGCGCAAGGTGCAGCTTGACCTTCTCGCCCTCGATGAGGGCGCGGGTTAACGCCTACATCACTTGGCCACGGCGTAACCTATGGCCTGGGCAGCGGAAGACTTCCAACATATGGCGAGAGCCCTGCAGCTTGCCCGGCTTGGGCTGAACACCAGCCACCCGAACCCGCGGGTCGGTTGCGTGCTGGTCAAGGAAGGAGAGCGCGTGGGAGAAGGATGGCACCGCTCTGCCGGTAGCCCGCACGCCGAGATCGATGCCCTGTCGATGGCCGGCCCGCGGGCGGCGGGCGCGACCTGCTATGTCAGCCTGGAGCCTTGTTGCCACCACGGGCGTACTCCGCCTTGCACCGAGGCTCTAGTAAAGGCCGGCATAATGCGGGTTCTGGCCGCGGCTGAAGACCCGAACCCCAGAGTGCGGGGGCAAGGCTTCGCTATTTTGCAGGAAGCGGGGGTGCAGGTGGAATGCGGGTTGTTGGAAGAGGAAAGCCGGCACCTTAATCGCGGCTTTTTTTCGCGTATGCAGCGTGGCAGGCCTTTTGTTACCTGCAGGCTCGCTGCGAGCCTGGACGGGCGCACAGCGAGCGCCTCCGGCGAGAGCAAGTGGATCACGGCCGAGCCGGCGCGGGCCGACGTGCAGCGCTTGCGCGCGCAAGCCTCCGCCGTCATAACCGGTATCGCCACCGTGCTGAGCGATGATCCTTCGCTCACCGTTCGCGATCCGGAGATCGAAATGGCCGGCAGGCAACCTTTGCGAATCATCATGGACTCGATGTTGCGCACCCCATTGAACGCACGGCTGTTCGCTCAACCCGGAAAAGCGTGCATAGTGACTCTGGAACAGCCTCAGAACAAGGTGCAGCCTTTCATCGATCGGGGTGTTACGATGCTGGTGGTAAGCGCCCGCGATGGCCGCGTCGATCTGGGCGAGACACTCAATCATCTTTCCGACATGGAGATCAATGAAGTGCTGCTGGAGGCGGGTCCCACGCTGGCGGGCGCGATGTTTCGAGCTGGGCTGGTCGATGAGCTCGTATTATATACAGCGCCTATGCTGCTGGGCGGTGCAGCCCGGCCGCTGCTCTCGCTGCCGGGGATATCGCGCTTGAGCGACGGCTTGCGGCTACAGATCGAAGATCTCCGTCAAATAGGCGCGGATCTGCGCATTACCGCAGGCGTTAGCACGAACTGACTCAGTCATGTTCACGGGGATCGTGACCGCAATCGGGCGGGTGGTCGAAGTTAAACGGCATGGCGACACAGCGCGCTTACGCGTGCACGCCGGCGAACTTTCCTTAGACCAGGTGAAACTGGGCGATAGCTTGTGTGTGCATGGGGTGTGCCTTACCGTGATCGAAAAGCTCGCTCACGAGTTTGCCGTGGATCTCTCGCCGGAGACCTTGGCTGCAACCACTTTAGGGGCCCTGGCGCCTGGCTCCCTGGTACATCTGGAGCCAGCCCTTACTCTTTCGACACCATTGGGCGGACATCTGGTAACCGGTCATGTGGACAGCGTCGGTTCGGTGATAAGCCGCGCGGATCAGGGCGATACCTACCGTTTCCAAATCCGCGCCCCAGAGATAGTGCAGCGTTATATCAGTCGTAAAGGCTCGGTGTGTCTCGATGGCGTTAGCCTGACCGTTAATACCGTTGAGGGAGCCGAGTTCAGCGTGCAGATCATTCCCCATACCGTGCACAAAACCGTTTTCGGTGATTACACAGAGGGGCAATTGGTGAACATCGAGGTCGACATTGTAGCGCGTTACATAGAGCGGCTTCTAATAGCGTCCAAGGAAGGCGGCTGATCTTTAACTAACCATCTCTGCAAACTGAACTTTATATCCGTTGGTATCCAGCGCTGTCCATTGACAGCCGTGCTGTTTTGGAGGTATTTTACCGTCAGAAATACCGTCACACAGCGAAAATACCGTCATGCTCACGGACATTAAGGCGCGACAGGCCAGGCCGAAAGAGAAGCCCTACAAGCTCACCGATCACGGGGGGCTATATCTATACATCGCTCCCACGGGCGCCAAGTCATGGCGTTACGACTATCGGCTTCACGGCCGGCGCGAGACCCTGACCATCGGCAAGTATCCTGAGACAAACCTAGCCGAGGCGCGGGTCAAGCATGCCGAATCGCGGAGGAAGGTAGCGCAAGGAGAGAGTCCCGCGGCCACCAAGCGCAGCGCTAAGCGTGACGAGAAATTCGAAGCCGCGGCCACAAACACATTTTGTGCGGTAGCGGAAGAGTGGTATCACGCCAAGGCGCCCCATCGATCCGAGTCATGGCGCGAGGCTAACCGGCGCTGGTTAGACAAAGAAGTTCACCCCATTATGGGTAACAGGCGGCTTGCTGAAATTACCCCGGCGGATGTGCTGGATATCATGCGCCGCATCGAAGGCAGAGGCGCAGCGCGATCGGCGGGCTACGTGCGGCTTTTGGTGTCGCAAGTGTTTCAGCACGCGATCCGTAACCTTCGTGCTTCCTACGACCCTGCACAGAGCCTCAGAGGGGCACTCACTATGCCGGCGGTCAAGCACCATGCGTCGCTATTGGCTAAAGACATTCCAGCTTTTATCGAAGCACTAGATGCCTACACAGGCACGATGCAGACAAAGCTGGGCAGTAAAGTGTTGTTGCTTACCTTCGTGCGCAAACAGGAGCTAGTGCAAGCGACCTGGGATGAGGTGGACTTTATGCGCGCCGAGTGGCGAATACCTGCCGAACGAATGAAGATGCGAGATCCCCATATCGTGCCGCTTTCACGGCAGGCGCTGGAAGGCTTCCAGGATCTCAAGCAGGTGGCGTGTGGATCACGGTACGTGCTGCCCAACTATGGCTCGTTGGATAAGCCCATGGGGGCGAACACCTTTAATGTGGCCTTCGAGCGAATGGGCTACGGCGGGCGCTTCACCCCGCACGGACTGAGGGCAACGGCAAGCACGATCCTCAATGAACGGGGGTTCAAGGCCGATGTGATCGAGCGCCAGCTAGCGCATACCGAGCGCAACCGTATCAGGGCGGCTTACAACCGCGCCGAGTATCTGGACGAGCGCCGAGCGATGATGCAGTCGTGGGCCGATTACATTGACGCGCTGTGCAGCGGCGGGAACGTGGTGGCGATCAGGGCGTGATACCAGGCATGAGTTTGCTAAACCACACGACCACCGTTTCGTTGTCTCGTACGCTCGCCGAGATCGCGCAGGTTTGCCCTGTGCCCGTCACCCTTGAACGCGAGCACGGACGGGTTACTGCGATCACCTTCCGCTATGCGGGGGAGCTTTACCGCTTAGCGCCGAACGTAGAGGGGGCCTGGGCGCTTCTGAACCAGAAGAAGGGGTTACCCAAGGCTCAGCGTACATATGCGCATGCCGAGCGCGTGGCGTGGCGCTGCGTGCTGTCCTGGGTCAAGGCCGAGCTCGCCCTTGTGGCCATGGACCTGGCGGTCCCGAGAACCCGCCCAAGCTTCCGTCGCGGCTGGTCAGCGATTGACACCCTGGTAAATGTACAGAAACGCGCACAACTGGATTGGGGCGAACGCTTGGAATAGGGGCGGCTTCTGTGGCGAATGAAATGGGGCCTAGCTCACACGAACCCCGTTCTATGCGCGCAGGATAAGCACATTTGCTCAGAATTCCTCCGGACGGAGGGAATAAGCGCGGCGCTAGGCAGTTTCGGCTACCCCGCGCCGCTAACCACAACGTGAACCTGTATAGGAGGCCACATCATGGCTGGAACAAATTCTACACCCGAAGGCATCTACGACCTCTTGCAAGAAGTCGATATGCATCTGATTAAAGCGAGCGGGATTGTTCATCTTTTCTCAGTCGGGAAGGTCGATGAAGAGGTTGCCGACTCCGTTCATAGCGCTGCTTGGTCCGCTCACGGCCATATTGAGGATTGCACAGGAACCCGTTTATGAGCACCAAGACCAAGAAGAAGAAGGCGAAGGCCAAAACATACTTAGGCGTTAATGGTGAGCCCATCTTCACGGCTAAACAGATCGAAGAGGTTGATCGGGATCACGGAGGGTATGGCCCTGTGCGGCGGGTTTTGTTGGTAATGCTGACAAAAAGCGTGGATGAGGTGGCGCAGCAGGCCATAAAAGATCCCGAAATGAGAGAAGCCCTGCTTAGTTTCGCAGAGAGCTCGAACGAATATTTTCAATGGCTTCACGAGGACAAGGGAATGCTTAACCGTGGTCAGGCGAGATTATTTGGCGCGCTGGAAATCTGTCGTAAAAAGATATGCCCTGCCGATACACCATGAACACCGAAACCGAAGAACAGAAGAGGGAAGAGGTAGGCATGCTGTTATCCAAAGCGAGCGGCATTGTGCGCGTTATCAGTCTCGGGCTGTTGGATGGCAAAGCGAGATTCGACGAGACGCTGTTGCCGGATATCCAGGCGGCTCTCTGGTCCGCGTACGATCACATCGATGAAGCACGGAAGTTGCTTGGGGTGGGCGACGATCCCAAGGCCGGCCGCTCCGAGTAGCCGCCGCTTTTACTGCTGCGCCTAGCCCGACGGGGCGAAAAGCCGGAATTCCTTCGCCGGCCTGGCGTGGCTTCTCAAATGAAGAGCACGAGAGAAGGGTGCGATGACCACAGCTGATTCAGTAGATCCTTTCAGGAAATCATATTGGAATCTCATTCAAACGCTAGCATGGATTTACTTGCGTACAGACGAGCTAGTTAAATTATTTGATGACGAAGTCACTGATTGGGGATCCTATAAGAAGGAAGTGATAATGCCTGATGGGGAGCGAAAAGTCGTCGATGTGACCCATGGCCGGCCATCGATCACGTTAGTAGTAGTTAACGGCGTTTTGAACGGAGCAGTCTTTCCTGAGTTAACAAGCGCAGAGAGCGCTCTTATAAATGCGCTTCAAGAAGGAAAGTTGGTCTGTTTGGGCTTAGAGAACAATAGGGGCGACCCGCAAGAGATTCCTCGGATTGCGTGGGCGGACCTAAAGTTCTTTCACGAGCCAGATATAGCCGGACCTGCGGATTATTTTCGTATCGGAGCCACTATGTGGCACTCACTAAAATTCAGTCGAGCTGCCGTACTCCGACTCTGGCCAAGCCAAGAAGAAAAGACTACACAACAACCGATACAAACTGGCGAGGCCAACAAAACCCGAGCGAGAAGCAAAGCTGTGAGAAAAGAACGGATAAGAGAATTGGTCGGCGATATCTATCGAGAGGCTAAATCAAGAAACATGTCATGGACCGCTCGTGCCGAAATCGAACGGCCGCTCCTCCCGTACTCAAAGGAAGAGTTTTATGATGCGTTCTATAGGAAATATTCGGACGCAAAAAAGGTTAAGTGCTCCACTTTCTACGACGATTTACCCCAGATTGTAAAATTCACCCCAGGAAGAAAACCCAACCAGATGAACAGAATATGTGATCTCCTCAAGCTTAATTAGGGGTAAAGGCGCGACGAAATACTCCTAATTTTCCCTCGAAATACCACTAATTTCCCGACAAATCGCCAAATTCCATTCGCCCGAATTCCCTGTCCAATTAGCCATCAGTAATCGTTAAAAAGGCTTCTAGGATGGCAACACAAACTTTGCTTCGGCTTCCCAAAGTCGAGGCTGCGACTGGCTATAAGCGCAGTACGATTTACAAGAAGATCAAGGAAGGCACATTTCCAGCCCCAATCGCTCTTGGGGAAAGAGCAAGCGCTTGGGTTGAGTCTGAAATCAACGATTGGATCCAATCGCGGATCGAGCATAGTCGCGCAGCGATCCGCAATGCGGCTGAAGTGGGGGGTTAGATATGAAAAGCCCCCGAGAGGCGGGGATGATTCGAGACTTACATGACGGTGCTGACAAGCGCATTCATCATACCCAGTCCGAGTTGACCCCTCAATACCGCGTTTCTGCGCGGCCTTCCGAGTGTTTAGCAAAAACACCCTGCGACGCACAGCGCTGCGCCATGAATGACGCCATCGACCAATTCAAAGCGGCGATCGAGCCGGGCAAGATGCATCGGTTTCCCGGCATCGACTGCCGCAGCTGCGGCATTCCAATTCCGCTGCTGAGCTTCGAAGGTGACTTGTGCACAAAGTGCTTTAAGTGGGAGACGGCTCAGCGGCTGATCCTGCGTGCAAACCGCCTGTTGGAGGTCGGGCGATGAGCGGTCGAATCTACCCCCGTCACAACCTCGCCCTCGTGCTGGACGGCCCACGATGAACGAGACCACCGCGTTCCGTGAGGCGATGGCCGAGGCTGGTATTACCTACAGCTGGGATATCCTAGCCGATGGACTGCGCCACAGGTTCAAGCCTGATGGGGACAAACGCGAGAACGGTGTATATCAACTGTACCTGGACGACCACCCAGCGGGCTGGTTCAAGGACTTCAAGCGCGATATTTAATAGCACGTGGTCAGGCGCGAACAGCCAAGAGCTGACCGAGGTCGAGCGGCGAGCCCAGCAGGACCGCATCGAGCAAATGCGCGCGGAGCGGCGCAAGGCAGACAACGAGTTCCACGCTGAGGCAAGACAACGCGCGCATGAAAAATGGGAAGCGGCGAAGCCCGAGACAGGAGAGCACCGCTATCTGCGGGATAAGGGCGTTGGCGCTCACGGGCTGCGGACCAACGGCTTTTTGGTTTATGTGCCTGTACGAGACACCGAGGGCACGTTGCATGGGTTGCAGTACATATCGCCTAGCGGAGAAAAGAAGTTTTTGACCGGAACCGCGGTGCGCGGTAACTGCCACGCGATAGGCAAGTCCGACAGCCGCATTTTGATCACCGAAGGGTATGCCACTGCTGCGACCTTGCATGAGGTTACAGGCCATGCTGTGGCTGTGGCGTTCGATTGCGGCAACCTTCCGCCTGTGGCCCAGGCGCTGCGGGCCAAGCATCCCGAGATGGAGATCGTGATCTGCGCCGATGATGACCAGTGGGCCGAGGGCAACCCCGGCTTGACCAAAGCCCGCGAGGCGGCCATAGCGGTAGGGGGCAAGCTTGCCGTGCCGCAGTTCAAGGACACTATCATCAAGCCAACGGACTTCAACGACTTACGCCGCTTGGAGGAGGAAGATGTCGTGCGCCGATGCGTAGAGGCCGCCACAAAACCCAAGGCGCCAAAGGAAACGGACGGCGAGGTATTCAAACGTCTAGCTGCGCTATCGCCGGTGGAATATGACAGGGTACGCGACGCTGAAGCTCAGCAGTTAGGCGTGCGAGTTTCAACGCTTGACGCCGAAGTGCGCAAAGCCCGCGGTGAGACGACGGAGGACACCGGCCAAGGTCA
>Ga0187893_10010884_pt1 | contig 13368 bp, 24 predicted proteins | sample MA1701074metaG_FD_139574 | JGI IMG/M metagenome (GOLD analysis project Ga0187893, IMG submission 139574) | White microbial mat communities from a basaltic lava cave in the Kipuka Kanohina Cave System on the Island of Hawaii, USA - MA170107-4 metaG ...
TATTTAAAAATTCAGCGCTGAAACGGGCGGGCTATACGAAGCTGATGGATACGATTGTAATGAGGGATTGCCAACATGGGGCGGATGACAAGGGATATTAACAATTGACCTCTCCACAGGCATGAGTAAATAAAAGCTGAAAAGCAAATCAAGTTTTATTTGATTAAGCTCTGTAATAGTTGTTATGATTTATTGTTACTCCTAGCCCTTATAACATTGTCATTGCAACAAGTCATGATTCGTAAGCGGTGATTGCTGATACATCGAAAACCTGAAATTCTTAATAAATTAATTAACAATTTGGTTGTGAATTAAAAAAGTTCTGTTACCTTTGCGCTCCCTCAAAAAGAGGGGTGCTATATTTTTGTTACTTATTGATTAACAGACTATGCCAACGATACAGCAGTTAGTGAGAAAGGGCCGGGAGAAGCTCACGTTTAAGGGCAAATCGCCCGCATTGACGCAATGCCCCCAGCGAAGAGGAGTGTGTACACGGGTTTATACCACCACTCCGAAAAAGCCCAATTCAGCGATGCGGAAAGTGGCGCGGGTGCGGCTTACCAATAAATATGAGGTAACGGCATACATACCGGGCGAAGGGCATAACCTGCAGGAGCACTCCATAGTGATGATCCGCGGTGGCAGGGTGAAGGATTTGCCGGGAGTGCGGTATCATATTATAAGAGGAGCATTGGACACATCGGGTGTGGAAGGCAGAAAGCAGCAACGGTCGAAGTACGGAACCAAAAGACCAAAAGCATCGGCAGGGGCGAAATAGCAGGCATTAATTAAAACAAAATAAATCGAAAAAAATATTTCCGGTTAAATACAAATGAGAAAAAGCAAGCCCAAAAAAAGAATTCTGCTGCCGGACGCGCGGTTTAATGATACGCTGGTGACCCGGTTTATTAATTGCCTCACTTACCAGGGTAAGAAGAGCAAAGCTTCCAACCTGTTTTACGATGCACTGGATATTGTGGAAAAGAAAAGCAGCGAAAACGGGCTGGATACCTGGAAGAAAGCGCTTACCAATGTGATGCCTATGGTGGAGGTAAAAAGCCGCAGAGTGGGAGGCGCCACGTTTCAGATTCCCGGTGAGGTAAGACCCGACCGCAAGACTGCGCTAGGCATTAAATGGCTGATTTCGTACAGCCGCGTTCGCAACGAAAAGTCAATGGCTGAAAAGCTTGCCGGTGAAATAATGGCGGCTTCCAAAGGCGAAGGCGCAGCAGTGAAAAAGCGCGATGATACGCACAGGATGGCAGAGGCGAATAAGGCATTCTCACACTTCAGAGCATAATATTGGTATCAGAAAAAGAATTTTTATAAAAATATTTTAAAACATCCGCCTGCAGGCAATGAGCACTAATCTGAAAAATACACGCAACATCGGGATTTCAGCCCATATTGATGCCGGCAAAACGACCACTACCGAGCGGATACTCTATTATACCGGTGTTACGCATAAAATGGGCGAAGTGCATGAAGGCGCTGCCACCATGGACTGGATGGTTCAGGAGCAGGAGCGCGGCATTACCATTACTTCGGCTGCCACCACATGCTATTGGAATTATGAAAATGATAAGTATAAGATCAACATCATTGACACACCGGGGCACGTTGATTTCACCGTAGAGGTGGAGCGTTCGTTGCGGGTGCTCGATGGAGCGGTAGCGCTGTTTTGTGCCGTTGGCGGAGTAGAACCTCAGAGCGAAACCGTTTGGAGGCAGATGAATAAATATAATGTGCCGCGCATCGGCTTTGTGAATAAGATGGACCGTGCAGGCGCTGATTTTTTCAGTGTGGTAAAGCAGGTGAAAGAGAGATTGGGAGGCAATCCTGTTCCCCTTCAGTTTCCAATCGGGTCGGAAGAAACTTTTAAAGGAATCGTAGATCTGATTTCGAACAAAGCGCTCATCTGGGAAGAAGAAACCAAGGGAATGACTTTTAAAGAAATTCCCATGCCTGATGATATAGCGCAGGAAGTTATTTTATGGAGAAGCAAGCTGGTGGAAGCCATTGCCGAATTTGATGATAAATTGCTCGAAAAGTTTTTTGATAATCCCGATTCCATCACCCGCGAAGAAATGATGGCAGCCATCAGGAAGGCAACCATCTCCATGGCGATTACCCCGATACTTTGCGGATCAGCATTCAAGAATAAAGGCGTGCAAACCATGCTCGATGCAGTGATTGCATACCTTCCCTCACCGGTGGACGTTCCGCCTGTCGAAGGAGTTAATCCCGACAGCGGTGAAACAGTGTTGCGCAAGCCCGAAGCAGGCGAGCCGTTTTCAGCGCTTGCATTTAAAATTATGACCGATCCGTTTGTCGGACGGCTGGCATTTTTCAGAGTTTATTCCGGCACGCTGGCAGCCGGTTCGTATGTGCTGAATACCCGCACAGGAAAGAATGAGCGCATTTCAAGAATAATACGCATGCATGCCAACAAGCAAAATCCGATTGAAACGATTGAAGCAGGCGACATCGGTGCAGCCGTAGGATTCAAAGATATTAAGACTGGCGATACGCTTTGCGCAGAAAAGCATCCGGTAGTGCTCGAATCCATGAGCTTTCCGGAGCCCGTTATCGGATTGGCTGTAGAACCAAAAACGCAGGCCGATGTGGACAAGCTTGGCATGGCGCTGAATAAACTTGCTGAGGAAGATCCTACATTTAAAGTCAGGACGGATGATGAAACCGGGCAAACGGTAATCAGCGGTATGGGCGAATTGCATCTTGAAATCATTGTGGATCGCCTCCGCAGAGAATTTAAAGTGGAATGTAATCAGGGAGCTCCGCAAGTGGCTTACAAGGAAGCCATCACCGGCACTATTGAACACCGTGAGTTGTATAAAAAACAAACGGGCGGACGCGGAAAATTTGCCGACATCCGTGTGGTTATTTCACCGGTAGATGCCGGAAATACGGGTTTACAATTTGAAAATGAAATTACAGGCGGTAACATTCCGCGCGAATATATTCCGGCAGTGGAAAAAGGATTCAAAGCTGCCATGTCCAACGGACCGCTTGCCGGTTACCAGGTGGATAGCTTGAAAGTACGGCTGATAGATGGTTCATACCATTCGGTAGATTCCGATTCACTGTCGTTTGAAATTTGCGCACGTGCTGCATTCCGCGAAGCATTGCCGAAAGCAAAACCGGTTCTTCTGGAACCGATCATGAAAGTAGAAGTAGTAACTCCTGAAGAAAATATGGGTGATGTAATGGGCGATCTGAACAAGCGCAGAGGTCATCTCGAAGGGATGGATACCCGTGCAGGCGCACAGGTCATCAAGGCGAAAGTTCCCTTATCGGAAATGTTCGGATATGTGACTTCACTCCGGACCATAACATCAGGAAGGGCTTCGTCCACCATGGAATTTTCGCATTATTCAGAAGTTCCTCGCGCCATTGCCGAAGAAGTTATTGCCAAAGCGAAAGGTAAAACCGAAAAGGTAACCTGAGAAATATAGTTTTTAATATTAGTATCGTTCTTTATAAAATAATACACACCTATGAGCCAGCGAATCCGGATAAAACTGAAATCCTATGATTTTAACCTGGTGGATAAATCAGCAGAGAAAATTGTGAAAACTGTGAAATCCACCGGTGCTGTGGTTAGCGGACCCATTCCGCTGCCCACTCAGAAAAAGATTTATACCGTGCTTCGCTCACCGCACGTAAATAAAAAAGCCAGGGAGCAGTTTCAGCTTTGCTCCTACAAGCGGCTGATGGATATTTACAGTTCCACCACTAAAACGGTGGATGCGCTCATGAAGCTCGAATTGCCGAGCGGGGTGGAAGTTGAGATTAAAGTATAACTTACCGTAAATCAAAAAAGAAGTTCAACAGGTTAAGTTGCGATAAGAAGCAACCGCTGACCACAATGCAGCATAATTATGTCAGGAATTATTGGCAAAAAGATCGGAATGACAAGTGTCTTTGATAAAGACGGAAAAAATATTCCGGTAACAGTCGTTCAGGCAGGACCATGCGTGGTAACTCAGGTAAGAACAAAAGAGAAAGACGGGTACACTGCTGTTCAGCTTGCATTCGATGAGAAAAAAGAAAAGCATACCACCAATGCCCTCAAAGGTCATTTCAAAAAAAGCGGAACTACTCCAAAACGAATGGTTGCCGAGTTCAGGCATTTTGAATTGGAAGTAAAAGCAGGTGATGAAATAAAAGTGGATGTATTGAAGGAAGGAATTTATTGTGATGTCATCGGCACTTCGAAAGGAAAGGGATTTCAGGGCGTAGTCAAAAGGCACCATTTTGCCGGAGTAGGCGGAGCCACTCACGGGCAGCATAACCGTATGCGCGCACCCGGATCAATGGGAAATTCATCGTTTGCATCACGCGTTATCAAAGGAAAAAGATTACCGGGCCAGATGGGAAATGAACGGGTAAAAGTTCAGAACCTGATTGTGGTGAAAGTTATTCCCGAACATAATTTGTTATTGCTGAAAGGAGCCGTTCCGGGGTCAAATGGGTCTTATGTTAAAGTAGAATTTTAATTATGGAATTATCAGTCATACAAATGAACGGCTCCGATGCCGGCAGAAAGGTGAAGCTGAATGAAATGATTTTCGGAATCGAACCGAATGATCATGCTATTTACCTCGATGTAAAGCAGTACCTGGCAAATAAGCGCCAGGGCTCCGCTAAAACAAAACAGCGGAATGAAATCACAGGCAGCACCAAAAAAATCCACCGGCAGAAAGGCACCGGAGGCGCAAGGCACGGAAGCCGTAAAGCACCCATTTTTGTCGGAGGGGGACGGGTGTTTGGTCCGGTTCCGAGAGACTATGGCTTTAAGCTGAATAAAAAGCTGAAACGGATTGCCCGGATTTCAGCACTATCATATAAAGCAAAGGAAAACAACATCACTGTATTGGACACATTGCAAATGAATGAGCCCAAAACAAAGGAATTTGTAAATATTTTACATTCGCTGAAAATGCAGGACAAAAAGACCCTGATTGTCATTGCAGAGCCGAATAATAAATTATCTTTGTCCTCCCGAAATTTAAAACGAAGCAAGGTATCAACTGCTTCGGACATAAATACTTACGACATCCTCAACGCTCAGCACCTGGTGCTGACCGAAGGGGCATTGCCTGTTATAGAAAAAACATTGATTAAATAAATAATGAGCGTACTTAAAAAACCCATCATTTCGGAAAAAATGACCCGGCTCGGAGACAAGCTTGGTCAATATAGCTTTGAAGTGGATCTTCATGCAAACAAAATTGAAATCAGGAAAGCAGTTGAAGCTATGTACGGAGTGAGTGTTGTTTCTGTAAATACGTATGTCAACAGAGGCAAAACGAAAGTGAGAGGAACCAAAACAGGATTTACAAAAGGTATTAAAGGACATGCAAAAAAAGCTATTGTGACTCTTAAGAAAGGTGAAGCAATTGATTTTTACAGCAGCATATAAACTGGATAGAAAAGAATATTAAGATTAAGTCATGGGAGTAAGAAAATTTAATCCGGTAACCCCCGGACAGCGGTTTAAGATCGTAAATGATTATTCGGAGATCACTTCAGAAAAACCGGAAAAATCTTTATTGATTGCAAAGAAGCGTTCAGGCGGAAGAAATAATCAGGGTAAAATGACGATGCGTTACATGGGCGGTGGTCATCGGAAACTGATTCGTAAAGTTGATTTTAAGAGGAACAAGACAGGAATAAAAGGAGTGGTAAAAACAATTGAGTATGATCCCCATCGCACTGCCAATATTGCGTTAGTGTATTATATTGACGGTGAGAAACGGTACATCATTGCTCCGAATGGACTAAAGGTGGGACAGCAATTGCTTTCCGGCAAATCAGCTCCCCCTGAAATCGGAAATGCATTGCCATTAAAAGACATTCCTTTAGGAACGTTGATTCATAATATTGAAATGAGACCCGGACAAGGCGGCAAGTTAGCCCGCAGCGCTGGCTCGTATGCTCAGCTTGCAGCGCGCGAAGGGAATTATGCTACCATCAAGCTTCCTTCGGGCGAAACAAGGATGATTCTTTCCAATTGTATGGCAACCATCGGAACCGTCTCCAATGCTGATCATGATAAAGAGAGTCATGGAAAAGCTGGACGCGTTCGATGGCTTGGTCGAAGACCCCGCACTCGTGGCGTGGCAATGAATCCGGTAGATCACCCGATGGGTGGAGGCGAAGGACGTGCATCAGGCGGACATCCGCGTTCCAGAAAAGGATTGTATGCAAAAGGATATAAGACAAGAAAGAAAAACAATCCGACCAATAAATACATCATTGAAAGAAGAAAGAAATAACAATTGATTGCATAAATATTTTACAAAACCACGATGAGCCGCTCGATAAAAAAAGGACCATTCATTGATTACAAGCTGGAAGAAAAGGTTGCAAAAATGAATCAGGGTAAAAAGAAATCCGTCATTAAAACCTGGTCGCGAAGAAGCATGATTTCTCCCGATTTTGTAGGTCATACATTTGCTGTTCATAATGGAAATAAGTTTATACCGGTGTACATCACCGAAAATATGGTAGGACATAAATTGGGAGAATTTGCACCCACACGCATTTTCAGAGGACATTCAAGCAATAAAGAAAAAGCCGCAGCAGCGGAAGCATCATCTAAATAAAATGGGAAAGAGAAAACGGATTTCAGCAGAACAGCGCAAAGAGGCATTGAAGTCAATTGCTTATGCTAAGCTTAATAATTGCCCCACTTCTCCGCGAAAAATGAGGTTGGTTGCCGACTTAATCCGGGGCAAGAAAGTGGACAACGCATTGAATATTCTTAAATTCAGCAAGAAAGAAGCATCCGGTCGTCTCGAAAAGCTTTTGCTTTCAGCAATTAATAACTGGCAGAACAAAAACGAAAATATGCGGATTGAAGATCAGGATTTATTTATTAGTGAAATTTATGTTGACGGAGGGCGCATGCTTAAAAGATTGAGACCAGCCCCTCAGGGAAGAGGTTTCCGGATCAGAAAGCGTTCAAATCACATAACCCTGATTCTTGACAATCGTGCGGCAATACCTGCGGCTGAAACCGAAGTTGCAGAAAAAGCAGAAGAAACAAATGCAGGTCAAACCAGCGAAACAAAAACAACAGAATAATATTAATGGGACAAAAAACTAATCCGATAGGCAACCGGCTGGGTATCATCAGAGGTTGGGATTCCAACTGGTATGGTGGAAAGAACTATGCTGAAAAGCTGGTCGAAGATGAAATCATCAGAAATTACCTATTTGCCCGGCTTGCCAAAGGAGGAGTTTCACGCATCATCATTGAAAGAACTCTGAAATTAATAACCGTAACCATAAACACAGCTCGTCCCGGCATTGTCATTGGAAAAGGGGGTCAGGAGGTGGATAAAATCAAAGAAGAGCTAAAACAGATTACAAAAAAAGAAATTCAGATCAACATATTTGAAATAAAACGTCCTGAAATGCATGCTCAATTAGTTGCAGAAGGAATTGCACGGCAGCTTGAAGCAAGAGTTTCGTTCAGACGCGCTGTAAAAACTGCAGTAGCTACTACCATGAGAATGGGTGCTGAAGGAATCAAAGTGATGGTTGCCGGACGATTAGGTGGTGTGGAAATAGCCCGAACCGAACAGTATAAAGAAGGGCGGATTCCTCTGCATACCTTTCGGGCAGATATTGATTTCGCAATAGCTGAAGCGCAAACCACGTATGGTAAAATAGGAGTAAAAGTTTGGATTTGCAGGGGCGAAATTTACGGCAAGCGCGATTTATCACCGAATATCGGATTATCAAGTCAGTCAAAAAGCAAAATGGGACCCGGCATAGACAAAAGAAGAGATCGCTCCAGAGCAAGGGATAGAAATTAATTTACATTAGAAAAGGTTGAATTATGTTACAGCCCAAAAAATCGAAATTCAGAAAAATGCATAAGATGAAAGCGAAAGGCATTGCCAGCCGCGGTCATCAGCTTGCTTTCGGTTCATTCGGATTGAAGTCGCTTGAAATCGGCTGGATTACTCAACGCCAGATTGAAGCAGCACGTGTAGCCCTTACCCGGCACATGAAGCGCGAAGGTCAGGCATGGATCCGCATTTTTCCGGATAAGCCCATCACAAAAAAACCGCTCGAAGTGAGGATGGGAAAAGGAAAGGGAGCGCCTGAATATTGGGTTGCGGTAGTCAAACCGGGAACCATCATGTTCGAAGCGGAAGGAATCACACTTGCCGAAGCAAAAGAAGCCATGCGATTGGCATCACAAAAGCTGCCGGTAAATTCACGGTTTATTGTCAGACCTGATTACGCATAATAAATTATTGATGATGAAACAAAGCATAGTTAAAGATCTTACTACAGATGAAATTCGTGACCGGATTACAGAGGAAAAAGTAAATTACAGGAAAATGAAAATGAGTCATGTGGTTTCGCCCATTGAAAATCCGTTGAAGATTCGCAACACCCGGAGATTCGTTGCCCGCCTTAAGACAGAATTGAAAAAAAGAACCGGAAATATAAATTGATGTGATGGAAGAAAATAAGCAAACACCACCGCGGAAGGTTCGAAGAACCAAAATCGGAATTGTTACAAGCAATAAAATGCAGAAATCCATTTCAGTTTCTGTTTTTAATAAGGAGAAGCATCCGATGTATGGCAAATTCATTAACAAGACCTCACGCTTTATGGCGCATGATGAAAAAAATGAATGTGGCATTGGCGATAAAGTGCTGATTATGGAAACACGTCCGTTAAGTAAAAATAAAAGATGGCGCTTGGTGGAAGTGCTTGAAAAAGCAAAATAAAAGTTTGAAAATTTTTTAATTGCAGGAAAAATGATACAGCAGGAATCAAGATTGATTGTAGCCGATAACAGCGGAGCAAAGGTTGCTTTGTGCATACGTGTATTGGGCGGAACCCGCAAAAGGTATGCTTCTATTGGTGATACCATTATTGTGACCGTAAAAAATGCATTGCCTGCAGGAAATATTAAAAAAGGAACCGTTTCAAAAGCTGTGGTCGTTCGATGCAAAAAAGAAGTGAAGAGGAATGACGGGTCGTATATACGTTTCGATGATAATGCAGTTGTATTGCTCACACCCCAGGATGAGCTTAGAGGGACCCGTATATTCGGACCGGTAGCCCGTGAGCTGAGAGAAAAGCAATTTATGAAAATCATTTCCCTTGCACCCGAAGTCATTTAAAATTAATAACAGTCAATGGAAAGAAAATACAATAAAATCCCCAAGCTGAATATCCGGAAAGGAGATATGGTGGTTGTCATTGCCGGTGAATCAAAAGGTGCGCAGGGCAAAGTGCTTGAAGTTATGGTAAACGAGCGCAGAGCTATAGTGGAACGTGTGAATCTCGTTTCAAAGCACACCAAGCCGAATGCAAAAAATACGCAGGGTGGAATTATTCATCGTGAAGCACCGGTACATATTTCTAACCTGATGCTCGTTGATCCCAAAACCGGTAAACCAACCAGGGTCGGACGGAAAACAGATGAAAAAGGCAAATTAGTACGTTATGCGAAAAAATCAGGAGAGGTGATAAAATCATGAAATACATTCCGAGACTTAAAGAAAAATACAAAGCAGAAATTGTACCGCGGCTGAAAGATAAGTTTCAGTATAAGAGTGTAATGCAGGTTCCGAAGCTTAATAAAATCTGCCTCAATCAGGGCGTGGGCGATGCAGTAAGCGACAAGAAACTTATTGATGCAGCTCTGGCTGAAATGTCCAACATAACAGGACAAAAAGCGGTGTCCACAAAATCGAAAAAAGATATTTCTAATTTCAAGCTCCGGGCAAATGTTCCGATCGGTGTCCGTTGTACGCTTCGGGATGAAAAAATGTATGAATTTCTGGATCGGCTTATTTCAGTGGCGCTTCCCCGTATCCGTGATTTTCGCGGTGTGAATGAAAAAGGATTTGACGGACGCGGAAATTACACGCTCGGAATTTCCGAACAAATCATTTTTCCAGAAATTGATATTGACAAGGTAAATCGTATTTCCGGAATGGATATCACATTTGTTACTTCAGCCGAATCGGATAGTGAAGCAAAAGAATTGCTCCGCGAATTCGGAATTCCGTTTAAAGATCAGGCAAAACAATAAGAACAGCATGGCAAAAGAATCTATAAAGGCAAGAGAAAGAAAAAGAATCCGCATCGTTGCAAAATATGCAGCAAAACGGGCGGAACTGAAAGCAGCGGGTGATTATGCTGCGCTTCAAGAGCTGCCGCGCAATGCATCCCCGGTTCGGGTGCACAACCGTTGCAAACTTACTGGCCGACCGAGGGGCTATATCCGCCAGTTCGGAATTTCACGGCTTGTATTCCGCAAAATGGCGCTGGAAGGAAAAATTGCAGGAATAACGAAAGCAAGCTGGTAATAGAAATTAATCACGGTTTGCCGTTAATTAAAACATTGTTAAAATTAAAAATTAAAAACATTCAGAATATTAAATTGTTCCAATGACCGATCCAATTTCAGATTACCTTACCAGAGTCAGAAATGCAATCCATGCCAATCACCGGATTGTTGAAATTCCTGCATCCAATATTAAAAAGGAAATTACAAAAATTCTTTACGAAAAGGGATATATAGCGGGTTATCGTTTTGACGAAACTTCCAACAGGCAGGGACAGATAAAAGTGGCATTAAAATACCATCCGGTTACAAAAGTTCCGGCCATTACGAATTTGAAAAGAATAAGCTCTCCCGGATTGCGCAAGTATGTGAACCATGACCGGCTGCCACGGGTGTTGAACGGATTGGGTATTGCAATAATTTCTACTTCAAAAGGAATGATGACGGATAAGGAAGCAAGGAAAGAAAGTATTGGTGGAGAAGTGATTTGCTATGTTTATTGATCAAAAAATAGATTGTCAGAAAAAAGAAACTTATTAAATAATTAAGTCAGATGTCGCGAATAGGAAATTTACCGATTTCAATTCCAGCAGGAGTGCAGGTTGCATTTGATAAGCGCATAGTATCAGTAAAAGGACCAAAAGGTTCACTCGCTCAGAAGGTTGCCGATGGCATTCAGGTGGAAGTTGCCGATTCGAAAGTTAACGTGAAGCGCGAAACCGATCAGAAGCGGCATAAAGCATTACACGGTTTATATCGCGCATTGATTGCAAATATGGTAACAGGTGTTACCAAAGGATATAAAATAGAACAAGAACTTGTAGGTGTCGGTTACCGTGCTACTACGCAGGGGCAGGTGCTTGACCTGGTTTTGGGCTATTCGCATCATGTAGTATTTGAAATTCCTGCCGAAGTAAAAGTTTCTGCGAAACAGGAACGGGGATCAAATCCGGTGATTACATTGGAAAGTTATGACAAGCAATTAATCGGAGCAGTTGCAGCAAAAATCAGATCGTTGCGACCACCCGAACCATACAAGGGAAAAGGAATTAAATTCGTAAATGAAGTATTAAGGCGCAAAGCTGGAAAATCAGCCGCCAAGAAAGCATAATTAATATGGAATCGCTAAAAGTACAAAGACGAAACGGTGTCCGGAAACGCATCCGGAAGCATATTAAAGGTGATGCCAGTTGTCCCCGATTATCTGTTTTCCGGAGCAACAAGCAGATTTATGCACAGATTATTGATGATACAGCCGGACATACTCTGGTTTCTGCATCATCCCGTGATCTGAGTGCAGATGCCAAAATGAAAAAAGCAGATCAGGCGCTCGAGGTAGGCAAATTGCTTGGAGCAAAAGCAGTGAGTGCAGGTTTATCAAAAGTAGTATTTGATCGGGGCGGGTATTTATATCACGGACGTGTAAAGTCGCTTGCCGAAGGAGCAAGAAGTGCAGGATTAAAATTTTAGTTACAATATGTTAGCACCAGGAACAAAACGAATTCGCTCGAGCGAAACAGAATTAAAAGACCGGCTTGTTGCCGTAAACAGAGTCACAAAAGTTACCAAGGGGGGGAGAACCTTCGGATTTGCCGCTATTGTAGTGGTGGGTGATGAAAAGGGGGTAGTTGGCTATGGACTTGGCAAAGCAAAAGAAGTTACGGATGCCGTTTCAAAAGGTATTGATGATGCCAAGAAAAATCTTGTTCAGGTTACGTTAAGCAAAACCACGGTGCCGCATGAAATGATCGGAAAGTTTGGCGGAGCTACTGTATTGCTGAAACCCGCTGCCCCCGGAACGGGTGTTATAGCCGGAGGAGCTATGCGGGCTGTGCTCGAAAGCGTTGGAGTGCGCGATGTACTTGCTAAGTCAAAAGGATCTTCCAATCCGCACAATGTGGTGAAAGCAACCATCAACGCATTACTTCTGATGCGCGATGCAGTGCAGGTTTCACAACAGCGTGGAGTTAAAATTTCAAAAGTATTTCATGGTTAATCAACTTTATTAGAAAAGAATCATGGGAAAGATCAAAATAAGGCAAATACGAAGCGGCATTGACCGGCCGGCAATACAGAAGAGGACGCTAAAAGCCCTTGGCTTGCGAAAAATGAATCATGTGGTGGAAACAGAGGACACTCCGCAAATCCGCGGAATGATCCGTAAAGTTCACCATCTTATAACCATCCAATAATTACAGAAGAAAAATATCTGAGAATGAATTTAAGTGAATTAAAACCTGCGAAAGGTTCAATCAAAAAGAAAAAGCGGCTTGGACGCGGACAGGGTTCCGGAAAAGGTGGAACTTCCACGCGCGGCCACAAAGGGGCACAGTCCCGGTCGGGTTATAGCCGTAAAGCCGGCTTCGAAGGAGGACAGATGCCGCTGCAGCGCAGAGTTCCTAAATTCGGATTTAAAAATCCGAATCGCAAGGAGTTTACTCCGGTCAATGTTGATGTGCTGCAAGCCATTTCCGAAAAGCATGGCATCAGCGATTTTGATGCTCAGGTATATATTGATAAAGGACTTAGTTCGAAAAATGATCGCGTAAAAATTCTTGGGCGCGGTGAAATCAAATCAAAAATTTCAGTTAAAGCACATGCGTTTTCAGCAACTGCAAAATCAGCCATTGAAAAAGCAGGAGGAACTGCAGAGCTAATTTCAGAATGAAAAATTTAGTCAATACAATCCGGAATATTTTCAAGATTGATGATCTGCGAACACGGATCATCAATACTTTGTTTTTTGTATTGATTTACCGGCTTGGCGCTCATGTGGTTTTACCGGGTGTGGATCATACTCAATTAGCCGAACTAAAAGATCAGACTTCAGGGGGAATACTTGGCTTGCTCGACATGTTTGCCGGAGGAGCATTTTCACAGGCATCAATTCTTGCATTAGGAATCATGCCTTATATATCTGCTTCCATTGTGATCCAGTTATTAAGCATAGCGGTTCCTTATTTTCAAAGAATGCAGAAGGAAGGTGAAAGCGGCCGTAAAAGATTAAATCAAATCA
>Ga0187893_10010885_pt1 | contig 13368 bp, 15 predicted proteins | sample MA1701074metaG_FD_139574 | JGI IMG/M metagenome (GOLD analysis project Ga0187893, IMG submission 139574) | White microbial mat communities from a basaltic lava cave in the Kipuka Kanohina Cave System on the Island of Hawaii, USA - MA170107-4 metaG ...
ATTGTTGGCCCATTTTCCTTAAAACAATTCTTGTATATTGCCGCAGGTAGCGGCTTAAGTTTTATGCTGTTTTTTGCCCTGCAATCTAAAATCCTATGGTTTTTCTTCTCTGCAATAGTAATTGGTGCCGCCCTGGCTTTTGCTTTTATAAAAATTAATGGGCAACCTTTCAATAGAATCGTTGCGTCGGCATTTTTCTACTACTGGAACCCTCAAAAATATACTTGGCAATCTAAAGACGCGACAATAAAAAAAGAAGAGGTGTTAAAGTCGGCGGAGGGTGATAATTTAATGGCCCGTATTATCTCTGGTATGGTATTAAAAAATACTTGGCGCGCTCTGCAGACCGGCACCAAGGAAACACCGGTAGAGTCGCATAAAACCGGGCGCGAACGCTATCAAGTTTTGCAACGCCTATCGGGTGAACGCAAAATCGCGCGCCGCGTTGACTATCGCTAATAGGCTATAATTAATTTATGCCGGAAAAATTCTCTAACACTCAAGATTTAGTCCCCATCGAAAATATCCGCGATAATGCAGTGGTTCTAAAAGGTGGACGTTTGCTTAAAATTCTTATGGTAAGCGGAGTTAATTTTTCTCTAAAATCTGAGGAGGAACAAAATATTATTACGATGGCATATCAGAATTTTCTAAACTCCTTGGATTTTCCTTTACAAATTCTAATCCACTCTAGAAAAATTAATATAGAAAAATATATTGCGGGTTTGGAAAAACGCCAGAGCGAAGAACAATCTGCTTTACTTCAAAATCAAATCGGGGAGTATCGCGAATTCATTGGTTCTTTTGTGAAAGAGAATCCGATTATGGCTAAGACCTTTTTAATTGTGGTGCCATTTAGCCCAATCAGTTTACCGACCACTGATTCATTTTTAAAATTTATACCGTTCCTGAAAAAACCCGACGCCGCTCAAGTAGAAAAAGCGAGCGTAGCTAAACAAGAAAATTTTACTGAAAATCTTTCCCAACTAGATCAGCGAGTCAACCAAGTAGTTGAAGGCATTCGCACTATCGGTTTAGAGGCTATACCCCTAAACGACGAGGGGCTACTAGAGTTGTTTTATAACTTTTATAATCCAGAAACTACCGAGAAAGAAGATTTTTCTATACCAAAAGAACCTACTAGCTAAATTTATGGACTCTAATTTCCAAGATATTAAAAAAATAATAGCGCCGGCGGGAGTGGAGATAACCAGCAATCACTTAAAGATTGGTGACAAGGTTATAAAAACTATGTTTATTCTTACTTACCCTCGCTATCTTTCCACGGGTTGGTTTGAATCGATTATTAACCTACCCAATCTTTTTGACATTGCAATTTATGTAAACCCGGTAGACACTGGCACTGCCCTAAAGAGACTACGCAAAAAAACTGCACAATTAGAGTCGCAAATATCAGATCAACAGGATAAAGGCCTAGTGCGCGATCCGGTTTTGGAAACTGCTCTGCGTGACGTAGAAAACCTTAGAGACACCCTGCAACAATCCCAGGAAAAACTATTCAATGTGGGTGTTTATATTGCTCTCTACGCCGACAACGAAACAGAAATAGCTAAACTAGAAAACCAAGTAAACTCCATAATGGAGGCGAAGCTTATCTATCTTAAGCCTGCCATCTTTCAGCAATTAGAAGGCATCCAGACGATTATGCCGCTCGCCAACGACCACTTAAGCATAACTTCACCCATGAATTCGGCGCCTATTTCTTCTTTCTTCCCCTTTGTATCTGAAGATCTCACCTCGGACCAAGGTATCATGTATGGCATCAACCGCCACGATAATAGCTTAGTTATCTTTGATCGTTTTAGCCTAGAAAATGCTAATCAGGTAGTCTTTGCTAAGTCCGGCTCTGGTAAGTCATATGCGACTAAATTAGAAATTATTCGCTCTCTAATGATGGACCTAGATATTCTAATTATTGACCCAGAGAATGAATATGAAAAATTAGCCGATGCTTTTGGCGGCAGTTTCTTTAATATTTCTTTATCTTCCAAGGCACACATTAATCCATTTGATATCCCAGTTATCCCAGAAGGGGAGAATCCGTCGGATGTATTGCGCTCCCATATTGTAAATATAGCTGGGCTTTTAAAACTTATGTTCGGCGGGCAACTTACCGTAGAAGAAGATGCGCTACTGGATCGCGCTATTACTGAAACCTACGCCTCCCGCGAAATAGTTGCCGGCGAAGATTTTTCCCATGCCACCCCACCACTTTTGGAAGACCTAGAAACTGTCTTGCGCAACCTAGAGGGTGGACGCAATTTAGCCGAGCGCCTGTATAAGTATACGAAAGGTAGCTTCGCCGGCTTCTTAAATCAACCCACCAATATTGATATTAAAAATCGCCTGATTGTTTTTTCTATTCGTGATCTAGAAGACGAACTACGGCCCACCGCAATGTACATCGTTTTAAATTTCATTTGGAATTTAGTCCGGGCGAGCCTCAAAAAACGCCTGCTCATCATCGACGAGGCATGGTGGATGATGAAATACGAGTCTAGCGCTACTTTCCTATTTGGTTTAGTAAAACGTGCGCGCAAATACTATCTAGGTGTATCTACCATCACCCAAGATGTGGAAGATTTCTTGCGTTCACCTTACGGCCGCCCCATTATCACTAACTCTTCTATCCAATTGCTTCTAAAACAAGCTCCAGCCACCATTGATATAGTAGCCAAAGCTTTTGACCTGACAGAGGCAGAAAAAAATATGCTGCTTACCGCCGAAGTTGGCACGGGGTTATTCTTTGCTGGCCGCAGGCACGTGGCTATGCAAATTATCGCCTCTTACTTTGAAGACCAGTTAATCACTACGAACCCCAAACAGCTTCTGGAGGAGAAAAGTAAATAACCGAGGCAATGGCAGAGCAAGAACTAGAAGCGGAACATGCGCCAATTATATCTGCGGTAGAGATTATTGTTATATTGGCATATTTAGCAATTATTGATACCGCGGAAATAATTGTAACCTTTTTTGGCATAGATGATTTCTGGATAGGGGACTTGGCTGCAACTCCGGTAACTATCTACCTGTGGTTTCGAGGTGTTAGTGCAATACGTTATGCAGCAACACAAGTATTAGAGTTTATTCCTTACGTAGGTAATCTACCCCTACTCACAATAGGCTTTCTTCTTACTGTATATCTAGATCGTAATCCAAAACAAGCGGCGGCAATTGAACGGTTAACCCCTGGCCGAACAAAAACTGCAGCGACAGTCGGAGCACAAATTAAATCTAAAACACAAATAGATCCTGGAGGAAAAGATCAACCTGGTCCTGCGGACAGTAACCCTGCAACGGCATATTCCACCAATATTAATAGCGATTCTTATGAAGAGACACCCCCAATTGACGAATCTGAAAAAACCGTGGATTCCCTATCTGAAACTGAAACAAAAATATACGGCATGCCCGTAGAACCATTATCCGAAGAGGAGCAAGCAAAAATATTCGAAACTCCTAACATTTCCGAGCCAAATAATAGTTCAAAAGAAAATGTTACAATAAAAGGTAACGAGATCGACCTGAAAAAATCAGCCTAATAATTCCTTACCTATTTATGCGCGCAATCATCCAAAAAATTATTGGGGGCGCTAGTCTAGTTATTATTTTCTCTATTGGACTCACATTCCACGCACTTGCCCAAACTAGCGAGCCTAAAATCCTCTTAACTTGGCGCGCAGAAAGCTATACGCCGCCCGGATTTATGGGCAAAATTCTGCCGGGAGTTGGCTCACGCATCACCGCATCTCTAGAGATTATAGAAAATGGATCCCCGGCGGATATATCCAGCGATACCGTACTGTGGTACTTAGACCGTGATCTAGTTGGACGTGGTAGCGGTCTTAAAACTATAAATTTTAATGCGGGCGACATCGCCGGCGGCGCCCATAGTTTGCGCATAAAAATAGAAAATTATCGAGGAGGAGACCAGACTATCCTTAAAACTATAAATATACCCGTAGCTCAACCCAAAATAGTACTAGCCGCTCCTTTCCCTAATTTTGAATTCTCCACGCCTACAATACATATAAAAGCATTACCCTTCTTTTTTGCGGTTACTCATCTTAGTGACATAAATTTTGCTTGGTCTGTGAATGGCGAACAGCCCGTTGATTCAGCTAACCCCGACATCCTAGATATATCTACAGCAAAAGTTGCGCGCGGTAGTAATTTAAGTATAAATCTAGCAGTTCAAAATCCAAAAAATACACTAGAGTCTGCAATTGGAACAATTAATTTAAAATATAAATAGATTTATGCGCACATTACTGCTTTTTACAATAATTGGTTCTTCTTTTATCTTAGCTACATCTCCCCTGGTTTTAGGGGTAAGCGTGAACCCTACTATAGTTAGCCCCGCATTGGGTGGCGCTGATCCAGCGAGTGTAATCGCAGATATTTATCAGTTTGCCTTAGCCGTCTCTGGTCTATTGGCTTTTAGCACGATCGTGTACGGCGGCATTAAATACACTATCTCTGCTGGTAGTCCTTCTGGTCAAAGCGATGCAAAGGAGTGGATTACAAGTGCATTGTGGGGCCTTTTGCTACTCACGGGTGCGGCCCTGATTTTTACTACTTTGAACCCACGCGCCTTTCCTTCAGTTAATAATGGTGGTGGCGTCAATCTGCAACTTTGCCCTGCAGGCCAGACTAATCCGCATTATACGCAAACTGGTTCAAATTGCAGAGCGGAAAATAGTTGCGGCGTTAATGATCCGGGATGCCCTTAATTAAGATATGAGACGAACTTTACTTATAGGTGGCGTAATCATCTTAATACTCATTGTAGGTATGGTAGGTTATTGGTTTGTATTTCGTAATCAAACCGGCTCTTCTAGCACTAATACTCCGAATAATACCCAATTCCCAGATAATACCGGCTCTAATTCAACTAATAATTCATTACCAACCGATTTAAGCTCTGGAGTAAATTCAGATAATGGATCTGTATTGAAATTAAAAAAAAATGAGCCGATTCTAGCATATTTCGTTAATACCAAAGGGGAAATAACAATAATAGAACCGGACGGCAAGATTTTAGCCTTAAATAACCAAGGCAGTCCCACAACTTTAAGCGTCACGGTTATTCCCGATATGCAAAGTGCCAGTTTTTCTGCAGATGGCCAAAAAGTATTGGCTGCTTTCGGTACGGAAACGACTTTATATAGCGTTTTTGAATTTACAAAAAAAACTTGGCGACCACTTACAACCGGTATACAAAGTCCAGTTTGGAGCCCTAGCGGCTCTAAATTAGCTTATCTTCTCCCGGGCCGCACCAATACAAGTATTTTAACCTTAGACCTTGCGGTCTCTTCAGCTAAACCCCAAGAATTACTGCGGATCACCGCAGAGAATATAGAGCTGGCTTGGCCGGATGTATCACGTTTGTTATTGACTACGCCCGCGAGCGCCAAGGTGGCTTCTTCCCTTTGGAACTTTGATCTAAAAACAAGGCGCCTCACCGCCTTAATTGAGGACTACGCCGGCCTAGAAACTCTCTGGAGTTCATTTAGTAATCGCGGCATTATATTCCATAGCTTAGCTAATGAACGCGGGGGAGAATTGGTTCTCTTCACTCCTAGTCCAGCTGCTAGCCGCAACTTTTCCTTACTTACCTTGCCTGATAAATGTATCTTTGGCACAGAACTACCGCCAGCACCTACAAGCTCCATCTCGTCAACCTCCAGTAAAACAACTGCGCCTAAAAAGGTTGTGCCGGAAGAATATATTTATTGTGCCGTACCCCGCGATCGTGAAGCCTTAACTAATGCTATTCTGCCGGATGAATATATAATGCACGCCCTCTTTACCGAAGATAACTTTTATAAAATTAAAGTTGCAGACGGCAATTTAAGCCCAATTTTTGTCTCTGGCCAACCAATCGATGCTTTAAATTTAAAACTAATAAACAACGAATTATTCTTTATTAATCGTTTCGATTCTAAGTTGTATAGCGTAACTCTACCGCACTAGGAGATAAAAATTACAAATTGGATTTTTCCGGTACGGCTGATTTTATAGTCGGCGTAGCCGCATCTACTAACTTCACAATCACAAAACGTTCGCGCCCCGAACCGTAACTTTCAGTTACAACTTCAGGGTGAGCAGCAAGCTCCATATGCACGATGCGGCGTTCATAGGAATTCATCGCGGGTAAAGAAATTTCTTCTTTAGTAGCTATCACCTTACGAGCAGCCGCGCGAGCAAGTTCCACTAATAAATTTTCTCGCTCGCGGCGATAATTATTAATATCAAAAAAAATTGGTGTGACTTCATACTTTTTAGCCACTAATTGAACTAAATGATTTAAACTCTCCACTAAAACTGGCAAATTTTCTTTAATTAAAGCTTGATGATCACGGATAAAAATACTGCCATGATTATGTTCGGCATCAATTTCTACGCCCCAATCGGCGAAGCCACTTTTTCCCATTAAATTATTAGCGAATTCCTTCCAGTCGATCATTGTTTTCTTTTTTACTAGCTAGCTCCCGATTTACAATCCACTGTTGCAGTATCGAGAAAAGAGAAGTGGTAATCCAGTAAAAACCAATAGCCGCAGGCAAATTCACCAAGAAAATTAAGGTGAGGACGGGTGTCAAAAAAACCATTTGACGACCAATGCGTTCTGCCGGAGCAAGATCTTTAGTGTTACTACCACTCTTAGGTAGAGCTAAACGAGCTTGATAATACTGCGCTAGAGCAGCAATAACAGCTACCACTATACTAGCCTTCTCTAAGGGAATCAAGCTAAAACCTAGGAATAATGTATTTATATGTGCGGGCGGAGAAACAAAGCTATACAAAGAAGTTAATGCCTCTGGCTTTAAGATGTCGCGAAATATGTGGAAGAGAGCAATTAAAATTGGCAATTGAACCAAGAGCAATAAAAATCCGGAGAGGGGATTAATTTTGTGCGTGCGATACAAATCCAGCATTGCGCGCCCTTGCGCTTCTTTATCTTGTTTATGCTCTTCTTGAATTTTCTTGATATGCGGCTGCAAACGTTGCATCACTGCTTGATGACGCACGCTGCGCTGAAAGAGCGGATACAGGATAGTCCGAATTAAAATTGTTAGTAAAATAATTGCTAAACCCAAATCCTCTAGGGCAACTGTTTTGTATAGAAAAATTAAAAGATTAAATAGCGGCTGATAAAAAAAATTATTATATAGGCTACTCATAAAATATTAAAAATGGCGATCTAGGTTTAATTGGAGATTAACTAAATCATTTTGCATATCCAAGATAGAGGCGCCGTGCAAGTTCCCTTGGGCTATCAAGAGACAGTCTAGACGATAATTAGGCCAAGTAGATAGTGTGGACATTACTCTCCGCCGCCAAAGATTACGCCCTACTGCAGTAGGCTCAACTTTAGCGCTAATTACTACGCCAAAACGATTGAACTCTAATCCGCGCGAATAAGTCTTTAGATTTAGATATTTGCCGCGTACCGACCCAACCCGATTCTTTGTCCCTGAGTCATAGAATGCTCGGATAGCAGAGGTGGGCAAGCGATTCTTTTTGCTCAACATTAACCTCGCTTAGAGGGAGTGAGTCGTTTACGCCCTTTCGCGCGCCGGCGCCGTATTACATTACGACCGCCCGGACGACGGCTACGGCTTAAAAAACCGTGGCTGCGCGCGCGTTTTCTCTTTTTGGGCTGGTAAGTGCGAGACATTTGATCATCCTACCATACAAAATTATTCGCGCAACCCAGGTTCTAGCAGGCGTCAAATAGTTTTGAACAGGCAGTGCACATAAAGCATAGATTTACCCGCTTTGACGAATCAGTAGTAACTCATAGAATTATACCCATGGAACTAGACGAATTGTGGCAATTAACATTGGGGGAGATGGAAATCCAAGTTTCGCGAGCTAACTTTGCCACTTGGCTAAAAAATAGCCGCCTCGTCTATAAACGTGAAGGTGTTTTAGTTATCGCTTTACCTAGTAACTTTGCTAAGGAGTGGGTAGAGAATAAATATCATAAAAATATACTGGGTATAATCCGCAACATAGATCCAGCCACTAAAAAATTAGAATTTGTGGTGGATGGGCAAATATTTAATCGTGTATCTTCCAAACTTATTCACGCCGATGCTACACCTAAGAATGATAATCAGATTAAATTTGACCTTAAAGTTGACCCGGAAACCAATCTTAACTCCCGTTATTCCTTAGATTCCTTCATTGTTGGATCTTTTAATGAACTGGCTTATGCCGCCGCGGGGGCAATTATTCGCGATGTGGGCACAAAGTATAATCCGTTTTTTATTTATGGCGGAGTGGGTCTAGGTAAGACTCATCTAATTCAAGCTATTGGGAATGAGATTAAATCTTTATATAACAATAAAATCAGGCCGCGTTATGTTTCCTCGGAAAAATTTACGAGCGACGTAGTGTGGGCGATCCGCAATAAACGGATGGAGGATATTAAAAAGAAATATCGCGATGTGGATGTTTTAATTATTGATGATATTCAATTTATCGGCGGCAAAGAAAAAACAGAAGAAGAATTTTTCCACACATTTAATGCGCTCTATGAAAATAATAAGCAGATAATTATATCTTCCGATCGACCACCTCAATCTATTCCTACTCTAGAGGAACGCCTGCGCTCACGCTTTGAGGGCGGCTTAATCGCTGATATAAGCTACCCGGAATATGAATCTCGCTTAGCGATTATTAAAACTAAGCTACAAGAGCATAATTAACAATTAAGCGAGCCGGTTATTGAGTTAATAGCCAAAAAGGTAAAGAAAAATATAAGAGAATTAGAGGGAGTTTTAAATAAAATAATATTCTCACAAGAACGCCGCCAAGGAGAATTATCCGAGAAAAATATTAGCGATATTATTGATAAATCAATTCAAAGCGTCTCGCGACACATTACCGACACCCAAGTATTAAAGGCAGTCTCTGAATTTTTTAATATTCAATTAGAAGAATTAATTGGGCGTTGTCGGAAGAAGGAAGTAGTGGAGCCGCGACAGATTGCAATGTACTTACTTCGGGATATCTTGAATATGTCCTACCCATATATTGGGGAAAAACTCGGGAGAGATCATACTACAGCAATTCACTCTTATGAGAAGATAAACCACGAAATTAATAATAATTCAGGCTTAAGCCATAAAATAATATTAATTAAAGATTTGATTTATAAAAATTAATTAGATAGTTATTAGATAGTTTTTAAACTTTTTATACCCAGCTTAAATTAATATAAATAAAGAATAAAAACTACTTTTACCCAATTCGCAGTTACTTATAATAACAATAATAATTAATTTATATATAAAATATTATGAAAGTAGTTATGGTAAAAAATAATATAAAAGAGGGAATGATAGTAGTAGAAAAATCTATTAGTGATACTTCTCACTTACCTATATTAAAAAATGTTTTAATTGAAGCAGTGAATGGAAAAATTAAATTTACTACAACTAATTTAGAAGTTGGAGTTGTTTGTATTACTAGTGGAAAAGTTATTGAAGATGGTAAGGTTAGTGTGCCAGCTCAAATATTTTCTAATTTAATTAATAATCTTCAAACTGAAAGAATAAATCTAGACACTAAAAATAATAATTTAATAATTAAAACAGATAATTATGAGGCATTAATTCAAGGCTTACCCATAGAAGAATTTCCGATAATTCCAAAGGTTGGTAAAGAAAAAGGAGTGATTAATTGTAAAGGTGAGATTTTTAAGGAAGCGTTATATCAAATATTAACCACCTCTCAATTTTCCGATTTACGTCCAGAATTAAATAGTGTTCTTTTAGATTTAGATTTAGAAAGGATAAAACTTGTAACTACCGATAGTTTCCGTCTTTCAGAAAAAACTATACCCCATAATAACTTTACAACTACTCTCACTAATCCAATTAAAATATTACTTCCCCTTAAAACAAGCTATGAATTACTTAGGATTTTAGTGGATAACGAGGATTTAGAAATAAACATAGATAATTCCCAAATATTGTTTAAAACCGAAAAATGGGAGTTTATCTCCCGTTTAATTGAGGGTAACTTTCCGGAATATACATCAATTATACCTACAAAATTTAATTCCGACGTTGTTTTAAATAAACAGGAATTTATTAACTCCCTCAAGTTGGTTAGTGTATTTAGCAGTAGGGTGAGTGAGATTAAAATTAAAACTTTAGAAAATAAAAAAGCATTAGAAATCGTCTCTGCCGAGCAGGGTTTAGGTGAGAATATATACATACTTCCCGCTAAAGTTCAGGGTTCTATCCGCGATATCGGATTTAATTGGCGCTACCTCTTGGACGGCCTAAAGGCTATAAAAACTAGCGATGTTTTTATAGGTTTTAATGAAGACAATAAGCCGGCCCTACTTAAGTCGCCCACTGACTCCTCTTATTTATATGTACTTATGCCAGTTATGAAAACCGGCTAGATTTCAATGTCCGGACACAATAAGTGGGCTCAAATAAAACATAAAAAAGGAGTAACTGATGTTAAACGAGGCAAGTTGTTTTCTAAGTTAGTGCGGGCAGTGACTATTGCCGCCAAGATTGATCCCAACCCAAAATTCAACCCACGTTTACGGACAGCAATTGAGAAAGCTAAAAGTAATAACGTACCTCAAGATAATATTGAGCGTGCAATTCAGCGTGCCTTAAAGGGAGGCGAGGGATTGGAGGAGTTATTGTTTGAGGCTTACGACGGGAGTGGAGCGGCAATTTTAGTTGAGGTGGTTACGGATAATCATAATCTTAGCGTCTCCGAGATAAAAAAACTTATTAGTGACCATGCGGGCAAATGGGCAGAAAGTGGCAGTGTGCGTTGGGCATTCGATCAAGTTACCGAAATTTCCGATACAAATAAAAATCCTCATCTAGTTTGGCGGGCTAAATTTAATCAAGAACTTAATTCCGAACAATACGCTAAATTGCAGGAATTATGCTCCGCCCTAAATGAGCACGAAGATGTGCAGGCAGTTTTTACGAACGGCACTCTTAAGAATATATGATTATTTTAGGTATTGACCCGGGTTCGCGGCGAGTGGGCTACGGAATAATTCAACGTGTTAGCGGTAAAGCCACAATGCTTGCGGCCGGTATTTTGCCCGTTCAAAGCTCTATTGAAAGCGGGGCTTTATTAGAGATTGTTGCGGGCTTAAATAAACTAATAGTAGAATTTAAACCAGAGGTGGTTGCCTTAGAGCGTTTATTTTTTTCTAAGAACCAGAAGACGGGTATGCAAGTAGCGCAGGCACGCGGGGCGATTCTCACAGCTTTAGCTACCCACGGCCTTAAAATAGAAGAATATTCTCCCAATGAAATAAAAATGAGTTTAACTGGTTACGGTTTAGCTGATAAACGTGCAGTTTTAAAGATAGTGCGGATAATTTTAAATGAGCCAGAGCTTAAGGTATTAGATGATGCTAGTGACGCGCTGGCTCTAGCTTTAATTGCGCGGGGTGTGGATAGGTTATAAACATTGACAAACATTTGGGCTTGCGTATACTTCACCCAGAGTTAAAATTATTTCTTATTTAGTACTTACTGTATAACAAAAAAGGTCGTTTAAATTTTGTTTACTATGGCAAGCGAATTATTAGAATCCAAAGTCATTACTTATTACGACGAGGACGAAAGTGGCTCTGACTCAGAAGACGACAGCAAGGATAAGTCGAGCGATGATTCAGAGGATGACAGTAAAGAAGATGATGACGATGAATTAATGGGTGAAGACGATTATGGTTTTGGAGATCAAGAAGAAGAGGATCCGATGTAGTTTATAGAGAATAGTCCGTGCCCAATGATCCTATTTCTAAGAATCGCCCTGCGTGAGTGGACACGCGGGGCGATTTTAATAATAATGGATTGGAGGATTATTAATTATGTATAACAGAATTAGAAAAAGATGGTGGCGGCATTTTTTACTAAGCCTACTTACTCTAAGTGGCCTCGGTTTAGTTTTTGGGTTCTTTCTTATTTTTTATTTCTCCCACAACTTGCCTTCAGTGGAGTTAATCAGTACGCGCCAGATTGCGCAGTCCACTAAAATTTTTGATCGGACGGGGCAAGTTTTATTGTACGAAATTAGTGGCGATCAAAAACGCACAGTGGTTTCATTTGAAGAGATTCCCCAACATCTGAAAGATGCAACCATTGTGATTGAAGATGAAAATTTTTATGAAGGCCCGGGAGTAGATTGGCGAGGGATCTTGCGTGCCGTATTGGTAAATATAGAGCGTGGACGAATAGTTCAGGGCGGCTCTACTATAACCCAGCAATTAGCTCGCAATGCATTTCTTTCTACTGAACAAACTTTAACGCGTAAGTTAAAGGAATTAATCTTAGCACTCCAACTTACTCGCCATTACACTAAAGATCAAATCCTAACTTTTTATTTGAACGAGATTCCCTATGGCCCGACCGCTTATGGCGTGGAGGCGGCGAGTGAAACTTATTTTGGTAAACCAGTTAAAGATATTAACTTAGCCGAAGCCGCTATTTTAGCAGCCATACCCCGAGGCCCCAGTTATTATTCGCCTTGGGGTAGTCACGTCAAAGAGCTGTTTACACGTAAGGACTATATTTTAGAGCGCCTTTTAGAAACAAATAAAATAGATAAAGAAGAGTACGAGCGTGCCAAAAAGACCGAAATTGTCTTTGCGCCGCAGGGTCAAGGCATTAAAGCGCCGCATTTTGTTTTGGCCGTACAAGATTATTTAGTTCAGAAGTATGGCGAAGATTTAGTGCGTGCTGGTGGTTTACGAGTGGTAACCACTTTAGATAGCGAATTGCAAATACTCGCAGAAAAAGTTGTTGCCGATGGTGCAGAAAGTAACGATAAACTTTATGGCGGTAAAAATGCAGCGTTAGTTGCCGAAGATCCTAAGACTGGCCAAGTTTTAGCTTTGGTTGGCTCGAGAGATTATTTTGATATTCCTAATGAGGGTAATTTTAATGTGGCGACCCAGGGCTTACGTCAGCCGGGTTCAGCTCTAAAGCCTTTTGCCTATCTTACGGCCTTTAGTAAAGGCTATACCCCGGACACAGTATTGTTTGATTTGCCAACTGAATTTGTAGCGAATAACTCCAATTGCCCGTTGACGGTTGATTTTAATCAAGATGATCCAATCTGTTATCATCCAGAAAATTTTGACCATACCTTTCGGGGGCCAGTCTCTTTGCGCCAAGCTCTAGCCCAGTCCATTAATATACCAGCAGTAAAAGTTTTATATTTAGTTGGATTAAAAGATATGCTCTCTACCGCCCATGCTTTAGGTATAACTACTTTAAATGATGCATCGCGCTACGGACTTTCTTTGGTTTTAGGCGGCGGTGAGGTTAAATTAATTGA
>Ga0187893_10010886_pt1 | contig 13368 bp, 7 predicted proteins | sample MA1701074metaG_FD_139574 | JGI IMG/M metagenome (GOLD analysis project Ga0187893, IMG submission 139574) | White microbial mat communities from a basaltic lava cave in the Kipuka Kanohina Cave System on the Island of Hawaii, USA - MA170107-4 metaG ...
TCCCATTACTTCTGAAATCTGATCCTTGGTCATTTCAAGCACTTTCGAAAGTTCGTCAGCGCTTGGTTCACGTTCATATTCCTGCTCCAGTTGAACAAAAGCTTTCCGGATTTTATTCAATGCTCCCAGCTTGTTGAGCGGAAGCCGGACAATGCGGGCCTGTTCAGCCAATGCCTGTAATATGGACTGACGAATCCACCAAACGGCATAAGAGATAAACTTAAATCCTTTGGTTTCATCAAATTTTTTAGCCGCTTTAATTAATCCGAGGTTTCCTTCATTGATCAGATCCAATAAACTCAAACCCTGATTCTGGTATTGCTTTGCGACAGAAACCACGAAACGAAGGTTAGCTTTAACCAGTTTATCAAGTGCTGCCTGGTCGCCTTCGCGGATTCTTCGTGCCAGACGTGGTTCTTCATCAGGCGTAATCATGGATTCTTTTGCAATATCCTGCAAATATTTTTCAAGCGATGCACTATCGCGGTTGGTAATGGATTGGGTAATTTTAAGTTGCCTCATGGGATGTTATTTAAGGTGAATCTGAAAGTAATCAAGTTGTTAAAGGAAAAGTTTTAAAACCGAAGAATAAACAAACGAATTCGCGCAGGGTTTATTTTATTATAAATTTGATTATGAAAACTTTTCTCATTGTCCTATTTTTCAATGGCTTTGATTCTGATGAAATCAAAAATTCATGGTTTGCAAGATACAAGGCAAATTACAAAAAACAATGGTTGATTTAAAATTTTTTTTAAAAAATTGCGGCTGCTCATTTTCGCTTCTGAATTTGCGCTGGCAGTTATGCTTAATCTTTTTTCCTGAAGTGAATTGAAATTGGAACACCTTTAAAATCAAACAATTCTCTCATCCTGTTTTCAACATACCTTCGATAATTTTCGTGGATGTACTGAGGAAGATTTGCAAAAAAAGCAAAGCGCGGATGCCGGGCTTGTAATTGGGTAACATACTTAATACTTATACTTTTACCTTTTACTGAAGGTGGGGGATAAGATTGAAGCAAAGGAAGCAACTCTTTGTTAAGGCGGGAAGTAGGCAATTTTTGCTTTCTTTTTTGATACACCTCGATAGCAGCTTGCAAACCCTTATGAATTCTTTGCTTTTCTGTAACAGAAATAAATATCACCGGAATATCACTGAATGGTTTCAGTTTTTCCTTAATATCTGTTTCTACTTCTTTTGTGTTTTTTTCGTTTGAACTGATTAAATCCCATTTGTTTACCATCAAAACAATTCCCTTATGATTTCGTTCCGCCAGCCGGAAAATGTTAATATCCTGGACATTCATTCCCTGTACTGCATCAATGAGAAGCAGACATACATCAGAATGTTCAATGGCGCGCACGGTGCGCATTACCGAGTAAAATTCAATATCTTCTCTGACCTTTGTTTTTTTTCTTAACCCTGCCGTATCCACCAGTAAAAAATCAAATCCGAATTGTGAAACTCTCACAAAAATTGAATCACGTGTGGTGCCGGCTCTGGGTGTTACAATGCTTCTATCAATTCCTGACAAAGCATTCAACAAAGACGATTTTCCGACATTGGGCTGCCCGATGATGGCAATGCGCGGGATGTCATCTGGAACAGTTTCTTCATTTACAATTTCTGAAGCTAAAGCATCTAGCAATTCACCGGTACCTGAACCGCTGGCTGCAGCAATACAAAAAACATTACCCAAACCAAGTTTGTAAAATTCCGCACTCATTGCATAGGTATCATAAGTATCTGCTTTGTTGGCAACAAGAAATATTTTTTTTTTTGATTTCCGTAAAATTGCAGCTACTTCATCATCAAGGTCTGTTAGTCCGGTTTTGATGTCCACCATGAATACAATGATGTCCGCTTCTTCAATTGCAAATTGAACCTGCTTTCGGATTTCTGCAGCATAAATATCTTCTTTGTCATAAATAAATCCACCTGTATCAATTACCGAAAAGGTCTTTCCATTCCATTCCGATTTGCCATAATGCCGGTCGCGCGTAACGCCTGCCTGTGCGTCCACAATAGCATCGCGGCTTCCGGTAAGACGGTTGAATAAGGTACTTTTACCTACATTAGGGCGGCCCACAATGGCAACAATGGATGACATAGAGAGGACAAAACTACTTTAATTGCAAGAAAGTTATTCATGAAATAATTAACATTAACACTAAAAATTCTTTTTACTTATGATGAAAATACGCTCTGCAATTTTATTTTTATTCATCCTGTTTATTTATGCCGGATGTGGTATTACCAAGGTGGACCATGCAAAAGGCAAACAGCTATGCGAAAACTTTCTTGATGATTTGAAAAATGAAAACTATGAGGGGATGGATAAATATTTTACTCCGTCATTTAATGAAAATGAACCTCTCGAAAATAAGATTTCAAAATTCCAAAAGATTCGCGATGCAGCCGGACAGATTCAATCCTTTGAATTACTCAGTGAGGATCAGAAGTATGATGATGTTTCGGCTTACCACCAGTTGAAACTGGAATATAAAGTAAACTGCTCCAGGATTCCTTTGAAGTTTACTTTTATAGTGGTGAATCACGAAGGCAAAACCAGAATGATTTTCCAGAATATTGAAAATTGGGAACCATGATATTAAGCATGCAACACTTTTCTTAAAGCGACTTTAAACCACTGATAAATGCTTGGATAGCTTTTGCGCGATGGCTGATCTTGTTTTTCTTAGCTTTTGACATTTGAGCAAATGTTTCCGATTCCCCCTCAGGAATAAAAACCGGATCGTATCCGAATCCCTTTTGCCCTACGGGTGCATGTGCTATCGTACCCCTAACCTGACCTTCAAACACAAATTGTTTTCCGTTTATGATAGCAGCAATTACAGTTTTGAATAAAGCGGACCGGTCAGATTTGGATTTCAATTCGGAAAGAAGTTTTTCAATATTATCCTCTGCCGAGCATTGATTGCCGGCATAACGCGCTGAATAGACTCCTGGCTGCCCTCCCAGAGCATCCACTATGAGTCCTGTATCATCAGCAAAGCAATTTTTTCCGATTGCCTCAAAAACAAAGCTTGCTTTTTGCAATGCATTTTCCTGCAGCGTTGTGCCGGTTTCGGGAAGGTCGGCCATAATTCCGGCATCATACATTTGTATTATTTTGAAACTTTGAGGCAACACTTTCCGTATTTCGGACAGTTTATGTTGATTATTTGAGGCAAATATTAGTTCCATAACCCCGTTTTTGACTTATTATATTTTAATTTTGTTTTAAACTAAGGCAATAATTTTCAAACTAAAAGCCATAAAATTATGCAGATAAAAAAAACTCTGCTTTTTGCATTTACATTTTGTATTCATCAGGCATTCGGTCAATGCCCTACTGCGGGATTTACTTTGCCGGCTGCTGTTTGCGTGAACGATTCTTTTAATGTAACGGATAACTCCTCCGGAGCTACATCTTATTATTATGATTTTTGTCCGGGGGATTTGAAGGCAATACCCACTGCAACAAATAATAGCTCGATTACTGGACTTAGCACAGCAAGCCAGGTAAAAATTGTAAATGATAATGGTAATTACTTTGCTTTCATCGGCAATTTTAATGGACAGGTAACGCGGGTGGATTTCGGAAGCTCATTAGATAATCCTTCCCCATCGGTTTTTTCTTACACAGGATTTATTTTTCCGGTTGCTGTGGATGTCATAAAGGATGGGTCTGTTTGGTATGCACTGATTGCAGATGATGGAAATGGTCTTGTTACACGCCTTGATTTAGGCACTGCTATCAGCAATAATATGAGCACGAGTACAACGCTCGGATCGTTTGGACTCAGCAATCCTAAATACATAAAAATAGCCCGCGACAGCGGAAATTATTTTGCTTTTGTTTCAAATTTTGGAGGATCGTCTATTATAAAGCTTGAGTTTGGCAACTCAATGGCAAACCCCGTTTCGAATTCATCCGCAATTACGCATGCCTCCTTCAGTCAAAATTGGGGTCTGGAAATAATTCATGATTGTGCAAATGACCGATTTATTGGCTTCAGTACTAATTATGGCTCAGGCGTTATTTCAGTTCTTGATTTTGGTAATTCATTATCAAATGCACCTGCCAGTATTCAAACGATTTCAACACCTTTTGCAGGCCTGGCAGGTATGCAGGTTTTACATGATGCAGCAAGATGGTATCTGATGTATGTAAATCTTTCTTCTTCAGCTTTAGTTCAACTAGATTTGGGAACGGATTTGCTTAATTTGTTTCCCACCACAGTCAATAGCATTACCTCAGGTGGAATTTCCGGACCCCGCGGGGTAAATTTTGTGAATGATTCATCACGTTTTTTCGGAATTGTGAGCAATTCGGCAAGCAATACAATTACACTCATAAAATTTATTAATAATTGTGATGCTAATTTTCCTGTTTCATCTGACCCGTCTCCGACAAACCTTTCATATTCCTCTTCCGGCAAAAAATACATTCAGCAAACCATTGTGAATTCGATTGATAATACAGATTATTTTTTGGACAGCATTGTTATTTCCAATCCTCCGGTTGCGGATTTTACTTTTTCAGTTGCCTGTAACGGGCAACCGGTTAATTTTTCGGATAGCTCTACTGGAAATATTGTGCAATGGCAATGGGATTTCGGTGATGGCAACAGCTCGAATCTTCAGAACCCGGTTCATGTTTATCAATCAGGTGGAACATATTTTGTATCACTTACTGTAACTGCAGGCGGGGGTTGCTCCGATACCTTTTCCGACAGCATCATTATTAACGAAAATCCATCGGCCGGATTTATTCATTCCACTTCATTATGTTCTCTTTCACCCATTCAGTATACCGACACTTCAATTGCACCTTCGGGCGGATCAATAGCCGCCTGGAAATGGAGCTTTGGCAATGGCGATACTTCTGTATTGCAGAATCCGGTTTATAATTATCCCGCTTCAGGAAATTTTACAGTTCAGCTCATAGCATATTCAAATACCGGCTGCAGCGATACTGCTTCGCAAAATTTGAACATAGTAACCGGGGCTCATGCTGATTTCACTGTTACGGGTACTTGTGCCGGTGAATTGACTCAATTTAATAACTCTTCAACAGGCGCAACATCTTATTTGTGGGATTTTGGAGATTCAAATATTTCTAATCTGGTAAATCCAACCCACAATTATCCGGGCCTTCCGTTTACATATACAGTGAAGCTGATTGCAGTAAATGCGAATATGTGCAATGACACCATTGAAAAGGAAATTAGAATAAGCGAAAAAGCACAGCCCTCATTTTTATATGCACCAAATACGATTTGTGCAGGGTTTCCGGTATTGTTTGATAATACCTCTACAATAGCACCGGGCGATTCGATTATTCAGATTTCCTGGGATTTCGGTGATGCATCTCCTGTCGCATTCGGCAGCAATGTGCAGCATGTATATGCACCGGCTGGCTCCTATCCGTTACAATTAATGGTAAAAACCAAAACCGACTGTGATACTGTGATTATGCAGACCATCAATGTTGTCGCATGTCCGCCAAATCCGTGTCCTGTCGGATCAGTTCAATTGCCTGATTCAGTATGTCCAAATACTCCGGTTCAGATCATCAATAATACTATTTTGAGCTATAGTCAAAGCTGGGATTTTTGTGCTGGCGATTTTAACAATGTTCCGTCAGCTACTGAGGTTGGCACCTATGACTCTTTAAACGGAGCACGCGGAATGGATTTTGTAAACGAAGGGGGTAACTGGTATGCTTTTGTTGTAGTAATCAATTTTCCGGATCACCTTTTATTAAGATTTGATTTTGGAAATTCTCCTGAAAACATTCCCCCTCCGCCTGTGATGATTACTCCATCCCTTCCGTTAGACTTTCCCTGGGATATTAAGTTCATTAAAGATCTAAATTCATGGTATGCATTTGTTGCTAATGCAGACGGTAATCTTTATAAATTAAAGTTTGACAGTATTACTCATATAACACCTGCTGCAGAGCAATACTCAGGCATGGGCGTTACCTATCCGGGCGGAGTTACTGCTGTAATGGATACTTCGGGCTTTAAGGTGCTTGCTGCATACTATAATGAAAACGTAATCGGAATATTTGATTTTGGAAAGTTTTTAAGCAATAGCACACCTGCCTTCAGTACATTTCCGAGCCCGCTACCCAATGTACCTGTTTCGATTGATGCAGCGAGAGAGTGCGACCAATGGTACGGCTTAATTACATATAATTCTACGGGTGTGATCAGCAAAATTGATTTTGGTTCAGTAATTTCCAGTAATATCATTAGCTCGGGACCCTTGATTACAAGCCAGTCTGGCGGATTGCGGAAAATCAAATTAGTAAATGACGGTGGTGAATGGTTTGCATTTTCATTGGGGACCAGCAATAATCAATTAAGCAGAATCAAAATCGGAGGATCATTATCCAACCCGGTTGCCGTGACTGAACAATTGTTTTCGGTTAATGGAATGCTTCCTCCAACGTATGAATTCGGATTAGCTAAAAATGATTCAAAATGGTATCTGATGATTGCCGTAAGTTCATCGAAAAAATTAATTTCAGTAAATTTTCCGGATAATTGTTCCGCAAATATTCCGGTATCGGATAATTTCAATCCGGTTAACCTGCAATATGCCGATACCGGAAAAATTTTTATTGGCATGTCTGCAACCGACCAGCTTGGAAATGTAATATACCTGCGAGACAGCATTTACATTAAACCAGGTCCTAATGTAAATTTCATTCATACTCCGGGATGCCTGAATTCTACTATAACCTTTACCGATTTATCCTCAATAAGCGCAGGATTTCTTTCTTCCTGGCAATGGAATTTTGGTGATGGCACAAATTCAACGCTTCAACATCCGACACATATTTTTTCCAATGACAGCACTTATAATGTAGTGTTATCAGTGACAGCCGATAATGGATGCATCAACTCATTTTCGCAACCCCTCACCGTTCATGAGCTTCCAGTTGCCGATTTTAGTTTTACCGATAGTTTATGCTCGGAAACATTCATACCTTTTACTGACTTATCGTTTGCCCCGGTTCCTGAGATTTTGAATGAATGGCTTTGGAATTTTGATGACGGATTTACAGACAGTATTCCAAGCCCATCCCATTTGTTCGACACGGCTGGAGTTTTTAATGTGCAATTAATTGTTACTACTTCCAATGGATGCAGTGATACCATTACAAAGCCAATAACGGTTGAATCAAGTCCTGAAACGGATTTTAGTGTTTTAAATACTTGTATCGGTGAAACAGTTCAGTTTACAAATAATACATTGTTTGGCATCAGTAATTCTTATTCCTGGGATTTTGGAGATTTGAATTCTTCTACTGCAATAAGTCCTTCACACAATTACCCATCTGTTGTTGCAGATTATACGGTACAGCTTATTGCCAATGCATCCAACGGATGTTCGGATACAACCAATAAGTTAATTCACATAGGTCTAAAAGCTGATCCGGGATTTGTATTTATCCCGGAAATTGTCTGCCAGGGAAATCAGGTTATGTTTTATGATACTTCCAATGTCATGACAGGGGAAACCATCGTACAGGTTGCCTGGGATTTTGGCGATGGCAATAGTGCAGTGGGCGATACCGTATTTCACACGTATGGCGATACAGGCATGTATGTTATAACCGCAATTGTTAAAACCAATACCTCTTGCGATACTTCGATCTCAAAAGCGATTTCAGTTATTCCAAGCCCTGTTGCTGCTTTTGTCACGAATAATGTTTGCCTCGATTCTGTTGCAGTTTTTAATGCCTCCACATCGGTCACTCCGCCAGGAACAGTGCTGGTTGATTATAATTGGTTGTTTGGTGATGCTACTGGAGGAAGCGGAATGGCAGTCAATCATCTTTATTCATCACACGGAACATTTAATGTTTCACTTACTGTCATTAATAATTTAGGTTGCTTAAATACAATTCAGATACCTGTTACCATCCATCCTAAGCCGGTTCCATCTTTCTCGGTTTTGACAACTCCATCCTGTGCAAATCATCCCCTCTGTTTTAATAATACTACTACCTTAGCAACGGGTAACGTTACTTCCTTTAATTGGGATTTCGGAGATGGGAATTCAGCAGGTATTTTTAATCCCTGCCACACATACAGCAATGCGCCTTCCCTGAATATGTCATACAATGTTATGCTGGTTGCAGTTTCTGAATTCGGCTGCCGGGATACTTTACATAAATCTGTCAGTGTAACTAATTCGCCTGAAAGCGATTTTACTGCAAGTAAAACCTGCTTTGGGGAATCCACTCAGTTTGTATGGGTTAATCAAGGTTCAGTTCCCAGTGCTATTTCCATTGCCTGGAATTGGAATTTCGGAAACAGCCAGGGCTCGAATCTGCCGTTTCCGCAACCGGTTACTTACAACTCGCCAGGCAGTTTCACGGTTACCCTCATTGATTCAAATCTTTATGGATGTACGGATACAACCATTAAAACAATTTCAGTAAATCCAGTACCAGATGTTCAGTATTCCACAGACCAGGAAATATGCATCGGAGAAATTTCCGATTTTGTGAATTCTACTACCATTACTTCCGGATCGGTAACAGGATGGCTGTGGAACTTCGGTGACGGCAGTCCAATAGCTACATCTGAAAATGTTGTGCACCTTTATAGTGCGACCGGTACATATAATGTTCAGTTGATTGCAGTGAGTGACAGCGGCTGTGCGGATACGCTTGTAAAACCTGTTTCAGTTTATGAGCTTCCTGTTCCGCAGTTCACCGTTAATCCGGGTTTCGGTTCTCCCCCGTTAAATGTTCAGATTGTAAATAATTCTCAGGGTGCAACCGGTTACCTTTGGAATTTCGGAGATGGCACTCCGCTTCAACAGGGTTTGGCACCTGCCCATACCTATTCAGATACGGGAGTGTTTACAATCACTCTGTATGCCACTAATATTTTTGGATGTGTGGATTCTATTCAGCGCAATGTTGAAATTGATGAATCATACCTTGATCTTGCCGTGATAAAGGTTCAGGCAATTAAGCAAAACGGGCTTTTGTCTGTTGCAGCAGAAGTTGCCAACATCGGAAGTTCTGCAGCCACCGATTTCGATTTGCGGGTGAACACCAATTTACACTTTCCGGTCATTGAACATTGGGATGACAGCATTTTTATTCCCGGAAAGAAGCTGAATTATTTTTTCAAATCCTCGCTTGAGTATAAAACCGGACAATTGCCTCAATTCTTTTGTGTTGAAATTGCACGTGTGAATGGAAGAAAGGATGATAATCCCTCCAATGACCGTTTATGCGGTTCGTTGTCTGATGTGTATGAATTGTATAATATTTTTCCGGATCCGGCCATAAATCAATTCGGCATAGCAGCCAACTTTCCGGAGTCAGGAGCATTTGACTTTTGTATTTTCAACGCACTGGGACAGAAGGTAATGTGTCAGAATCAAATACCTGTTAAGAAAGGTTATAATGAATTTTATTATCCGTGCAATCAATTGTCAGCCGGAATGTATTTCGTCCGGATTGCATTTAATCAGAATATTCTTTCTGCCCGGTTTGTTAAGCTGTAATTGGGCTTTTTTCGCGCTTTTATTTAATTGCTTTTTCAATTATGACAATTGTCAATTTCACGGATCAAAGATTTCTGCAGTGAAAGAGATGGTAAAATAAGCGGGGATTTACGGAAAAGCTGAAAATCCTGTTGACATAAAAATGATTAATTGTTTTTTCGAAATAAGGAAATCAGAAATTGAAAGGGGTTGTTGACCATTGCACGAATGGCATGCTTGATAAATTGTGAATACATGTGAAGCTTGAAATACCCACCTGCCAGAATGTAATTGTATTTAAACAGAAACTTTTTTCTTAAGCCAGGAGGAATGTAATTATTTTTCAATACAGCTTTATAGTAAGTAAGGTTATCGGAGATCAGTTTTATGCTCAGATGATTCGACATGCTGAACGGGTGCACTCTGTAATATAAAATCCCCTTGGCACCAATGGATCCAATTTTTCCAAAACGATTGAATTCGATCAGAAAATACCGGTCAGCGCTGCTCGACAAGTTCGGATTAAACCTGATCTGATAGCGGTCAATGGTATCTTTTCGAAAAAGATAATTTGAAGGGCAGGTTACAATCAGATTATCGGGTATGAGCACTTCCTTTTCCACATCATTCCATGCCCCATGAAATGTTCCGTTCATGGATGCACCATTTTCATTTATTTTTATTACATCCGAACATACCGCATCGTACTGCTTATGATGCTGCAGAAAATTCACCCGCTCTGATAAAAAATCATCCGATAATATATCGTCAGCATCCAGAAAATGAATGTAGCTTCCGGTGGCTTTTGATAATCCGAAATTTCGAGAATCGGACACTCCCGAATTTTTCTTATGAAAATAAAAAATCCGGTTATCAGAAAAGGAAGAAATCAGCTCCCGGATATTATCTTCCGAGCCATCATCAATCAGTAATAATTCCAGCTCTGAATAGGATTGCTTCAGTACAGAATGCATCGTTTTACGGATGAATTTAGCTGCATTGTAAAGGGGAATTACAACACTAACCAGCCCTTTGGTATTTTCAGCTTGTTTCAATATTGCAAGGTTTCAATTCGGGTTTGAAAGTATTCAATGAAGGAAAATAAATTGCAAATATTCGTGAAATAAAAGCAAAATTTCTTAAAATCTTCTTTTGCAAATTTAGAACACCTGACTCTAATAACGGAGACAATAAGTGGATGGCGATTTTGAATTCCTTTTGTAACCATTATGCACTCAGAAAGCTAAATCAATTTAATTGCCTTTTCCTGAAGCAGCATTATTTAAGAAATCAACAAGCAAGGGCTGAAATAAATTATTGGAATGGCACAACCAATTATTTCTAATAAATCAGGAAATATTAAAAAAATTAATTGTGCGGGTCATCAGTAGTATTGAAGTTTCAATTTGGCAGATTTTTTCAGGTTGAAATTTTGTGCTTTAATTTTGTTCATCATAATCACTGCAGCTGAACAAATATATTTTGAAACATTTTCCGGAAACTTTTTTCCTGAAGGTATTTTTCAACTGCCTTTTCATCCAGCATTAATTTATTTCCTATTGCATCTTCCACAAGGCGGATAAATTGTTCCGTGTCCGATGCAGTATAAATAGCTTTGTTTTCCAGTTCGGGAATTTCTGAAAAAATGGAAGTTACTATGACTTTTTTTTGTGCAAGATAATTTAGAATTCGCAATGGAGAACGGTTAATCCCTCCTTTCATGGCTTTGTTCCGGTATGGAACCAGGCAGACAGATGCTGCAGAAACATAGTGTTTGATTTCCAGCCCATGCACCGTACCTAAATATTTTACGTTTTTCATTTGAATAATTTTATGAAAATAACGCGAATTTTCTTGGATTTTCATCAGCAAAGGACCAATAAAAATGAGATTGCGGTTGCTGATGCTCAATGCAATTTTTTCGAGCAGAGCCAAATCATAATCATCTGAAATACTTCCGAGACATAAGATATAATTTCCAAAATCACCGGTAAGCATCCGGGTAATTTCAGGATCAGCAATATGTTCTTCCGGATTTATTCCGTGAGGTATGTGCAGAATATTACGATTAAGAGACTCGTAGTGAATTCTTAAATTGGGATTCGTGAAAAGCACAAGATCGGCTTCACGCGCAAAACGCGAATCCGTTTTTAGTCCCTTATAATTTTCTACTACATGATAAATTTTTTTGCTTACCCTGGTGTTGTACATCTTACGCATTCGATGCAGATCAAATTGCCACAGGATAATTTTTTCATTTTTGTTTTTCAACAATTCGGTTAACCGCCAGGAATTCAGCCGGTCATTGATCTTCGTAAAAAAATTATTGAAAATGGATACTGGAAAATAATTATGATACTGAAAAATTGTCAAGCCGGGTTTTACAGCGCGTGATGATTCCTTTGGCGGTCGGAATAACTTTTGAATGTGCCAGCGTGTTGGTGGATTAACAAAAATTACCCGGTGTTGCTTTGATAATTCATGTGCATACACCAACTGAATCTGCCAGATATCACCCCATGCTTCATCAGAGGTAATTATAATTGTGAAAGGATGGGAAGGGTTTTCCATTTAATGAATGACAGTCGCTCTGTATAAAATCCGGATTACCAGTTTTTGAATGTCCATTTTGTCAAGAAAGGAACGAACAGCATTTTCGTCAAGCTGCAGTTGGTTGTTAACTGCCATTTGAACAAGTTGTGCGAACTCTTCCTGAGAGGAGGCATGATAGATTGCTTTATCCTTCAATTCCGGAATTTCGGAATCAATGGAAGTAATGGTGATTTTTTTTTGTGCCAGGTAATTCAGAATTCGCATGGGTGAACGGTTTGATTGTTTCGTTTGGGATACATTATGATAGGGAACAATGCCGCATACCGCAGATGCCACATAATTTTTAATTTCAAGACCATGCCGGATTCCCAGGTATTTAACGTTAGGCAAAGAACAAATTTTTTCGAAATATGCTTTTTGACGGATGCTGCTGGTTTTGTCCGGACCAATTAGCAGCATCAAATGATTTTTTATGGCAACGGACGATTTTTCAATCAGCGTTAAATCAATATCATCCGATATGGTACCCAGGCAAAGCACAAATGGTCCAAACTCCATTTTAATTTCTTTTGCTTTTTCCGGATCGGGAATGTGGTCGCTTAAATTGATTCCATGCGGAATGGTGAGAACATTGGAATTAAACTTAAGGTAATGATCCTCATATTTAGGACTGGTGCACACCACCAGATCGGCATTTGAAGCCATCCACCCGTCAATTTTTTTACGCAGGTAATGATCCACCACATGATAAATTGTGTGTTGCACCGGAATTCCATAAAACCTGCGGAAACGGTATGTATCGAATTTCCATGCAAGAACCGGATGATTCACCGGGCCAATTATCTTTTTTAATCTGTAGCAATTATAGCAGTCATTTAGAAAGGTGAAAAATGTATTCATAATCCGCACCGGAAACAAATTAATGTATTGAAATATCACCAGCCGGTCATTATATTTTTCAGGTTCAGGAGCAGCTCGAAATAAATTTAATGGTGTCCACGCTTTGGGAGGATTGCAGTAAAATACATTGTGTGCTTTCGATAATTCATAAGCGTAAACCAACTGCAACTGCCATACTTTGCCCCAGGGCTCATCAGAAGTAATCAGAATATCGAAGTTTTCATTCTGCATGATAATAACAGGAAAATCTTAATACCGGGTTAGTCTAATCGCAGTTAATCCTTTTGTCCAACCCGGATTCATTCATTAGACATTATACAGATTAAGTTTCTATGAGTTTTCTTTGTTCTACTCTAAAATTGTGTAAGCTGCAAGCGAGTTCCA
>Ga0187893_10010888_pt1 | contig 13362 bp, 15 predicted proteins | sample MA1701074metaG_FD_139574 | JGI IMG/M metagenome (GOLD analysis project Ga0187893, IMG submission 139574) | White microbial mat communities from a basaltic lava cave in the Kipuka Kanohina Cave System on the Island of Hawaii, USA - MA170107-4 metaG ...
GCGCTGCGACGACGACGGCGAGTGCCCGACTGGCCGTTGCCGTCTCGCGACAACCACGCCGTGCACGAGTGACGCGGCATGCAACGTCATTCCGGACGACTTTTGCGATCGGTGCATGAACGACGAGATCTTTTTCGATTCGGGCGCGGTCATCCCGATCGAATGATGGCGCGAGTCGGAATGAGAAGGAGAAGAGCGATGCTGACTATGAAGAAAATGACGCTGATGGGGGCCGCCGGAGCGCTGTGGGGGCTGTCTGCGTTGCTGCTCTCGCCGACCGCGCACGGCGCAACCTACTCCGATGCCGGCTCTGCCGTGCTGGTCTGGTCGAAGATCGTGGTGGACACCTCGCGCGACACGGTGGTCACGATCACCAACCAGGCGAACGCGCAGACCTCGGCGCACTGCTTCTATGTGAACGCCAATAACCGCTGCTCGAACACCGGGCTGCCCTGCGAGGCATCGACACCCGACTGCTTCGATGAAGCCAGCGGCTTCACCGGCTCCTGTGTGGGCGGCTGGATCGAGGTCAACTTCGACGTCGTCCTGACCCCGCAGCAGCCAGTCGCCTGGAGCGCCGCGACGGGCCTGAGCGGCGCGAACGTGCCGTGTCCCGGTGGCCTCATGGGGGGCGCCTGCCCGCGCATCTGCAAAGGCGGAATCAACAACGGCTTCCCGTGCAACATCAACGCGCAGTGCCCGGGTGGCTCGTGCTCGCTGGCGTCCAACGCCGGTACGCGGGTTCCGCCGGTCGGCGAGACCCCGTTCGTCGGCGAGCTGAAGTGCATTCAGACCGATCCGATCACCCGGCTGCCGGAGCCCTGCAGCACGCTCGACTGCGCTGATGACCCGGTCAACTGCTGCCGCGCCGACCTCGAAGGCAGCGCGATCATCACCACGGTGTCCGGCATTGACGGGGAGATCGACACGCAATCGTACAACGCGGTTGGCCTGCGGCCGACCGGGTTCAACAACGGCGACCGCACCCTGATCATCGGCGGGCCTCCGTTCCCCGATCCGGATGGCAACTGCATCGCCGATCCGAACGCCGCCACCCGCTGTGAGTATCAGCCCTGCGCCGAGGTGCTGGTGTTCAACCACCTGTTCGACGACGCGGTGGATCCGATCTCGGGGTTCTACACCGCCCATTCGGAGCTCTCGCTCGTCCCCTGCACCCAGGACTTCCTCATTCAGCGTATCCCGCAGGTCACCGCACAGTTCCTCGTCTACAACGAGTTCGAGCAGCGCTTCTCGACCAGCCGGCCGATCAACTGCCTGCTCAACGCCCCGATCTCGAACATCGACACCATCCAATCGGATCGATCGATCTGGAACGCGGGCGTGTCCGGAACGGTCGCCGGCCAGACGCGCATCACCGGCGTCGGCGGCGGGTTGATCGGTGCCGCGACGCTGAGCTTCTGCGCACCCGAGTCTGCGGGTGGGTGCGACATGTCGACCGTCGTTCAACCGGCCGGGGCAGGCTACAATCTGAATCAGTTCGCCGACCGGACGTTGTCGGACTTCATCCGCATCCCGTAAGGTTCACGACGCTACGATTGCAGGGGAAGTCGGACTCTGGTGCCCTTATGAAGGAGGAGAACCCATGAGTACGGTGAAGGGGCTGCGAGCGGGCGCGGTCGCGTTCGTCTTGGTCGGGATGACGCTGGCAGCCGCCACGGTCGGGGCTGATGACCGCTTCAATACTGAGCGGCCCAGCTCTGTGGAGATCTTTCCCAAGGTGGTCAACACGAGCGGGACGATCATCCAGCTCACCAACACGAGCAACATGCTGATCAACGTCCATTGCTTCTACATCAATGGTCAGGAGATCGGCGGGGCGCCCGTCTGGCAGGTGACGGACTTTGCCCTCGTCCTCACCCGCCAACAGCCCACGCATTGGGAGGTGGGCACCGGCCGTCCGGTCAGTCCGAACGACGCCACCACGGGTCTCGATCCGGGCTTGATCCCACCGGTTCCGCCGGGCTTCGTCGGGTCGCTCGTCTGCGTCGAGGTGCTGCCCTCGGGTGAGCCGTCAGCTGCCAACAGCCTGATCGGCAACGCGACCGTCGGACAGGTGACCGGCCTCGGCGGCGCCAACGGCGTCAGCAAGTACAACGGCATCGGCATCCAGGCGTGTCCCGGGAACGGTGAATGTTGCGACGGCACCATGAACGCGGACTGCAACCTGGACACCGACAACGTGCTGGAACTGAACGACGAGGAGTTCGCCGCGTGCCCTGGCGGGCTGCTGGTCAATTTCGCCTTCGAGGGCGCGCCGGATGCGGCGATCGACGGATCCGGCAACACCCCGTCGGTGGTCAGTACCAACTGGTCATTGGTTCCCTGCGGGTTCGACTTCGAGAACTTCATTCCCACCTCGACGTTCCTGACCTTCAATGGTCACGACGAGTTCGAAGCTCCATTGTCGGTAAGCTCGGTGCCGATCGACTGTTACTTTTCGGCCGATCTCGGTGATCCCGTGTTCGGCAACCAGCTGACCTTCGGTTTCGTCACCGGGTCGACCTACGCCACGGGGATTCTGCGTCCGCAGGCACCGGGTGACCTGCCGGCGCTGGGCGTAGAAAACGTGCTGCGCACGGCGGGAGACGGGTCTTCGGATACGGCGGCCACCAACATGCACTTCTGCACGGAGGCCGGATCCCCCTCGGATTGCGACAAGGTCGACTCCGAGATCCGGCTGCCGAACTTCGAGTGATGGGTGGGAGGACGCCATGCGCGATCACGGGCCGCACCGTTTAGGCAGGGAAAGGAGTGACGAGATGGTTACGCAGAATCCCACGTGGGGCGCCGGGCGGGGGGCGGTGCTGCGCCTGCTCGTTGCTGCGGCGGTGCTCGGTTGGAGTGCGAGCGCCGGCGCACAGCTGACGATCCTCGCCGATTCCGCCGCATCGGATCTCCCGGCCGGATACGTCGTCCTGCCGAAGATCGTCGTGCACACCACCGGCAGCCCGTCCCAGCCGGTCCAGCCTGGCGGGAGCGCGGTCGATACGCTCATTCAAATGACCAACACGAACGAGACGGGCGAGATCGACGTCGACTGCTGGTGGGTGAATGCGAACAGCCACTGCGGGGGATGCGAGCTGACTGCGACCGGCCTCGTATGCGGGCCGGTGTGCGAAGTCAATGCCGACTGCGTGCCCGGCCTGCTCTGTGAGCAGGGCTGGGTGACGGACGACTGGCAGATTCAGCTGACGGCGGGACAGCCGATCGCCTTCACCGCCTCGACCGGCCTCGGCCGGTTGCCGTGCGATTTCATCTTCGGCATCGACTGCCCCGGTGGGGACGCTGCCGGCGCCATCCGCGGCGTGCCCGAGGATCCGTTCCGGGGCGAGCTCAAGTGCGTGCAGGTCGACGACGATGACGACCCGGTGGCGGAGAACGCCCTCAAGATGGAGGCGACCATCGTCAGCACGATCGTGCCGGTGCCGCCGCCAGGGGTGCAGCCGATCGGGATCACGACCGCAGCGGCCTACAACGGCATCGGCTTCCAGGCGGACGAGACGTTCACGCCGAGCCAAGACCCGTCTGATCCGCTCTGCCTGGGCTCGCTGCCGCCGGGGGCGGGAGCCGGCGTGAATTGCAACATGGAGTACGCCCCGTGCCCAGGTGAGCTGAAGCTGAACCACTTCTTCGACGGCGCGGCAGCCGAGATCGGCGGCATCGTCGACACCGAGCTGGTGCTCGTGCCGTGCAGCGAGGATCTCGGCAACCCGGTGCGTTCAGCAGCGTTCGAAGTGCTGGCGCAGATGCTGATCTACAACGAGTACGAGCAGCGCTTCTCCTCCCACGCGCGGATCACTTGCTACAAGAGCACACGCCTCTCCGACATCGACACGGCCCCGGGCCCCGGCGGCGACAGCTTCTCGATCTTCTCGGTCGGCGTCCAGGGCACCTCTACCGGCCAGACACGCATTCGGGGCATCCAGGGTGCGCCGGTCGGACTGGGATATGGAGTCCTCGGGGTGGCCTGCGAGAACTACCACGACACCAACCTGGCTGGGCCGGTCCTCTCGCGCACGGCGTTCAACCTGCACGGCGACGAGTTCCGACCCGAGGGTGACGCAGTGTACCTAGAGCTGCTGCCGTAACCGCTCGCCAGGACGAGGGAAATCCCGAAGGCCGGAGTGGCATCCACTCCGGCCTTTTTTTTCCGCTGCAGTTTGGGTAAACGGAGCAGGAGCGGGCGGGAGCATCGGAGCAATGGCAGCCAAGCGCATCCTCGTGGTCGAGGACAATCTCGACAATCGCCGGATTCTCGTTTACCGCTTGAAGCGCATCGGCGAGTTCGAGATCGTCGAGGCGAGCAACGGTGAGGAGGCGCTGGCGATCGTGCAGAGCTCGCCGCCGCCCGACTTGATCTTCATGGATCTGAAGATGCCGGTCATGGACGGCTGGGAGGCGACGAAGAGAATTCGTCAGCTCGAGTTCGGGCGGACCATTCCGATCATCGCGCTGACCGCCCAGGCGATGGCTGGCGACGAACAAAAGGCGCTTGCGGCTGGCTGCGACGACTATCTCGCCAAGCCGATCGTCGACCTGAGCGTGGTGCGCACCAAGATGGAGCGCCTGCTCAACCGGCCGTAGGAGGGCGGCAGCCCTCTGGAGTGCGGGCGGCGTGGCCGCTGACCGATGCTGTGTCGTGCGTGCGCGGTGCCCCGCGCCATCAGCGGGCGAGCCGCTGATGCGCCAGCCGGCGCTCTCAGTGGGTGGCGTTCGCGGGCGACGCGGCGCCGCCGGGCGAGCGTGCCGGGCGCCGTGGTCGTCCTCATGCTGTTCGCCGTGCCGCGGCCGGGGCTCGGCGGCGAATGCGCCAGCGCGCCCCGAGCCGCCCGCGTCGACGGGGTGATCGGCGCGATCTTCGCCGGCAGCGGGGCGTGCCCCAACGGCGACTGGAACGGCGATGGGCTCATCTCGGCTGCCGACGTTGTCGCTGCCGCAGCCTTCGAACCGCCCACTCCGACCGCCACCCGCGCCACGCCGACGTCGTCGATGACCGCGTCCCAGACGGCGGCGGCGACCCCCTCGGCGACCAACAGCCCGCCGCCGACGCTCACGTCGACCCTCCCTCCGACACTCACGCCGAGCCCGCCAGACGGCAGCCCCAGCCCGTCCGCAGCGGTGACGCCGAGCAGCACCGCAACCGCGTCCGAGACCGACACGCCGCTGGGTGAGACCCCGACGCCGTCTGCCACCGGCTCGGTCGAGTCAACGGCCACGGCGAGCCCATCGTCGGACGCCAGCCCGACCGCCACCCCGTCAGCCTCGGCGAGCGTGTCCGCTGCGCACACGCCAACCACGACCGGATCCCCCGCCAGCAGCGCCACGGTCACCGAGACCGTCCCCACCGCCTCGGCCACGCCGTTCACGTCGCCCCCGCCGGACACCACTCCCAGCGGTACAGCGACGCGCAGTGGAACGCCGACCCTTACCGTGAATCCGACCGTGACCAGCACGCCGACGCGAACCCCCCGCACGCCGCTCCCGACCGTCACCACGACGCCCTCCGCCAGCCGAACGGCGAGCCCACCCGCACCCCGACCCGCACCGGGACCGCCGGACCCACCCCGACCGGTCCCACGCGCACCGCCACGATCACCGCGACGCCGTCGGCGACGGCCTCGCACAGCGCCACCGCGGAGCCCACCGACAGCCGCTCCCCGACCATGACGCGCACGAGCTCGCCGACGCGCACCGACGTGGCCTCGCCGGTGGCGACCACGACCCGGACCCGTACCGGCACGCCGACGCACACCGGGATAGCCTCGCCAACGGCGACCCCGAGCCGCACGCGGACCAGCTCCCCGACCCGCACCGGCGTGACCTCGCCGGTCGCGACCACGACCCGGACCCGTACCGGCTCGCCGACGCACACCGGGATAGCCTCGCCCACGGCGACCCCAAGCCGCACCCGGACGAGCTCTCCGACCCGCACGGGCGTGACCTCGCCGGTCGCGACGCCGACCCGCACCCGCACCGGATCGCCCACGCGGATACCGACGACCACCACGTCACCGACGCGCACGATATCCGGTCAGCCCACCCCGAGCCGGACCGCCACTCCGCTCGGCAACTCGACGCCGACTCGTACCGCCTCGTCGACGCCTACGCCGACCGTCACCCGCACGTCGACTGCCACCCATACCTCCGCATCGACCCCGATGACCCGATCGGCCACCCCAACCCGCACCCAGTCCGTAACGCGGACGGCCACACTCACCCGGACCGGGACCGCCACCCGCACCCAACCTCCGACCCCCTCCGGGACTCGCACGCTGACGCGCACCATCGGGCCTTCTCCCTCCACAACGTCGACGGCAACCAGGACGCCGACCGCCACCCGTACCGTCCCGCCGACATCGACGGCGGCCGTTTCCCCGACGATCCCGCCCAGCCCAACCGCGTCGGTCACGCGCAGCGCCACGGCGACCCGCACCGGCACGCGCACCAGTACCGTGCTGGTGACGGCGACGGCGTCGGCGACCCGCACCATGTCGCCGATTCCGACCGCCTCCAACACCGCCTCGCGTACCGCCACCACCAGCGCCACTCGAACGGCAACAGTGCCGCCCACGCCCGTGTCGACCGCGACGCGCACGGCCACGCGCACGGCGACGGCGACTGCGACGGCCGTTCCCACCGCGTCGGCGTCCGCGAGCGCGACCGGAACGCGCACCACGACACGGACGCCGAGCGTGACTGGGACCCGTACCAACACGTCCACCGGCACGCCCACCGTCACGCGAACCCCAACCGCAACGGGGACACGGACCCGGACGGGTACGGCGACCCGCACGCTGGTACTCACACCGACTCGAACGTTCACTCCCCAGACGATCGGCGGCGAGATCACGGCGTTCGGCGTCGCCCGCGCCGACGGCCGGGTCATCGACACCATCGGTCCGCAGAATGACGGCTACCTGACGTACGTCCGGCCGCCGAGCGGATTTCACATCTTCCTGGAAGCCAAGCCGGGGATCAGCCGTCGTCCCGTCGGAAGCGTGACCTTCAGGTCCAACCCCGGCGACCCGAACGTCCTGCCCGACTTCCAGATCCTCGTCTCGCGCGTGCTCGGCAACGGCAGCTCCACCGTGTGCGACATCGGACCGGCGATCATCGGCGGTGTTCCGGCCGTCGTGCCGCCATCGTTCGGTGGCTCACAGATGGCCAGTAACGCCATCAACGATCTCAGCTGCCGCTTCGACGCCCGCGGCACCGCCCCCCTGGCCTGCACTCGCGACCCGTTCATGCAGGTCTACGATTTCCACCACCCAGACAGCACGATCCAATTCTGCACCACCGCCGGAGTGGGCACCGAGTTCAAGTTCCCGCTCGGCGACACGATCCTCACCGCGCGGGTGCTCGACATCCTCGGACAGCCAGGCCCGCCGATGAGCATCGTCATCCGCGTGCTCAGCGACTGAGCCGCTTCTGGAGGGCGCCGCTTCTGCGCCGCCCTCCACCTGCGGTCTAGTGCATCGGCTTGTCGTCTTCCGGGAGCGAGCCGGGGTCGTTCTGCACCGCCACCCCATGCCGACGGGCGAACTCGAGGATGGTGGCGCGCGCGAGCTTGCTCGGCCGAAAGCGGCCGTTCTCCCAGCGGTTCACCGTTCCCACCGTGATGCCGAGGGCATGGGCGAATTCCTCCTGGGTCATGCCCAGCTGCCGCCGCAGGTGCCGGATGAAATCGCTCATGTTCTCTTCCATGACCTCCGATACGCCTCCCAACCGCCGAACCGCGACAGGGCAGGTGAGCAAGCCATATGCCACAGGCTATCTCCAATCGTTCGACACTTACGGCCGAAAAATCGGCGTCAAACAGGTAACGTATGATGCCCGCACACGCGCAGGGCGACTCCTGATTGACATCCAGCCGGAGGATCTCGCATGCTCTCACGCATGGAGAGGATGTGGCGGGCAGCGCCCGGCGCGCTGGCCGCTCTGCTCGTCACTGGGGTCCTGATCCCGTGCAGCGCCGCCTCGGCTTCCGGCGCCGGCAGCGGCGCGCTGCCGATCGTGCCGAGCGCCTTGGTGTCCTTGGCGGTGGATGATCAGCCCATCGAGCGGCAGATCGGCACGTTCGCCAAACGCTTCCTGCGCAACCTCCGCCGCACGGCCAAGATGCCGGTGTGGATGTTCTGGCGGGCGGTCGATTGGTGGCGGCCCTGGATCAAGCGCGGGCTTTTCTCCTTCGGCGTTGCGGTCGTCGCGGCGCTCGCCGATGGCGGCCTGGTCAACGCCTGGCGGACCGAAGGCCTGCGCACGCTGCTCACCTACTCGGGCCTGATGCTGTACGTCTATGGCCGCTTGCTCTTCTCGAGCGGCGTCCATCTCGCGCCCAAGCTGCTCCTGGTGGGGGCGCTGATCTACGGGGTGGTGCGGCGCGACCTGGTGCCGGACCGGGGCCTGCTTCCGGGCCGTCTCGACGACATCATCCTGATTGTCATTGCCACCCGCACCTTCGTCTACGCCTGTCCCGAGGAGCTGGTGAGCGAGTTCGCCGACCGCGCGGTGATGCTGAAGCGCCGCGTGACGCTACCGCGCTTCCGCACCCGCTGAGCGGGCGGCGTCTCGTCCGTCGCTGGCGCACGCCGTCCCGGCGCGGCGCACAGCGCCGCGACCCGGCACGGAGGCCGGGGCTCCGGACAGATCCGGACGACGTCAGCTGTCGGCGACGCCGTCGCGGGCCCGCTGCGGCAGGTTGGCGGCGGCATCACCCTGCGGGCGCACGTCTTTCTGCTGGAGGTCGACGCGCCAGAGCGCGACGCGGTGGTTGTTGCCCTCTCGCCACAGCAACGTGACCTCGTACTCGGGGCCATTCTTCTGTTTGCCGTCCCAGACGAACTCGCCCACGTAGCCGCCCTTCTCCTTTACCTTGAGCGAGTAGCCCTTGATCAGGTCTTCCAACGTGTCGGGCTTTCCGTCCGGCTTGAACTGCTTGACGACGGTGACGGCCTCGGGCCCGCGATTGGACCATTCCTCGGCGGATTGCAGCTGCGCGATGACGATCCAGGCGAAGATCACCGTGAAGACGGCGAGGCCGCCCCAGCCGATGATCGTCGCCAATGCACTGCCTTCCTTCTTCTGCTCAGCCATGTGCACGCCTCACGTGAAGTGAAAACACCGGTACCGCTCGGAGCCTCTAGTCAACCGCGGCAGCCAAGGCAAACGCCGCGCGGGCGAACGATCGGGGCCCTCAGAGCTGGCCCGGGGTCAGGGTGTCGCGCCCGTCGCGCCGCCCCTTGCGCAGCGCCGGGATGGCGCGGATGCGCTCATCGGGCAGCAGGTCCCACAGGATGCCGCGCGGCCGCGGGTACAGGCTGGGCGCCGCGATCACCTGATCGGGGGTGACCAGGAAGTCGACCGGAACGTCGTGCGCGCGCATGGCGATGCGGTCGTCGATCACCTGCAGCGGGTGCACGGTGCTCACGATCGGTGTGTACTCGCGCACCTTGCCGGCGCGGCGCAGCAGGGCGTACTCGAGATCCGACGAGCCGTTGCCACGGCCGACGCGGGCACCTTGGCGCGATACCGCCACCGAGCCGACCAGCACGAGGTCCACCGGGTGGACCTCGTGCGGGGCCACGGGCCGACCGTACTTCAACGCCCCACGCAGGCTGGCCGCACGCCACGGGTTGTGCCCGAGTCGCGCCGGATCGATTTCGAGGAAGCAGCGTTCGGCGCGCAATCCGGGAAGCGGGATGTAGATGATCTTGCCCTCGTTCAGCGCCGCGCGGCGCAGCGGCAACTGCGGCGCCGCGAGGTCGAACTTCACTACTTTCGCCCGCTTCCAGATGGTCAACTGCGAGAGCAGCCGTGCCGCGCGCTGGGCGCCGAGAAAGTTGGGGATGCGCCCGTGTGCACCCGGGAACCGAACCACGCCGGCAGCCGTCACCCGAGTCCACACCTTGTGGCGGATCGCATCCTTCGTCATGCGGGGTCTCGCGTCGTCGACGCGAGAACTCTGCGTACTACAGGCTCGCGCGAGGAGTCAATCTGCAGATGCGCTGCCGTCGTCCGTGCCGCAATCGTCCGTCGGCGGCGCGCCGGCAGCGCGGCGCACCGGCTCGCCGGCGAGGCGCCGGGCGGTCATCACGAAGCCGGTATGCGCGACCATGCGGTGCTCGGGACGAATGCTGAGCCCCTGCACGTGCCACGACCGCAGCAGCGTTTCGGTGACCTGCACCGCGGCGAATCCGGACGTCCGCGCCTGGTCGACGAACTGCTTCACCTGCAGCACGGTCGGCACGTACGCGATCAGGACACCGCCCGGGCGCAGCGCCTGGTGGGCCACGGAGAGCAACGTCCAGGGCTCGGCCAGATCCATCACCAGGCGGTCGACATGGCGTTCGGCGATGCCGTCGCGCGCGTCGGCGATGCGGACACTCCAAACCGGGGCGGGGCCGAAGAATTGCTGCACGTTGGCGCGCGCGAGCTCGGCAAAGTCCGGCCGAATCTCGTACGAGACCAGCCGTCCGGTGGGCCCGATGGCGCGCAACAAGGCGATGGTGAGGGCCCCGGGGCCGGTGCCGATCTCGACCACGCGGGCGCCGGGCTCGATGTCGCCCCACAGCAGGATCGTCGCCACGTCCTTCGGATAGATCACCTGCGCGCGGCGCGGCAGGGTCGGAATCAGCTCGGCGTAGGTCGGGCGCAGCACCAGGTAGGGCTCGCCGCCGCTGTTTTCCACCTCGCGCCCTTCCGGTGCGCCGATCAGATCGTCGGCGGCGATAAACCCGTTGCGGATGTGGATGCGCGCCCCCGGCCGCAGCGTGCGCAGGTATTCGCGCTCCTTGCGGTCGATGAACAGCACCGACTCCCCAGCCCGCAGTGCCGCACGCCCAAGTTCCTCCCCCGCGAGCACGTCCGCGAGCGGGGGAGGCCAGGATGGGGCCGCGCCGGGCTCGGTCGCGCCTGCGCCCCGATCGTCTCCGTCGGCGAGCCGGCTCACGGCGGGGAAACCCGAGCGAGCCGACGCTCGCGCCGACTCTCGGTCTCGCGCACCAGCCGACAGAAACCGCACAGCGTTCCGTACGTCGGCATGCCGCAGCCCTCGCAGGTCTGCGGCGCGGACGCCGTCGCCGGCGTGAGCGCCGGCCGCGCCTTGTGCAGGAACTCCTGGACGAAGGTGAGCTTGCTGCCCGGGCTCGCCGCCTCGAGGCGGTTGAGCATGTCCTTGTACAGGAGCTGCGAGGCGCCGGCGGCATTCGGGCATTCGTCGACGATGTAGTCGATGCCGCGAAAGAAGGAGTACACGGCGGTCTCGTACTCGCTGGTGCGAAAGAGCGGCTTCACCTTGCGCACGAAGCGCTCGTGGGTCGGCTCGAGCACCGGCCGCTGGCGGGCGAGGTGCTCCATCTGCCAGTGCAGGACGTTGCCGAGCAGGCGCGCGGCCTCGTCGTCGAGGTTGTGGCCAGTTGCGACCACCGGGAACCCGCGATCGATCGCCAGCTGGTCGAAGTAGTGGCGTTTCATCGTGCCGCACGCCGAGCAGGCCGGCCGCCGCGTCAGGCTGGCGATCTCCGGAACGGCGAGGCCCTCCTCGGCGAGCGGCACGACGATCAGCGGCAGCCCGCGCGCCTCGGCGAAGGCCACCGTCTTGGCGGTGGACACATCGGAGTACGCGCCGATGCCGAGCGACAGATGCAGGCCGCTGGTCTGGTAGCCGAGCGTGATCAGCACGTCCCAGAGCGCCAGGCTGTCCTTGCCGCCGGACACCGCCACCAGCACCGGCTCGTCGGTGGCGAACATGTGCTCCTTGGCGATCGCCCGCTCCACCTGACGCTGGAAGTAGAAGATGAAGCAGCTGCGGCAGAAGCCGGAGTTGTGCTGGCGCAGCTCGACTTCCGCCGGCGCCTTGCAGCGCGTGCACTTCATCGGACCCCGCCGGAGATCACGGAGCGGATCTCCACGACATCGTCGGCCTCGAGCATGCTGCCCTCGGTCACCAACTCGTCGCCGCGGATCACCATCGCCGTGCCGGGCAGAAACCCGAGCTGGCGCAGGACATCCGCCGCGCGCTTGCGACCGGCGATCTCCACGTTCTTGCGTTGTGGAAGGATGGTGATGTGCATCGGATCTCGGAGGATAGGGGAGGGCGCCGGCGCAGTAAAGCACCTTGACTCCCCGAACCCTACCCGTTAAGCCGCGCGGCAAAGGCACGAACCGCGTGGAGTCCGATGCGACCGATTGGATGGCCGCTCGCCGCCTCAAACTCGAGGCCATGCGGGCAGCCGGCGAGAATCCCTACGCGAACGACTTCCGACCGAGCCACACCGCCGCCGACGTGATCGCGCAGTTCGGCGCGGTCACCGGCGAGCAGCTCGCCGCCAGCGCCCAACCCGCCGTCGCGGTCGCCGGCCGCATGGTGGCCAAGCGCGACTTCGGCCGCGCCTCGTTTCTCCATCTGCTCGATCGCACCGGCCGCCTGCAGGCGTACGTGAAGCGCGACGCCCTCGGGGAGGAGGGGTTTGCCCGCTTTCGACAGGCGGACGTCGGCGACATCATCGGGGTCGTGGGCACGGCCTTCCGCACCAAGACCGACGAGCTCACGCTCGCCGCGCAGCAGTTTCGCGTCCTCGCCAAAGCCCTACGGCCGCTGCCCGAGAAGTGGCACGGGTTGACCGACGTCGAGGCGCGCTACCGCCAGCGCTATCTCGACTTGATCGCCAACGAGCCGGTGCGCGCCACCTTTCAGCGCCGCGCCCGCATCATCCAGCTGCTGCGCGATTTCCTCACCGCCCGCGGCTTCATCGAAGTGGAAACACCGATGATGCAGCCGATCGCCGGGGGCGCCGCCGCGCGGCCGTTTCAGACCCACCACAACGCGCTCGACGTCGATCTCTACCTGCGCATCGCGCCGGAGCTCTACCTGAAGCGGCTGCTGGTCGGCGGCTTCGAACGCGTCTTCGAGCTCAATCGCGTGTTTCGCAACGAAGGGGTGTCGGCCCGTCACAATCCCGAGTTCACCATGCTCGAGTTCTACCAGGCCTACGCCACCTACGAGGACCTCATGCGCCTTACCGAGGAGCTCGTCGTCCACCTCGCCGACGCCGTGCTCGGCGCGCGCCGCCTGCAGGTCGGCGGGACCGAGATCGACCTGGTCCCGCCCTGGCGCCGGCTGTCGATTCCCGACACCGTCGCCGAACGGCTGCACCTGCCGCTCGAAGCGGTGCGCGGGCTCGATCTCGGCACGCTCCGGCGCGCCGGGCAGGAGGTCGGTGGGCCGCTGGCGCGCGACTACGCCGAGCACTACGGCAGCGAGGGCGCCGCCGGCTATCTGCTCGTCGACCTGTTCGAGCATCTCGCCGAAGCGGAGCTGATCCAGCCGACGTTCGTCACCCA
>Ga0187893_10010889_pt1 | contig 13360 bp, 15 predicted proteins | sample MA1701074metaG_FD_139574 | JGI IMG/M metagenome (GOLD analysis project Ga0187893, IMG submission 139574) | White microbial mat communities from a basaltic lava cave in the Kipuka Kanohina Cave System on the Island of Hawaii, USA - MA170107-4 metaG ...
AATCTCCCGAGCGATTCGAGCGAGTTCGGACTCCGGTTCGCCAGAGGCAATCGCAGTTTCGAATTCTTTTTGGGCCTGATCAAGCAATCCACGCTCATAGTACGATATCCCCGTGTAGTATCGAACGGTCGGCGTGAGATCAGGGCTGAGCGCCATTGCTCGGGAAAACAAGGCAGACGACTGATTGAACGATTTCAGTTCATGCGAGACGACTCCCTGATAGAAATAGACGAGTGGATTCTTTGGATCGAGTTTCTGGGCCTGATCAAGCGTTGCCAGCGCCTCGCGATATTTTCCGAGTTGACTTTGCGAGATGGCGAGTCCCAGCCAAGCTTGTACGCGAGCCGGCTGGCTGATTGTCAAGTCGTGAAAGAGGGTTTCGGCTTCATGATACTTTTTCAGGCGTAACAGCGTCTGTCCCAGGTATTCGATCGCCTCCGAGTTGTTCGTCATGGCCTGCCGTGCCTGCTCAAAAAGATCGGCGGCTTGTGCATAGTGTCCCCGACCAAACTCCACGATCCCTTTCGTAATGTTGAAATCATAGGTCTCATTCGGCACCTGTGCCCACGCGACGTGATCGAGCACGAGCCAGATCGCGCACATACACAACGCGCGGTACCAACTGCTTAATCCGTGTCGCTGGCGCATGGAGATTGTCTTCGATACAGGCGATGGACGAACGCCTTCGAACACCTTTACGTACCAGGCAGCCTAACAGAGCACACGCATCAGTCAACGAATTGCAGGAATTTTTGCAACGCCTATGATCTGCCCCGTGCGCTGCGGCTGGACTAAACCGCCTAGGATGCTGAGAGATACTATTGGGCCTCGTTTTGCGGCGCGCGACGTCGGTCCCTCCGAAAGTTGACACCTGCCTCTCCGAAACGTAGCCTGTCTCTGGTTCCCTTTCATGCCTCACAAACAGGTCGTCATCATCGGGGGCGGTTTCGGAGGCCTGGCGGCCGCACAATCGCTGCGTGATGCCGACGTGGTGCTCATCGACCGCACCAATCATCATCTTTTTCAACCGTTGCTCTACCAGGTGGCCACTGCCGCGCTGTCTCCCGGCGATATCGCCTGGCCGTTACGCACTATCTTTCGACGGCACCCGCATGTTCGCGTGGTCATGGATGAAGTCCTGTCCATCGATCGTGCGGCGCGTCTCGTGCGGTTGCGGGCCAGCGCGCCGATTGCGTTCGACGTCCTCATCGTAGCGCCCGGATCGCGGCACTCCTATTTCGGGCACGACGCGTGGGAGCAGTCTGCGCCTGGGCTGAAGACCCTAGCAGACGCGGTCTATCTTCGCGAGAAGATGCTGCTGTCATTTGAGGAAGCCGAACGACGACAAATCGCCACCGGCACACGGGATCGACTTACCTTCGTGATCGTGGGGGGAGGTGCCACCGGCGTGGAGTTGGCCGGCGCGCTGGCGGAGATCGGACGGAAGGCCATGAGGCCGGATTTTCCGAACTTGCGCCTCGATGATCTCGCCATTTTGCTCGTGGAAGGCGGCTCTCGTATTCTGCCCGGGTTCAACCCCGACCTGTCATCGAAAGCTTCTAGCGCGCTCGAACGCATGGGCGTCACGATCAAGCTCAACAGCCCAGTGAGTGAGATCCGCGCTGATGGCGTGATGATCGGAAGCGAATTTGTTCAATCCACGAGTATCATCTGGGCGGCAGGCAACAAGGCGTCACCGCTTCTGACCTCGCTCGCAGCTCCCCAGGACGAGTCCGGTCGGATCAACGTTCAACGGGATCTGACGATTCCAGGTGACTCCTGGATCTTTGTCATCGGCGATGCCGCGCACTGCGCCGGTTCAGACGGAATCCCCCTGCCGGGATTAGCTCCCGTCGCCGTGCAGCAAGGCCGCTATGTCGCGACGCTCATTCGTGAGCAGACCGCTCCGGACCAGCGCCGGCCGTTTGTCTACTCGGATCGAGGCATGCTGGCTACCATCGGACGCGCACAAGCCGTGGCCCAGATCGGCCTATTGCGCCTATCAGGACTGGTCGCCTGGCTGCTCTGGTGCGCGGTTCATATCTTCTTACTAATCGAGTTCCGCAGTCGCGTGCGGGTAATGTCGGAATGGATGTGGTACTACCTCACGTTCAAGCCGGGAGCGAGAGTCATCTACGAGTTGCGCCGACTACCCCGCGAGGACCAGAGAACGCCACCGTCACGCTCCGCGGGATCTGACTCGAAGGAATGAGTCGGTCCCGAAAAACTGAGGGTCAGGCTTGTAATCCAACATCACAAGGCAAAGAAATGCCTTAGCCCCTTTTCGCGGCGCGCGGCAGTGGGGTTTGATCAGGCCATCGAGCAAAGTCGAACGGATGTGCAGGGTTTCGTCGGATTTGTGCTTTGACGTTGAGCTGATGGCCTTTTCGCCCGCCGTCCAGCAGAGGGCGTTCCGGCACTTCACCCGAGACCATGAGCTACGCCATATCTACCTTGCCTAAGGCTTGGTAAGATTATAAAACCCTTTCACAGGGAGACTCTTCCACTGTGGAGACGAAGATACTGATCGCTGCTGGCCTCGTCGTGGTCTGGCTCTCGATAGCAACCTTCGGGATGCCAAGCCCCTCCTCTGCCGAATGGTATGTGGCGGGAGATGTTGGGGTCAACTTCGCAGATCGTCTCACCGGCATCTCGGGAACGGGCGACCTCACGGGAGTCGAACCTCGATCTCCCGACTTTGACCTCAAGAATTCGATCAGCTACGGCGCCAAGCTCGGGTACTTTCCTGAGCACAGTTGGTTCGGGATCGAAGGCGAAGTTTTACAGACCACGCCGCACATCAAGAATTTGGATAACGATCCCGGCATCCATTTGCGAGTGACCACTATAGGAGTCAACTTCCTTGCTCGGTATCCCGGACGTACCTTCCAGCCTTATGTAGGAGTCGGCGTGGGCACGGTGATTGCCCACCTCAGTGATACAGCTACCGTACAAAGTGATACCGATGTCGCCAGTGGGTGGAATGTGCTTGCTGGCCTGCGTGCATTCGTCACCCCCTATGTCGCCGTCTTTACCGAATACAAATATACAGGGGCCACGCTGCGGTTCGATCAGGCATTCGGCACTGGAGGCTTTGAAGGTGGCTACAGGGCACAGCATGTTTTGGTCGGCCTCTCCTATCATTTCTAGGAGCGGAGAATTCCTATGCCTCGAATTATCCTCATCGCGCTTTTTCTCGGTGGGCTTCTGATTCTGTCTTCCTGCGCGGAGTCAGCCCACCAACTCAAGCGAAACACGCTCCACATCGACTTGCCCCCTGAGCTTGAAAAACAGATCGATGCCAGCGTGAACTTTGTAGACTTACAAGCCGCTCCCGCCAACTACGTCGGGCGAGTCGTCATGGTCGGTGGCGTCGTCATTAGGGCCAAACGGACGAAGGACCAGACCGAAATTGAGGTTCTACAACTTCCTACTGAAGGAGGAGCACCCTCGACAACGGAGCGACTCCGCTCCGAAGGGCGTTTCCTGGCTGTCCGGGAAGAGTTTCTTGACCCGGCGAGTGTGCCCCCGAGCACACCCATTACCGTGATCGGTGTAGTCAGCGGCTCAACTACCAGGCCACTGGATGAAAGTGAGTACACCTATCCGATCCTCGATATCAAGCACCTCGTCGATTGGAGCACGGTTGCATCACAACGTTCAGGAAGCGGTGCCGCTGCCTTCTACGGCCCGTACTACTCGCCTTTCGGATACTGGGGAGGGCCGTACGGATACTATCCTTATTTGGGCAGGCCCTATCCCTTTTTCATCCAGCCACGGACGCCGTCGCCACCGCCACCTCCTCGACAAAATATCCCGCCACGATTCAGGAAAAGATAATGATCTGGGATGATGGGGCGGACGGTTGCGCCTCCGCAGGTTGCAACGAAGATTGAAGGTCCGGTCTCGTTATCCAGGATCGCGCGGAAAGATTTACATTGGTCCGATTTCGCGGCGCGGCGTCCCGTCTCTGAAAATTGACACCTTTCTTTCCGAAACGTAGCCTCTCTTAAATTTCTTGTCCTTCGTGCCCCAGAGGGAGCACATGTACGACCATGAAGCCGCGGATCACGGTCATTACTCTCGGTGTTGACGATTTGGAGTGAGCGCGGACCGACTACAATCCGATGAAGCGTGGACGTCCGTCCTATTTGTAGAAGCCTCGAGGAGATGTTGGTTCCGCAGGAAGGGCCAAGGCTAACGAAATTGCTTGAGGAAAGTCATCCAAAGGCCGGAGGAGGAGGGAACATTAATTTCATGGTTTCACTGGTCGTTATGACTCTGGTTTCCTATATCGTCGCGTGTTTTTCGTTTGGCGTGGGTTGTAGATCATGCCGCCTCGTTTCAAGTACTCCTGGAGAACAGATACCGCTTCTTTTCGGCAAACGTTCTGAGCAACTGATATCCCTCTTACTTCTAATGCCCTCGCCCACATTCTTGGTTTAGGACCCTCATCGAACCCAATAGCTTCTGCGTCTTCGCACCTTGCTCCACAAACTAACATTCGGACACCAGACCATGGAATAGCTCCGTAGCACATTGCGCAAGGCTCGCAACTGGTGACCAACTCGTGCTCAGGGAATGCGGGTGCTCCGAGGTCAAAATTCTCGAGTTCTTTCTGCGCATTGGCTAACGCAACCATTTCTGCATGGGAATGAGAACAATTTGCTGTCGTAACGATATTCACGCCAATGGAAACTAGCGTTCCCGTCTTTGCTTCAAAGACGGCAGCCCCAAAAGGCCCGCCTGTACCACGTTCTACATTCTCCATGGCTAAACGTATCACAAAACGCATGCGATGCATGCGCGAAACCAGTGGCATCTTTTGTTGACGCACAGTGAGCTCAGCCCAGGCAGGAAGGTTAAAGGGGGACCCAGTTGTGGTAGCTATTTTCGAGGGGCCGCGCATGTCGGTCATTGTGTATCTATTACTTGAGCTGAGTCAAAAGTTTCTTTGCGAAAGTCATAGCGGCCCGGAAATCGGCAGTTCGAGGTTCTGTTTGGCGTATTGTGACTGCAAGGAGATTGATGGTCGGGTCTTGTACTCCAACATCGCGCGGTGAGAAATGCGGGCCCCGTTTCGCAGCGCGCGGCGTCTTTCCTCTTCAAAGACCGGCATCTCCTGAATCCTCCGGTTGACACTTCTCTCGCTAGAACGTAGCCTCAACCCATTCCAACTTCTGACGCAGATTGGTCACTGGTAGATACATTTAGTCATGGATTGGTTACTGCTAATTGGCTTGGTCGCTCTCCTCATTGTCGGCGGCACCGCTTCCTTCTTTCTGTATGCTTTTGTTGTCAGAACCCGGAAGAAGTTCCGCGCGACTCAACCCGATATGAGAGTTACCAACCTGTCAGCGATGAACTCAGGAGACGTCCTCACCCTCTATCCGGATCTCGAGAACGTTGGGCTTGGTGTGGCATACGATTGTGTGATGCACCTGGGTGGGTGGGAAGGGAGTTTCGCAGTAAAGAAAGTTTATCCTCGCGGCCCACGTTATGAAAAACACGTGGCATCCATTGTCTTGGGCCCGGATGCCCCGATCCGCGGGAAACCCATGACCATTGGCTATCTCCGGCTATCTTATCGAGATCGCTGGGGGCTGAAGCACGAATGTTGGTACCCTGTCGCCCAAGTCAGAACTGGTGGAATCCCTCCCTACAATCCCCAAATCGACTTGGAGCATCCCGATTTGACCGAGCCCCACCCATCGTTCTGGGAAATGCGGCAGTTTCTTCGAAACATTTCCCTGTATGACTGAAAAAGAAAAGTTGCCAGCCCCGTTTCTCGGCGCGCGTCGGCCTGCTTCTTACGTTTAACCCCTCACGCCTTACGTTTCACGTCTTATCGGTTAGCAGTCACGGCGAGGCGGATCCCTCGGCCTGCTGGGGGAGGAGACAGCGGATCAATTGGCTGGGATGCCCGGACCGATCTTTTCGACAATGACCTGTCTGACTTGCCTGGCAAAACGTTTGGAGACTTCCACATTCTGCAAAATATGGCCGGATTCGGAGACAGTATATGAAGCGGGCGGGACCTGGGAAGTGATGGTGGCTTCGAACACGACCGCGACCATCTTGCCAGATTTGCCGGTCCGGCGGTTCACGCCATAGACTTCCTTGATCGACACTTTGGAGGAAACTTCGACGTCGGCAATAGAGGGAGTGGCACTGGGTTTCCCCAGCCCTGCCGTGTTCTGGTTTCCTGCGACGAGTTTAATGATGGGGTCGGAAGCGAACTCGTTGCGAATTTGTTGCGCGACCGCGCCCTTTGATTTTTCCGCCTGCTGCATCTTGCTGTCCAGAACCGGAGGGGCCATGCTCACATAAATCGGGTCCTGTGGCTGCCGTTTGGGAGCGGCGCTAAGAGTCTCAAGCTGCGCTGCTTTTTTCGCCCGGATCTGCTCGGCCATCTCCCGAGTCGCGACTTGCCGTTTGGCCATCGGGTCCTGGGTATCGTGAATCGTCGTTTGCCCGTTTGGGTCTGTCTCGTACACAAGGTTTTTAGTCCCGTGCTCATCGACACGGTAGACTTTCTTCTCCCCGTTGACCTTCGAGGTGTAGTACCCTCCCGCACAGGCCGTTAATGCGAGGCAGAGAACCGCGACGCAGTAGGAGGACAGGGTGGTCATCGGTCGACTCGATTCCTGAGGCATGGTTGGTGCTCCTTTTTTAAAGAACGGCCGGTGTGGTGTGAGTGGTCTGCGTGACGTCTTCGAATGCATTCAACAAGTTTAGCAGCCCGGAGCGCCCTGTCGAACGCCGCGATATTTCATGGTTATGTGGTGGCCTGCACGAGGACACGGGGGGTATTCCTCCTTTTAAAGAAGAGAATCCTCGTCAGCCCCCGTGGCGTGGGGAAGGAGCGGTGGCGCTAGTCGCGCCTGGTGCGAAGGGCTTCTTTGAGCCGGGCTTGGGCGGCGGGTAGCCGCGCCCGATGATATTCACCCAGAACGACTTTTCAGGTGGCGGTTTCAACAGCTTGACCTCGACATTGAGGCTGTTGTGCCCCACTAGATTTGTGGACAGATCGTTTCTCGTTTGTGACTATCTTTTTTGTAAAGAACCCGGTCGCTCCCGAGGCTCCACTTCCGCAGGGATATCTGGCAGCACTCGCCCGCTATTCTTTTACAAGGTCCACGACCATATCTCACCCCGATCATTCGGATAGATTTCTACTGTGTTTCGGCATATTTTCTGGGGCAATCCTTGTCCTGCAAATTAAGCGGGGCACAACAAAACGGACAACGCTCCAATCCAAGATGCAGAAACTCGGCATCTCTCGCCAACAATAGCGCCGATCTGTCGGCACTGTGCCGATCCTTCGGCGGGATCTCTTCGTCGCAGCATTCCTGCATCAAATGCAGTGCCTACGCTGACCGAACAACAACTCCTCTTCTATTCACTACTTGAACCGTGTTCCGAGTCGCCTAAGCGGTCTGGAATGGTCTATGCCAGGCTCTAACCGCATCGAGATGTTCTGGGAGATGTATGAAGGAAGGGAGGCCATCAGTGGCCCAGCAGGCGAATTTCCAGTGGAAGGATTCAGAGATGCGAATCCTATAGAAACGAGATCCTCATGACATGTGTGCGTTGCCGTGGTGTCCTGCTGAAAGAGCGCTTGTATGACTTGCTCGAGAACGATGGACAGGCGTACGTCATCGGCTGGGGATGGATATATCGCTGCCTCGCATGTGGGAAGGTCTCTGACTGGATCATCGAGTAGAACCGGCAGATTGCGGCTAACGCGGTGACAGGGAACCAGCGGAAAATGACCGTAAAGAACGCAGGGGCGGAGTGGCATGAGCAATGACCGCAACGAGTGCAGATGGTGATCTTATGAATCGCAATACTCGAGGAAACGGTGTGTTCCATGGGATGAAATGGATGATTAGCAGTGTTAGCATGCTGTTCCTCATCAGCGCTGGGCTTGAGCTCTTTGTACGGCAGACGTTCAGACAGGCCAGCGTGGCCACCATACTTCTGGCTCTCTCTCTGGCTCGCTGGTCATATGTCCTGGGCTCCGGCGGTTTGATTTTCCTCACAGTATGGTGGCTCTTGAAGTGGAGAAGCGTGCGGATACAACGAACGGTCATGAGAGAGCATCCCCCTGCTGAGCCGAGCCGCCGACCCGTCGAAATCCCGGTACTGGCAGATCCTCAATTTCTTGGGCGGAGATCTCACTGCAAACCATGAAAGCCGAACGGATACATGAATACGGTGGTCCGGTGCTGAACGGTACTGCCCCACTTGATTTGTGGACAGTTTGTTGAACATTGTAAATTAACCTTTCTGCAAAGAATTCAGCCCACTTCGAGTCTGCACTTTTTAAAGGAGATCCAGGCACACTCGCTCGTGACTCTGGGAAAGGGCCTCGGCTGTCTTCCGCTATGAAGAGTTTTGAATAGTGTCATTGGGTTTCATGCAGCCAGCTGGTTAGGCTACCTCTCCACAATTTAAGTGGGACACAACACAGGCGGTAATGAAGGCACCAGAGAGAATTCGGACATCAGTATGAATGAAGTCAGTGCGTTTGTGTCCCAATATGGGGAGTTCGTGCTCTTCGCCATAGTATTTGTCGAACAGATCGGATTGCCGCTGCCTGCCGTTTCGATCCTACTTGCGGCCGGGGCCTTGGCCGGTGCCGGAAAGATAGATCTCACGGGAGCAATCGTCCTCCCCGTCATCGCCTGTTTAGCCGGCGATCTGATCTGGTATGAGCTGGGGCGCCGGCGGGGCAGACGCGTGTTAAACCTCTTGTGCCGAATCTCGCTGGAGCCGGATTCCTGCGTACGGCGCACGGAGAATTTCTTTACCCGGCATGGCGTACGATCTCTCGTCTTGGCCAAGTTTATTCCAGGATTGAGTACGCTAGCGCCGGCACTCGCCGGATTGTTCCGAATAAGTATGCAACGATTTCTCCTCTACAACGGGCTGGGTGCTGTCCTCTGGACCCTCGCATTTATCATTCCCGGCTATCTGCTCAGCGACCAAATCGAACGTTTGGCGGAAGAGACAGGTCGTCTGGGCTTATGGCTGGCCTTCTTCTTCGGCGCAGGGATCGCCGCTTACCTCGCGTACAAGTTCCTCCATCGACAGCTGCTTCTGCGGAAGCTGCGAATCGCCCGTATCACGGCAGAGGAGCTGAAGCGGATGATGGATAACGGCCATGAGTTCAAGGTGGTGGATTTGCGGGGCGCGCTGGATCACGAAGCTGATCCCTATACAATTCCAGGCGCGCTCCGCATGACGGCAGAGGAACTGGAGCAGCGTCACCATGAAATTCCGCGCCACCAAGATGTGATCCTCTTCTGCGCTTGCCCAAATGAAGCCACGGCCGCCAAGATGGCATTGCTGCTTCGGAGTAAGGGGATCACCAGAGTCCGGCCTCTTCTCGGAGGAATCGACGCATGGCGTGAAAAGGATTTTCCCGTGGAAGCTCTGACGGTGGTCGAGGTCTCAACGCCAGCCGAGACTAATTGACGTGGTGCACGAATCAATGCCATGTGATAGGGCAACTGGTTTCCAGCCAGTTGATCTGTAAGTATTGTTGCAAAACAAAGACATACATCACCTTTTGTTGATCACAAGAAGCTAGTGTTTTTCGCAACTCAGAGGGGTACCATACTCTCCCTGGTCGCTATAAAGTTTTTCCTCAGAGGGCATAGTCGCGGTACAGATCTAGACCAATTGTTCATGCATCACGGCTCCATGAAATGTGGCCGTATGTTGAATTACGCAGTGAGGGATCAGTTAGGCAATGCCGCACAGGTTGGAGAAGTGATCGATTTTACCGAGTTGCACGACGCACCGTGCATCCAGTAGGGAAGGTGCTCGATAAAATGAAAGAAGCAGAACTGCTAGTTAGAGAGATGATCGATAAAATTCCCATCCTGGCCTGGTCCTGCCAGCCAGATGGAACCGCAGATTTCCTTAACCAACGGTGGCTCGACTACACAGGACTATCGACGGAAGATGCCGTTGGTTGGGGGTGGCAAGCTGCGATCCATTCCGAAGATTTAGGAAAATTAATGGACACGTGGCTCCGTCTCCTTGCTACTGGAGAGCTCGGCGAGGTCGAAGGGCGCTTGCGACGTTTCGATGGAGAATACCGTTGGTTCCTATTTCGTGCTGTCCCGATCCGAGACGAGGAGGGGAAAGTCATCAGATGGTATGGAACGAACACGGACATTGAGGACCGCAAGTGGGCGGAGGCGTTGCTGGCCGTAGAGAATCGGCTTTTGAAGATGATGGCCGATGACAATTCATTATCTTCGATCCTCGATGCCTTGTGCCGGGTTGTCGAGGAGTTGTCAGCCGGCACTCTGTGTTCGATTCTGTTCTTGGATTCGGATGGGCACCGACTCCGGCACGCTGCAGCCCCCAGCCTTCCGACAAGCTATACGGAAGCGATTGATGGCGTCTTCATCGGCCCACGCGCGGGATCGTGCGGAACGGCCGCCTACCGCAGAGAACCAGTCATCGTTTCCGACATCATCACGGATCCCCTATGGGCCGACTATTGCGATTTGGCCTCAATGCATGGGCTGCGAGCCTGTTGGTCCACACCGATATTTTCTTCAGCTGGAAGGGTGTTGGGCACCTTCGCGATATACTCACATGAACCCTGTAGCCCCAGCCCGCAACAGCAGACTACGATCGAACAGTTCTCCCATCTGGCAAGCATTGCGATCGAGCGCGCACAGGCTTTCGATGCGTTGCGACGAAGCGAGTCGTACTTAGCTTACGCGCAGAGACTGAGTCTCACGGGAAGTTTTTGTTGGCGTGTTTCCAGCGGAGAAATCACATGGTCTGAGGAGACGTTTCGAATTTACGAATATAGCCCGACGGTGAAGCCAACAATGGAGCTGGCATGCCAAAGGATTCATCCGGAAGACATCACTCTCTTCCAAGAGATCATGATGTGCGCACCACAAGAGGGGAAAGATGTTGATTTTGAACATCGTTTGATAACGCCGGATGGTACGGTCAAATATGTCAAAGTTGTGGCTTGCGCCGTAAGAGATAAATCGGGAAAACTCGTCGAGTTTGTCGGGGCGGTGATGGACGTGACTGCAGCAAAGAAGGCGGAAGATAGGATCCGGCAAGACGAAAGGGAGTTCCGGCAGATTGTCGAAGCCATTCCCCAGCTCATCCTCGTCCTGACGCCGGATGGGAGTCCTCTGTATGGCAATGAGCTGCTGCTCGAGTACACCGGCCTTACCCTGGACGACGTTCGAGCGGGGGACTTCCGTGAGCGTGTCTTTCATCCGGATGATGTGGAGAGGTTGCGGGACGAACGCCAGCAGGCGCTTGCACGCGGAGTCTCATTTGAAATGGAACAACGAGTGCGCCGGAAAGGCGGCCAGTATCGGTGGTTTCTCACCCGTCTCAATCCGGTACTGGATGCAGAAGGCCACGTCATTCGGTGGTATGCGACGGGAACTGACATCGACGATCGCAAACGGGCTGAAGAGAGGATTCAAAAAGAAAACTTGGCGTTGCGCGAAGAGATCGATCACTCGTCGATGTTTGAAGAAATCGTTGGTTCGTCGAAAGCGCTCCGAAAAGTCCTGGTACAAGTCGCTAAAGTGGCGCCGTCGGATTCCACGGTGCTCGTTCTGGGTGAGACCGGGACGGGCAAGGAACTCATCGCTCGGGCCATTCACAAGCGCTCGAAGCGGTCGTCCCGAGCGTTTATTCGCGTCAATTGCGCGGCAATCCCTGCGTCGCTCATTGCCTCTGAGCTGTTCGGACACGAGAAAGGCGCATTTACGGGCGCGCTGCAACGGCGTCTGGGACGGTTTGAGCTGGCCGATGGCGGGACGATCTTCCTTGACGAGATCGGGGACCTGCCGGCCGAGACCCAAATCGCTCTGTTGAGAGTACTCCAAGAGAGGGAAATTGAACGGGTCGGCGGCAGCCAATCGATTTCCGTGGACGTGCGCGTGCTGGCCGCCACGAACCGCGACCTGAAGGCTGCCATGGTGGCAGGTACATTTCGCCAGGATCTCTTCTACCGGCTGAATGTCTTTCCAATCCAGATACCCTCGCTGCGCGAACGGGTGGACGATATCCCGTTACTCGTTACCTACATGGTTGAGCGCTATGCGCAAAGGGCCGGGAAACAAATTAGGAATATACAGAAGGAGACCCTCGACCGGTTTCAGGCCTACGACTGGCCCGGCAACACTCGGGAGCTGCAGAATGTCATCGAGCGGGCTGTCGTACTGTGCGATAGCGAAACATTTTCCGTCGACGAGACCTGGTTGAAGACGGAAGCGCTCGCGCTGACGGGGCCAGCGGTTCCCTTTGATGCCAAGCTATTCGAGCGGGAAAAAGAAATGATCGAAGACGCGTTGGCGGATTGCGGGGGCCAGGTCGCGGGTCCTACTGGCGCCGCTGCCAAGCTCGGACTCCCGAGACAGACACTCGACTCAAAAATCAAGACCCTCGGGATTGACAAGTATCGATTCAAAACACGACAGGCCGACCGAAACACTATACGTGGCTGAACCCTGCTCGAACGCTCACCGCACTGGTCGGTCTCTCGTCGTTCGTTCCTTCTGGTGTAGACTGTTTTTCTGACTTCGCCCGCGATCGTCGCCTTCCACACCATCGAACCGAATCTTAACCACGCCGGCAACTTTTCCGGTTCGCTGACTGTTCAGCAAATTCTGACATTTCAGAAAATTCTGAAAATTCGGCAGGCTCTTCTACGCCAACCATAAACTATTTGGAAGTTTACGGTTGGTCCATTCTTTGCTGTTGCGCATTACCGAGAGGTCGTAGGAGCTACAGGTGACATTGAGGATTGAAAATTATTCCGATGGGCGAAAGACGGTCATTCGTCTCAGCGGTCGGCTGCAATCGACCCATCTGGATGAGTTGAACACGCAAATAGAAGGCGCTCAGTCGCGGATTGCGTTGGACCTCAGTGGAGTGGTGCTCGTAGCCGTCGAGGTAGTTCGATTTCTGAATGGCTGCGAGGAAAGCGGCGTCGAGCTCCTCCATTGCCGGCCGTACATACGAGAGTGGATGATCCGTGAAAAAGACGGAGAAAGATAAAGCGCACAAGCTCCGGTAACCGAAATAAACATACGCACAAAAGAGGAGGGGCTGCGAGGTCAGATGTTACGCTCGGTAAGGAAAATTCCAAACACGGTACAGAGATTTCGCGCCGCAGTGTCCTGGTCAGCGGGGCCGCCATTGTTGCCGCCGCAGCGCTGCCGGCAGCGACGTTTGTCGCCGGTACCAAGGCTGTGACGTCAACCGCCCCTAAGCGCACACAAGGGAGACAATCTATGAGCACGATCACGACCAAAGACGGCACGCAGATCTATTACAAGGACTGGGGCAA
>Ga0187893_10010890_pt1 | contig 13359 bp, 7 predicted proteins | sample MA1701074metaG_FD_139574 | JGI IMG/M metagenome (GOLD analysis project Ga0187893, IMG submission 139574) | White microbial mat communities from a basaltic lava cave in the Kipuka Kanohina Cave System on the Island of Hawaii, USA - MA170107-4 metaG ...
CACCTGAAAGCCTCCTCTCTGTGTGATGTCGCGTGTCATGACAACCGCAACGTAACACAGCCGGGAGGCTTTCTTCGTTAGGATCTTGAAACGATCTCTTCGCGCACTTCGCTTAATCTGGGGCTAGAAGGCCACATGGCAGAGAAGTCGCACCATCATGTGGCGGTGGATCGTCCCAGAAGGGCGATACCCACGGACAAAAACAGCCCGACGAGAACCATCAGGCCCCATTCAGTGAGCGTGGGGAGTCCTGTGACGTAGTCGACTGACACTTCAAGCTCTCCCGTCCCGCCGAGGGCCACGGCGTAGCCGGCGCTCAGAAGGGACGCCTCGCGCGCACCCAAGCCGCACTCCCGGCACGGTGGTCCGGGGGCTGGCATGGCACCGCTATGCCATGGGACAGCAGCATCACCCAACGGGGGCCACTGAGGGGGCCACGGAACGGGCGGTAAATCAGCCTCACCGACCGCTACGAATGGAACGGGTTGCTGGCCAGGTGGCAGGCCCTGGATGATCGGCGGGCCACCGGCCGGTCTCCAGACCAACTCGAGCAATGCGTCTGAATTGAGCGTCCAGTGCAGCACGAAAAAGACTGAAGGGTTCGGATCGCTTGCAAGCTGACAGGCGCATCCCGACAGTTGCAAAGTACCGCCGAGCATTCCGGCAGAGCCGAGCCCCGCCGCTAATGCCTGTAAATGGGCGTATCCGCTCGTGACGGGGAAGAACTGGTCGACGTAGATTCCACCGTATTGGTTCGTTGTGGCATCCCAAACGGCAATATCCGCCGCCTGGATTGCGGCTCCACTGGTGGGCGCCCCCTCGCCGCCGCCGAGATAGTAGAGAAGGTACTTCGTGTAGAGTGGGGCGTGACGGCACGGCTCTACAGGTGTGCCGCACTGCGCCGCGCGTACCTCGTCAACGCTCCCTGGAATGGCTACGACACACAGCATCGCCAGCAGGCATCTGGCCGGGGGCCCAATGTATTGTCTGATCGTGCTTCGATCGAACGCATGGTCTCCCCCCCCATTGGCCCGGCCGTTAGGCGGCGCAATGCCACCAAGCGGAGTCTACCGGGGAACGTGTCGCGTTCCAAGGGGAATGTGTTCGTCGGCACGTGGTAGTTTCGTCAGGCCAACTCGGCCAGCGAAACCGGCCTCGACAGCGAAGGAGAGCGCCTCGTGAGGCGGGATGGCGCAGACGGGCAGCTCGTCGCGGAGTATTCTGCGACTCGAGCGCGGAGGTGATCATGGCCTCTTCAGCGCGGTCCGAACCACGATCGAAGTCGTTCCCGACGGGACAGTGCGCCTGACAGTGCCCGCCCGCCGGCTATTCCGCACGCGCCCAGAGAGCCTCGAGCATGCCACGATATTGGAGTCTGCCGGTCGTACGGCGATACGAGCTATCGCTCAGCGGACGAGTCGTTGGCGAGGATCTCGTTCGGCTGGCGGTGGTTCCTGTTCCCATTCTCGAACGGGCTTTCGTCGCGTTCCGGCGTCGCACAAGTGATATTCCGCCGATGGTGCGGCAGCGAGAGCGAGCCGCCTCCGTGGCAGTAGCCCGCTCCGGTTCGCCAGCCCCCTCCCTGAGAATGCTGGTGGGCCCACCTGGGATCGAACCAGGGACCGTCGGATTATGAGGACGAACCAGGAGCGATCCGAGGAGACCCAGGAAGACCCATCCTACACATTCCCCGAGGGGTTATGGTGATCGGTGATCGTATTGGATCGCGGTGGATTGGGATGGAGTGGTAGCAGCGCGGTAGCAACGCCCTAGAGTACTCAAAGGTCAGCTTGGGACTAACTCGAAGGCTGGCGACGATGCGACTCGGCGACCGAAAATGCGCAGCAAGTCAGCAGGATCCGGCTTGCTGATGTGTTCCTCACGCAACCTGCGCTTGACGTCGCGACGATCCAAGTCGGGGATGCGAACAACAAAGAAAGGGAAAAGAACGCTAGAACGATAGACTCGCTCAAGCTCGTCGAACCCCTCAAGGGGTCGTAGGTCGCCGCGTGCCTTAAACTCCTTATCGTACCAGAAGGACCACATGCGGGAGTCGAATTCCAAGTGTCCAACGGTGACTGGCCCCTCCGATGGGGGCCTGTACCACAACGTAAAGCGTGCAGGCTTTTGCGACTGTAGAGAACCTATCGCTCTGAAGGCCTCTAACAAACTCATGGAACCCCTCGTCTGGGAGATTATAACTATATCCTAGGCGTTCCGACCTGATCTGGCTAGCGACGCCCCCAACTCACTGACGGTGCAATAGTTCCGGTGTCATTCTCTCATCCGTTCCTCGATGGCTCGACGAATAGATCGCAGCCGACGCCGGAGACACGTCAGCATCAGTTGCCTGCGGTTCGGGGAACATAAACCGAAAAGCTCGTTCTCAAGTTGGTGACCGACCCTCTTCCAGTCGTATGCTTCTAGGACAGACAAGATTCGCCTTCTCTGATTCGGATAGTCGTGAAACACCGCCGCAAGTAGCTGCTCGTGAGTCAGGTAGTGGCGCCCCTTGGTCGGGTGCAGACCATCAAAGCCCACGAGCGGACGAGAACGCGCAACAAAGCCGTCGAGTCTCTCCATCCCGGCACGTCCGCAATAGCGTCGCTCCAGTTCCGGGTCGCTCTCGTTGCAGAACAACCCACGAGCGCTGTCGTAGAGCGGCGCGAACTTCGGAAGAGTACCTCCCTTCTCACGTTGCACGATAATCCCCCAGTTTTCATGATGTCGATCCATCACCCCAATAAGGGCGTCGTGCGCCAGCATGGAGACGAAGCCATCGAAAAGCTCTTCTTCCAGCTGAGCACCATACTGGAGGTAGGTAGCCCCAAATGCTGACTTCACTGCTTGGACGCTGAACATCTTTTGCTCAAGCGATTCGTCGTGTAAGACATGGGTAACCGTGCTCTCGTCATAGAGTTCAGTGAAGAGCTGCATTCCATGAACGAGCTCTTCAGGCCCATCGATGTTAAGAAAGTAACGGCTGAGGAATCTAAGACGGCCCTGATAGTAGGCGATGCGCGCATCTGCGACAGTAACGCCGAGCGATCGGCCGATAAGATAGATTGCATACTCCGTCATCACCTCAACATCGTTGTTCCGGCCACCGAGCTTCGCGATGTATATGTGTTTTGACACAGGATCTTGTAGCACGTCCTTCTCGGTTGCACCTCTGACACTTGTACCCTTGACTCGTACAAAGTGATCCACACACTCAAGTGCCGCTTGCCTAGGTCGCTGTCGTCTCATACCCGCATTTAGAACCGTTTGAGATGAGCTTCCGGCTTAGGAAGCCAGTAGTGCACCGATGTAGACAACTGGAGGATCGGCGTGGACTACGGAAGGCAGATTCACGGTGGAAGCCTTCCAGGCTACGCTTGTAAAGATGTCGACGATGCGACTTCGTGAGCTGCGGAAGTAAGTGTTCAGCCATCTACCGCGTTCGACAGTGATGCATCGTCAACGGCTCTCAGGAGAGCCTGCACAGATTGATATCGCTTGTCGGGATCGCGTTCCGTGGCTTGCTCGACGATAGAGCGGTATTGGTTTGAGACGTCAGAGGGTCGAACCGGCGGAAAGAAGCCCGTAAGAAGTTCATAAAGAACCACGCCAAGTGAGTACACGTCCGCTCGAGTATCGACACTCTTGGCATTCTGCATCTGCTCCGGGGCACAGTAGACCCACGTTCCCATCCCCAAGTCCGTTCGTGTCAGTGTTGTCGTCTGGCGATCGACTTCGACACACAAGCCGAAGTCGGAGACCTTCCACACGCCATCCCGCACTTGGAGGATGTTCTCTGGCTTAATGTCTCTGTGAATGACTCCCTGCTCATGCGCATGGGCTATGCCAGCGCATACAGACCGGAATACGCTCAATGCTTCGTGGATCGAATGTTCCTGCTTCAGCAGCCAGTCCCGTAGCGTGCCTGAATGGGCGTACTCCATCACGAAAAAGGGCCACTTCGCATCCAGCCCGTTCTTTAGAAGGGTGATGATATTGGGATGGTCAAGACTATCAGCATGAAGGCGCACCTCCCGGCGGAAGCGTGCTCTTAGCTCTTCAGTTGCGCCCTTCGCGCTCATCATTTTGACCGCCACAACATCCGAAGGATCCGCTTCATTGAAAGCTCGATAGACAACTCCCATTCCACCCTCGCCAAGCACGACATCAAGCCGATAGGAGTTCCAGAGTCCTCCCTCTTCCTTTTCTATACCGACAGCAACAGGAATCCTCCCGAGTTGAATGATCTTGGTGCGCGATGCCTCGAGGTCATTGGCGATGAGGTGTTCCAGCCTACCTAGGAGTTTTCCGTAATAAAGAGAGAGACCCGAGGAGACGACCGGCTTGACCCAGCGGGCGTGTCTCCCACCTGATGGTGGACTCCAGTGTCCTAAGCACACAGTCTCCCGATCTACAGGGTAGAACGCGCAAATCAAGGCACGGTCGCGCTTGATGCCAAGGTATGTCTTGGTAGGGGCAGCCTGAACCGTTCCATCTCTTTTCCGAAGCTCAGCCAAGAGATTCCAAATGCTCGCCTGCATCGCTGCTTCGAAGGACTCCACAGTCACCGCTCGATTGACCATGGCAGTGCTAAGAATCCCCCCTACCCTCGTACTCCCTTCTCGTGCACGTTGCCTCCATTCCGGCATGGGGAAGAGTGTTTCCGCCCTTGTATAGTCGGCGTAACTTAGGTCATGCTCACCGAGCTCCTCGTATCCCTCCGCGCGTTTGAAGTAGATCATCCCGTCCTCGCCGTATCGGGAGAGGAGGCCATCAAAGCAGGCCTTGCCCTTGCTCCGATCCGTTCCCATGATCCGACGGCACTTCTCCGCCTCGCTCATGATCTGCCGAAAGGACATCAGATGATCTCCTTACTGCTCAACAGGGACTATGTCGGGACGACAGCGGAGCATCAAGATTTCGTCTCCCGTAGGCTTGGCATGTGCGTAGCCCGCGCGTCACCAGGCGGAGGATCCAAGCTAGTCCGGTACGGCACTCCTGTCTCCATGGCAGACTTCATGGCCTCGAAGATCTCAAGTATGACTCTCTTGGTCCGATACTCGCCGTGGGCGGTTTCGTCGTGTCGTTTCACAATGGGGAAAGTGTTCATGATGTAGTCAGCGTCGTCACGACCGATCCCATAGAGGTGGAAGAACGCCGCATCGAGTTCACAGCGGATCAGGAATCGCCGATTCTCGTCCCAGCGAAAGGGAGGTCCGTCGTAGCCACAGTCGCGAGCGAACGGTTCGATCTCCCAAGCGGTGTGAATCAATTCGAGGACGCGGGGAGCAAGCCACTCTTCGAGCGTCATGCTCCGGGACCATTGAGCCGCGACGCTGTAACTGAAGGGGGGAAGGACTGGCAGTTGCTCGAAGATAAAGAAGTTCATGTGAGTACCACCGGTCTTCTGCCTAGCTACAAAGTCATAGACGAAGGCAGCAAGATTTGCTGATAGAGCACCACCGAGGGTGAATTGGGGTTGAGCAAGAAGCATGAGAGGCAGATTGTTACCAACCCCCACCCGTGGGATCACGCTGGCTATGACGGTGCGTGTGGTGACCGCGCTTGTGATGTCACGCCAACCGAGGAGCCACCCTCTCGACCAGCGACCACCCAGCCGCTTGTCCACCTCATCAGCCGCGACCCAATAGCGAGGAAGTGCTGGGAGGAATGGATCCCCGTGCTGAGCACACCCAAGTTCCGGTAGCTTGCCCTGATTTGCCTGTGCCTCCGTCTGCCCTTCGTAGGTGCCGAATCTGTGATCGAACTGATGGATCATCTTCGCCTCGTACAGTGGCAGCCAACAGTCCTGTCCTTTCTGAAACTGCGAGCCGAGAAGCTCGTACCCCTTGGCTTCGAGCTCCTCACGAGTATGGAAGAGGCTGCTCGCCGTGTTCATCATGAACATGAGCATCCCCTCAAAGCCCCACGGGTTTCCGTCTTTAGTGTTCTTATTCACTAGTACTGGCACGCGGCGGTAGACTCCTTTGGTAATCTCCGCGTCGCGCCGCGTCCTGAAGATGGGACAGGTCCGAGTGTTCGGATTCAGGAGCCTAATCACCTCGAGGTCGAGGCTGAAATGACGCTCGCTCTCGGATAATTGGGAGACCTGTCTGGCGAAAAACACAAAGTCGGGACTCTTCGAAGCGCGTGCGCGGCCGGTCAGAGATAGCAGGCAGAACTTGGTCGCGTGGTGGACGGCGGGAAAGATGAACTCCTCATTCTCGAAACTGTGAAGGGCAGCGATCGATTCTGTTTGCATCAAGTCCTGAAAGAAATACTGATTGAAGGAATCGGTCGCGATCCCTGTGGGGACGATTAGGCCCACCATTCCTCTCAGTGCAAGCAAGGAACGGCTCAGCTCTGCAAATAGGGGTGCCGAGTTAAGTCTCCCGAAGCTCGTAAGAGGATAGCGATCTGACGCGTGGATGAAGTGCTGAAAACCCTCAACTTCGCGCGTAGCATTGAGAAACTCCGTGTGAAGGTCCGGATTGCTAGCTGCGAGCCGCCCGATGGCCCGATTCCGGGCTGACATGTGAGGGGCATTTGCGATGTCGGGAGATCGCTGATCGAAAAACTCTTGAGGGTCCAACTGAATCTGCCCCCACGGGGGATTTCCCAGGACGACGTCGAACCCGCCGCTCCAGCCCGTCTGTTCGTTCTCCGGCGTCTCGCCGGGTCGGACGCGGAACACATGCGGAAAAGCCAGATGCCAGTGAAAGAATCCGTACTGTCGCGCCAGTCGTTCGGTCTCTTGGGCAACTGTCGAGGGAAGTGATCCCCTATCACGCCTAAGGTCCAGGAGAACATCATGTGTAACAGCAGGGGGCGCGTCGCGTGTCTTCCTCCAGACGAATGCGGCACACCAAACGTCTGCAGAGAGGTGAGCCTTCATATACTCAGGAGATCCCATCACGCGCCGATGCAAATCCTCCTTGAGGTGAACCTCCGTCAACGTCTCGTCAGGGGAAGTCTCGAGCGCAGCAACAGCGTCCGCCAGAGTCTCGTAGACTGCCCCGGGCTCAGCCACAAATGGAAGCCGCGTCTGCCCCTTCCGCTCCTCTCTGTTGCGCCGCCTCAAGCGGGAGGTCTCTTTCTTGTCGTCCCCCTCGATCGGCTTGAAGGCGTCGTCGGGGATGCCCTGCGTGACTTGGACGGGAGTGGCACCGATCAGACTGTTGCCGCATAGGATGCGGTTCTCAAGGAAGGGAAGGGGCCGGCCGCGCTCAACCGCCTCCATCCAAAGGCTGACCTTGCATAGCTCGACGGCCATCGGATTCTGGTCCACCCCGTGGAGGCATCGGCCGACAACGTCGCGCAGAGCGCCACGGACCATCTCCGGCGAGGGCTCCTCCCCCCCACTGCGGACCATTGCAAGCCGCCGGGCAATTCGATGCGCCGCCGCGATGAGGAAATGTCCGCTGCCACACGCTGGGTCGCAGATCTTGAGTGCGAGGATCGCGCGCTCGGGGTCTGCATCGCGATTGGCGTCATCGAGCACGGGATCGAGAACAGAGTCGAGCAAACACTGCACGAGCGTGGGGGGTGTGTAGTACGAGCCGGTCGTTTTTCGTTCGCTGCGCCCTGACGCGGTCAGCTCGAAGGAGGCTGCGTTTCTGTCAACGCGCGGATGTAGTTCGAGAAGCGATTCGTAAACGCTGCCGAGCTCCTCGGAGCCAAGGTTGCGAAAGTCGATGGGACGGGTGAGGGTGTCCTGCTCGATGCGCGTGAGGCTCCGCACGGCCGTGAGGAGACGTCGGTTGGAGATCTCTGCCGAATGCAAGTCGGGCAGAGCCTCTGGAGACCAGAGGAAGCCTCCCAGTCCAGCCAACCCTAGAGGAGCGCACCCTGTGTCGGACCCTAGGCCATCCATTACGATCTGCAGGGCCCGGTAAAGATCGGCATGCTCCCCGCCGCGCCATCGTGCCGCTAGGCGCCGCAGCCGAGATGTGGAGTAGTGCGTAGTGTAGCGCTCTCGGGCGGCTGGCTCCGCGTTTTCGTCGAGCAGCACGTCGCGATCCTCCGCCACGAAGAGGAAGATAAAACGGTAGACAAGCCGCAGGATCTGCCGGTAGTAGTCCTGGTTCGAGAGACCTCCCGTGCGAAGGCGCTCCTTCAGGAGCGTGTTGACAGGATGAGCGAGGAACCCCGCGCCAAGCGCCGTGATGGCCTGCTCCACTGCCCTTCTTAGGCCTTCTAGTGCCCGGGTTCCCTGCTCGCGTGCTTCCAGTGCCCATCGTTCGAGCCACCATTCTTCCCGGCGCTCCCCCTCGACGCGCGACTGATGACAGAGCATCCATAGGAGCGTGAAGTCGGCATAGGCCTCCCCACTCATCATCGCTTCGAGATCGAACTCGACGTAGGCCTGTCGCGTGAGGCTAGCGTTGTCCCGCAGTAGTCGGAGAATCAGGCCGTTGGAGACGAAACCCCAGAGAGACTCGTCGCTGCGATTGAGGAAATCCTGCACGAGACCGTGTGGACTGACGCGTGCTGCGCCTGCCACGCCAGGGGCACGGCGGTCGAGCTGCACTCCCCGACCGACGAGATGAATGGGGACCCTGTCCCAGAAGTGGGAGATCGGAAAAGAACGCCCGTCGATCTCGCGGGTCTTTGCCGGCTGAAGACGCCCGTAGCCCAGCTCACCGAACAGCACAAGGAGCCACCTATCGCGCGTGGTACCGGTGGCAGCGTCGGCCACTGGGAGGTCCTTCGTGGCCTTGACGAACGAGGCCCACGCGGCGCTTGCGCGGGCCCACGAGCGGGTGATCGCCTCGCGTGTGGTCTCACCGTTCGGGAGATGATAAGAGGAGGCGCCGAGCCCGCCAACGGCCGGGTCCCCCCTGGCGATGCGCGTGAGGAGATCTGGCGGAAGAAGGCCCCCTTCGGTGTAGACCGTCGTGGTACCAGCAGGGTCCCGACTCACAGGTCAGCTTCCTGTCGCCGGCAGGTAGACGTATACGCCGAGAAGATCAACCGGAAGGCGTGGCTCGACATCGTACCTGACCCCCCTGATTCCAGCCGCGGCGCGTACCCGGCGGTGAGCTTCGAGCAGGAATGCTGCACGCCTGTGCGCCTCCTCGTCCAGGCGCGGGAGTAGGCTGTTGTACTCCTCCACAACACGCGAGATGAAGGAGCTGGCCTGGTCGGGGGCGATGTTGCCGCCGGGCTGGGCTGCAAGGAGCGGCTCAGCTTCAGCAGCGCCGAGCCAATCCGCCTCGGCCGGAGCCCCCGAGAAGCCGATGACTCGGCACTCCTCGGCGAGCTGGCGCGTCGCTTTCCCGTCGCGGGCTGTGAGCAGGTCGTAGCGGAGCCTCAGGAGCAGCAGCGTCGTGCGCCGTGTCACGGCTCTCGTTCGGACCACACCGGCGCGACGCGCCAAGGCCACTGCCCGAGCGTCCAGGGCGGAGTCGAGGATGAACGTACTGAGTCCCTCGACAAGGGGATGGGTGCGGGAAAGATAGAGGACCTTTTCGGGAACGGGGAGATCGAAAGCGGCGATGAACGAGTCGGGGGTCTGAAGGTAATCTCGAAGCGCCCGGGACGTTTCCTTGAGATCGATACGTATCCGGTCACTGCGAGCCTCGATGACTGCCCCGTGTCCTGCGAGGCCATCTATGATGAAACTGCGCAGGGCAGCGGCGTCGCCGCTTGCGGCCCTGACCTCCTGCAGCTCGCGCGCAACCTCCTCGACCTTGATCGATTCTTGGGTGAACATCGTGCGGGACCGCTTCTCGCGTTCGGCGGCGGCCTCCCAATCACCGAAAAAGGACTCCCTGTGCGGTCGAAGCAGCTCGTTCATCCCCGGAAGTACTTCCTGCTGGTAGGGGCCTTCCTTTAGGAGAATCCCCTCCAAGATCGCCTCCATCACTTCGTTGGTCTTAAGGGGGACGGGAACGGAGATTCCCAGTGAGTTGCGGATCGTCCGATGTTTCCTGATTAGGACGTCGAGCACAATCCCATCGATCCAGTTGTCCAATCCGTAGTAGGTAAGGGCCCGGACCAAACGTCGACGTTGGCCAAAGCGGTCCACGCGTCCCTCCCGCTGCTCATGCCGCGTCGGGTTCCAGGAGAGGTCATAGTGGATCACTGCGTCGAAGCTATCCTGGAGGTTGATCCCCTCGCTCAGACAATCAGTACAAATGAGCACTCGGCGCGACTTCTCGGCGAGCTCTGAAATCCGCGCCCTGCGATCATCCGGGGGAAGAACGCCGGTGACCGAGACAACCTCGACATCCTGTCCTTGGAGGCTTCTGCGAAGCTCGTCGGCGAGGTAGTCGGCTGTCGGGATGAAACGGCAGAAGATGATCGGGTTGAAGCCATCCTTTACGAGTTCATGGATAAGGGGCATGATGCCGATCAGCTTTCTGTCCTTGTCACCTCGAAGCGACTCCGCAATGCGCGCCATATCGAGCAATCGGCGTCGAATCCCGGCCTTCTCCAGTTCTTCCTCACCGCCGGGGCGAGCTCCGGGCTCGGCGTCGAGTCCTTCGCTATAGTCCTCGATATCAACGTCCAGGACGGTCCTCCGACCAACCTCGTCGGCTTCTTCGACCGACTCGGAGTCCGTCACGCGCGCGCGTGTTCTGAGGGTCTCTGCCGCCGCGGCAGGACTCGAAGCAAGGGATCGCAGGAGGGCGAGGGCGGACCACCATCGCACGCGCTGATGTCTCTCGCCAACACTCCTGTCGGAGACGCTCTCGCGGGCATAGGAAAGGGCACGCTCAAACAGCGAGCGGTATTCCGAAGAAAGTCGATACGTAACTTCCTTCTCTTCACGCTCAGGGAAGGGGGTGTCTGCGTCGAGGTACTTCTTGATATCGGCACGGCGACGCTGCACGAAGTGTGCAGCCAAACTGCGACGTTGTCGTTCGTGACGGGGGCCGGCGAGATCATCAGGAAGGTGGGCGAAGTCTGGCCGCAGCAGCGCGAGGAGCGAGCGGAAGGCCTCTTCCTTGCCCGAATGTGGGATCGCCGTCACCAGAATCAGGTGACGCATGGGATCCTCAGAGAGTTTCCTGAGTAGCTCATTACGCTGATGGCGACCACGTCCTTCGTAGCCGTAGGCGCAGGTGTGCGCCTCGTCAACGATGATCAGTTCGGGCGCGGCACGCAGAAACTCACCGCGATGGCGTTCCGACTTGATGTAGTCCATTGACACGATGGTGTGCGGATAGACTTCAAACAGCGACTGGTCCAGTCCGCATTCCTTCTCCAATCGAGCCGCAGTTCCTGAGAGGACCAACTCGGCCTCTATGTGGAATTTGTCTCTCAGCTCAACCTGCCACTGATCCGCCAGGTGAGGCGGACACAAGACGCTCAACCGCGCGATCTCACCACGGTCGAGCAGCTCGCGCGCAATGAGACACGCCTCGACCGTCTTGCCGATGCCGACATCGTCTGCGATGAGCAGCCGGACCGGGTCCAGCTTCAGGGCCATCAGCAGCGGGACCAGCTGGTATGGACGGGGCTCGACCGCTATGCGGGCGAAGGATCGGAACGGCCCGGCCCCTGCTCTTGAGGAGAAGCGGACTGCATCGCGCAGAAGCCCACAGGAACGGTTATCCCCAATGAGGGATGGATCCGGAGGTTCGAATCGAGCAGGCTCGACCTTCTCGAGCGGCACATATATACCTGTCACTTCTTCGTCCGCTCCTCCCAGCGGACGAAGCATCAACAGGTCCTCGCTGGAGTCAGGAAGGACTACCCACTCCCGTCCGCGGGCTCTGACGAGGGATCCGACCGCCCAGGTCACGCCGGACCTCCGAAGAGCGACGGATAGCGCTTGAGGATCTCTTCCCAATCGTCGTGGTGGGAGAACCGGACGACGGTGTAGCCGAGATCCTCCATGCGCGCCGTCTGGTCCTTGTCTCTCTGCTGCCGCTCGGGATAGTCGTGCGGAGGACCGTCCACATAGATGGCGACGAGCTGATTTTCGTAGAGAAAGTCGGGGCGTGAGCGGCATGCCTCTATCATCGCCTGGGCGCGCGAGGGGAGCCTTAGTCCCTTTCCAGCGACGAGCCGGAGCCAGCGACGCTCCAGCTCCGTGTCGCAGAGCAGGAGCAGATGCTCGAGGTGCTCGCTGCGGGGCCGTGCGGTCGGGGAGACCGAGACCTCGGCGTCCGACAGTTTCATGAGCAGATCCCTGACTAGGTGTCGGTCGAGCAGCGGGTGATCTATCTGATTCGAGTAGCTCATGAGGCAGTCGTAGCAGGCCGCCTCGCAGTCCTCGGTGGCGCTGGAGGCGCGCTTCAGATCGTCGCCTGTCGGATCGAAATGCACCTGTTCTAGGGCCCGGCGCGCCACTTGGCCGAGGGCCCCGGGATCAGACACGATCTGCCGGAGAACCCCGGCACCTCCCTCGGCAGCCTCGTAGAAAAGGATGCGCCGCCGGTCGTCGAGGCTGGGAAGGGGTTCGGCCGCCAGCTCCATCTCCTCGAGTTGGTACACGATCTGGATTGCGTGCTTGAGCGCCGCTTGGAGCGAGGCCATTGTTTCACGTGAGGCAACGACTACCGGTTCGATCAGGAGGCAGTTGCGCCGATCCTCGACATACGGGATGACGCGCTGGGTGTGTTTCGACATAGGGTCGTTCTGGTCCTCCGGATCATCGCTCTCCTTGCCCCAATACCCCGCCTCGGTGTCGAGCACGAACCCCAGCCGGCCTTTGTCCGGGCGGCGGCGCTGGCCAAGATTGATCCGCCAAATCGTGGCTGCCTGACCGTAAGCCACTCGGAGGAGACCCTCACCTTCGCAGCTGACGGTCGCAGTAGATCGGGAGAGGCGCTCGCCGTGCTCGGTGAAGCGGATGGCACTCTGGAGTTCGAAGCCGATGCGCTGGCGCTCCTCCTCGTCCGAGTTGATCCTGTCCGCGCGCTTCGTCGATACGTTCTGGAGGCGGAAGAGGGAGCGCATCGCAGCGGGAAGGGCAATTCCACATTCCTGGCATACATCCGGATCGGCGGCGTCGTTAACGGGGTGGATGTAGCCGCAGCCGGCGCACCGCTTCGCCGAGGTCGTATGTACATCGTCTTCGCCCTCGCCCGCGACGGAAAGGATCGCCTTGTTGATCCGGTAGCGCGCCCCCTCGTGGTAGATGATGGCACGGGGACCGAACTCCGAGATGGCTAGAAAGCGCGGACGAGAGACGAACTCGTTGCGGCCGCGCTTGTCCTTGCGCCCCGGGATGTACGCCGACAGCGGCAGGCGGGGAAAGTTGTATCCCGGAAGGAAACCTTCGCTAGTTCCTGTTGACCAACTGACATTCTGCCACAGTCTGGGTGCACGGCTGGGAGGGAGTTGGCTCCAGCGGAGCGGTGGATCCTGGGTTTGGACGTCGAGTTCGGCCTTTTTCCTGAAGAG
>Ga0187893_10010891_pt1 | contig 13359 bp, 10 predicted proteins | sample MA1701074metaG_FD_139574 | JGI IMG/M metagenome (GOLD analysis project Ga0187893, IMG submission 139574) | White microbial mat communities from a basaltic lava cave in the Kipuka Kanohina Cave System on the Island of Hawaii, USA - MA170107-4 metaG ...
AGGGGCTCCTGCACCGCGTGCGGCTCAGCCCCACCGACGACCTGACGATCGAGGTCGCGCGGTGACGCGCGTGATCCGGCGCTACGCCTTCTCGGCCGCCCACGTGCTCGCGCGCGGGGACTGGAGCGACGAGCGCAACCGCGCCGTGTACGGCAAGTGCGCCAATCCCTCCGGCCACGGCCACAACTACCGGATCGAGCTCACGCTCGAGAACGCGCCCGACGCCGGCGCGCAGCTCGACGCCGTGGTGCGCGAGCGCGTGCTCGACGATCTCGACGGCCGCTTCCTGAATCGCGAGACGCGCGGCTTCGCGCGCCTGGTGCCGACGGCGGAGAACATCGCGCGCCACATCTGGGATACTTTGAGCCCGGCGGTCGCACCGGCTCGGCTCGCCTGTGTGCGCCTGGTCGAGACGAGCAACAACTCCGTCGAGTACTTCGGGAGCGAACCGGCCCCATGAGCAAGATCGAGGGTCTGATCGAACAGCTCTTGCACGAGATCGGCGAGGAGCCGGGCCGCCAGGGCCTCTTGCGCACGCCCGGCCGCGTCGCGCGCTCGTTCGAGTTCCTGACCCAGGGCTACCAGCTCGATCCGCAGAAGATCCTGAACGACGCCGTCTTCGAAGAGTCCTACAACGAGATGCTGATCGTGAAGGACATCGACTTCTACAGCCTGTGCGAGCACCACCTGCTGCCGTTCTTCGGGCGGGCCCACGTGGCCTACATCCCGAACGGCCGGATCGTCGGGCTGTCGAAGATCGCGCGCCTGGTCGAGATGTACTCGCGGCGCCTCCAGGTGCAGGAGCGGCTGACCAACGAGGTCGCGGCCGTGATCGAGAAAGTCCTTCAGCCGCGCGGGGTTGGAGTCATCATCGAGGCCCAGCACCTGTGCATGATGATGCGCGGCGTGCAGAAGCAGAACTCGTACGCGATCTCGAGTGCGATGATCGGGGAGTTCGAGTCCGACCCCAAGACACGCGGCGAGTTCATGCAGCTGATCCACAGGTCGCGCGAGGCCTGAATCCGCCTACGGCATGCTGCGTCAGAACCCGCGGACCGCATCCGGCCGCCCGGGTCCTTCGATCCCTGCTGCCCGGCTGCCGCTCGGCTGCCGCCCCGTGCGGGTCCGAAAATTGCTCGCAAGTACCGGATCGTCCTAAGGAAGGAGCTTCAGGAATATTTCTTGACACGAACGCTCAAGTCTCATACGGTCCGCGACGAAAAGTAGGCAGCCGAGCCCTGCTCTTCTTGAAGCGGCCCCCCCTTTGGCATGTCTCGCGAGACCGCCGGAGCGTGAGTGGAGCCGTTTTTTGGTCGTTTCGTATGACACGCTGCGTCGGACCGAGGGACGCCGCGAAGCACAAGTCGGCGGTGGCGCTGCGGGGGTGGCGTCGCTCGACCGCGAAAAACTGGGCCCGGGGCCGGGGCATCACACGGGTGCCTCCCTCGATTCGGGCATAGACGAAGGTAAGCAATGAGCCAGGGACGCTGGACAGAGACCAAGGCACCGGATCCGGAACACTCGAACGTGGATCCGGACGAGGAGGCGGCGCGCAATCGCAACACGCTGCTCTCCTACTTCAACGACATCGCGAGCATTCCGACGCTGACCAAGGACGAAGAGGTCATGCTCGCGAAGGAGATGGAGTCCGCGACGCACGAGATGCGCTCGGGAATCCTCTCGGTGTCGTTCACCTGGCGCGAGGCGATCGACATCTGGAAGGGACTCCAGACCGAGAACCGCGTGACCGCGAAGATGTCCGAGGCCTACGGCTCCGGCACGCCCGAGGGCGAGGAGCGCGGCGAGAAGCTCGACAAGTGCCTGAAGAAGGTCGAGGGCCTGCTCGCGAAGTACGACGAGATCGCGGCCTCGGGCAAGGACGAGAAGGAAGCGCTCGCCAAGCTCGGCGCGAGCATCCAGAAGCAGCTCCGCGAGGCGGATCTGTCGATGCAGATCTTCGAGCGCATCCGCCGCAAGCTGCGCAGCGCGCGCGACACGATGGCGAGCTACGAGCGCCAGATCCGCGACATGAAGTCGCCCAAGCGCGCGCCGAAGACCGACAAGGGCAAGGCCGACCGCGAGCGCGACCTGCGCACGCTGCGCAAGCAGCTGCGGGAGGTCGAGGTGTCGATGGGCGTGAAGGCGCCGGACTACATCAAGCTGATGGACAGCGTCGATCTCGCCTACGACCGCCTCATGTGGCACAAGAACAAGTTCGTCCAGCACAACTTGAAGCTCGTGATCGCGATCGCCAAGGACTACCGGAACATGGGGATCGCGTTCCAGGATCTGATCCAGGAGGGCAACCTCGGGCTGATCCGCGCCGTCGAGAAGTTCGACTATCGGCGCGGGCACAAGTTCTCGACCTACGCCCTGTGGTGGATCCGGCAGGCGCTGATCCGCGCGATCCAGAACCAGTCGCGCACGATCCGCATCCCGAGCCACATGCACGACACGCTGCTCAAGTACTACCGCACGTACAACGCGCTCTCGAAGCGTCTCGGCCGCGAGCCGAAGACCTCCGAGCTCGCGAAGGAGCTGAAGATCTCCGTCGAGCAGACGGAGCGGCTGCAGAAGATGACGCGCGAGCCGGTGTCGCTCGAGACGCAGGTCAAGGGCACGGACTCGAAGGTGCTGAAGGACTTCGTGAAGGATCCCGCGACCGTGTCGCCGCTCGAGAGTCTCGACCGGCTGCGGCTCGAGCGCGCGACCGAGGAGTCGATCTCGCAGCTCAACGAGCGCGAGCGGAACATCCTGCGCTGGCGCTTCGGCATGAAGGGCGAGCAGGACCACACGCTCGAGGAGATCGGCGAGAAGCTCGGCCTGTCGCGCGAGCGGGTGCGCCAGCTCGAGGCGCGGGCGATCGAGAAGCTGCGCCACTCGTCCAAGCAGCGCCTGCTGGAGGCCTTCGCGGAGCTCTAGCCGCAGCGCGGCATACGACCGGCAACGAGCGAAGCCCCTGGCGACCGCAAATGGTCGCCAGGGGCTTTGTGTTCGTGCGCTTTGTGCCTGCGAGCTGCGGATTTCTGCGCCACGTTCGACCGGAGTGGGCCACCACACCCCAGAGGGGCGTGGAAGAGCCCTTCAGGGAGTGGGGTTCCGACCCCAAAAAACGCTTGGATTCCGTTTCGCGGTATGAGAGGGTTCCGGAGCGCTCGTGGCGCCGAGGGAGTTCTTGAGTTTCAAGGGAGGGGAAATGGTCGCTCTACGACTAATCGCGCTGCTTCTACTGGTGGGGTCGATGGCCCTGCCGGCTTCGGCGGACATCTTTCCGTACGAGGCAGTAGGAAGCGCCGGTAGCAACAACGTTGTCGATTCGAATTCTTCGTCGTGTGATTCGGTGCAAGGCTGCTTCACCAACACCGGCACGCTGTGTTCGGCCAATCCGAACGCGCTCTGCAATCTGCAGGTCGTCCCCGCGGGTCGCTGCTCGTACGGCGATCTGTCGACCGGCCTCGCGAGCTGCGTGTGGCCGCACCGCGCGGGCCACTGCGCGGCGAACCCTGCGGTCGGCTGCCTCACCAGCGACCAGTGCTCGGGCCTGACGCCGACCACCTGTAACCTGACCACCGACAAGTACGGCGCCGCCTACGAGGCGGTGGCGTGCACCTGCACCAACGCCACCGCGACCGCGGTGTGCGGTGGCTCCCTGTCGATCTGCTCCGATGGCGATCCCGATCGCGACGTCGGCGGCTACGGCGTCGGCCTCGGCGTCCAGCTGAAGCTGGGCGGCGCGGGCAGCCAGACCTTCGCGAACATGGGCCCGGCGACGACTGGCTCGGCCAACCCGACCAGCACGCCTCCGTACGGCCTCGAGAACCCCCCGATCAACTTCGACCCGCAGCGCGACGCCGGCTCGATCGCCCGTGGCGGCGTCCAGCAGGGCACGGGTCCGATCCACCAGGCGCGCACGACCGACGCGCGCGAGATCGAGGACTACACCCACCCGACGATCGCCAACCCGGGTCCCGAGCCGCTCAACGTGCGCAAGGTGACCTCGCTCGGCGACTCCTACTGGGGTGACTGGTTCTTCGTCTCGGTGAACGTCACGGCGACGTTCAACACCCACATCGTCACCTACACCTGCGATCCGCCGGTCGGCTGGGTCGTCGGCACCACAGTCAACGGGGCGGGCCAGCACTGCCACCAGGCCGCGCGCAACGGCATCAGCTTCCTCTGGGAGGACGACCTGACGCCCGCGCAGAAGACCGCCTACAGCATCGGCGGCGTCCCGGTGTGCCCGCCGCACTGCTACAAGGACTTCAACCACTCCACGACGGAGTCGCAGGAGTTCGCGGAGATCGGCCTGATCGATCCGAACGCGGGCATCCAGCTCGCGATGCAGACGGGTGAGCCCGCGGCCGCGCGCGTGGCCGGCGACCACGACACGATCGGTGTCGCGGCGGTCACCTCGCTGACCTACCTCGTCGACAACGACCTGCGCTGCAAGATGGGCGGCTGGGGCAACGCGGCTGGCTTCGTCGGGCGCTGCGTCGACGGCGCGAGCGTCTGCGATCCCGATGCCGCGAACTGCGGCATGGGCGGCTCGTGCTGCCCGGGCCAGGGCGGCCAGTGCCGCGCCTGCAACGGCCCGTTCAACGCGACCACCAACCCGCTCGGTCTGCCGGTCGGGTACAACACGCACGGCTACACGGAGCTCGATCTGGTCGCCGGCGAGCGCATCGGCGGTATCGCCGGTCAGAACGCCGACGTGCGCGTGCCCCTGTTCGTCGTCGGTACGACGGGCAACGCGGCGTCCGACTTCCGCGACATCGCGAACCAGGGCGCTCCGGACGTCGACCTCTCCGACATGGGTCCGGTCGATCCGCTCTCCTCGTTCGCCAGCGGCGTCGGCTCGGGCGGCACGTTCGTGAACGGCACCACGCTGAACATCGGCGAGCCGTGCTGTGGCACGGGCGCTGGCACCAACGTGGTCTGGGATCCCGCCGCCCTGGGCGTGGTCGTGGGCGGCTTCGAGGACGGCTTCCAGTACCGGTACGGTCCGGGCGGCGGCGACATCTTCCTGAGCGATTGGGCACTCGTCTACGACAAGGGCCCCGGTCCGGACGGTATCCCCGGCTGCATCGGCGACAACGTCAACACGCTGAACGGCGCGAACTCGTGCGATCAGCGTCTGGGCTTCGGCGCGGTCGGTTCGAAGACCAACGGGTTCTTCGCCACCGGTCAGGACGACCGGGCGATCCTGCGCACCGTGGGTGCGAGCTCGATCCCGGCCGTCGGCTCGAAGTACCAGTGGCGCGAGGCTAGCCCCGCGACGGTGGCCTACTTCGGTCTGGCCCAGAACCCGCCGACCACCAACACGGCGGCGGCCTTCACGCTCCGCGATCTGCAGGTCTTCGTGCCGCGCAGCGCGGACGTGCTGGTGAAGGTGAACACGACCCAGTGTCCGCTCACCGACACCGGCCCGGCGTGTGAGGAAGATGGCGGCCCGGTCGACCCGTGCGAGGGCATCGGTGACACCGACCTCGACGGCGTGTGCAACGACGTCGACAACTGCCCGACGGTGGCGAACCCCGGTCAGGAAGACGGCGCTGGTGGCCTCGAGGTCACGATCGCGGGCGCGTTCAGCCCGGACGGCGTCGGCGACGCTTGCGACAACTGCGTCCGCGTCAACAACCCGCGCCAGACGGCTGCGTATCTGACCACGAACCCGTGGCGCACGCTCACGGGTGGCCAGATCGACGACGACCACGACGGCTACGGCAACCGCTGCGACGCCAAGTTCGTGGGCCTGCCGTCCGCTCCGGTCGGCGGTCTGGACCTGGCGCAGTTCCGCGCCTCGAACACCGAGGATCGTCGCTTCGACACCTGCGGGACCATCAACACCCGCCCGTGCGCGATCTTCGATCTGGACGAGTCGGCGGCCGGCAACCCGATCGGCGGTCTCGACCTCGGTCGGTTCCGGCAGCTGAATGCGGCTACGCCGGGTCCGCGCTGCGCGGCCTGCACGGGTACGGGCTCGGTCCCGCTGCCCTGCGTCGCCGGCACGGCGGGTGCTTGCTAGCCCTGGGCTAGGGGAGGATCGGCCTCCTGGGTCGGATTTCCAGCGCTAAAAACGGTGGACATTCGACCCAGGAGGTGGTCCAATGCGGTTCGGTTCTCAAAGCGCTTTGAACGTTTGATCAATGTACGGGGCTCGACGCAGATCTCGCATCGACGGTTTCTGAAAGAGTCCATTTCACTGGAGGGAAGGAACTAGAAATGAAGAAAATGTTGGCAATGGTCGCGTTCGCGACCGCGCTGATGATCGGTGGAGTGGCGAGCGCCGCTGCCGTCGACATCTTCGTGACCCAGCAGGCTGCGCCCGGTGACACGAACTGGGTGATCAGCGTCAGGGCGGACGTCGGCGTCGGGCAGATCGCGATCAACGCGGTGGGTTTCGCCGGCATGACGGTGAACAACCTGCCGAGCATCAGCGTGCCGGACAGCACCCGCAATCCGGCCACTGGCGATCTCGTGATCACGTCGCCCGCGGGCATCAACCTGGTGCCGATCGGTCCGAGCGCTCTCGCGCTCGCGACGCTCACCGGCGGTGGGCCCTCCGGCTCGTGCCCGCCGTTCAACATCGGCCTCCCGGCTCCGCGCTGCGGCATCTCGTCGGGTGACGACACGTTCGGCTTCACGGTCCTGAACACGGCGCTCGACGACATCATCACGGACTACTCGATCACCGTGACCTCGGTTCCGGAGCCCGCGACGCTGGTCCTGCTCGGCCTGGGTCTCGCCGGTCTGGCGATGGTCCGCCGCGCGGCCTGATCTCTGCTACGTAGGGACCTCTGAAGGGTCTCTGAGGGGCGGTGCTGCAAACGCGGCACCGCCCCTCTCGCATCTACCCGCCTGTGAAACAGCTCTCTTGACCGAGCAACGAGTGCGTGGTCAGAATCACGTGGGCTACGACGAGCGCCACGTACACACGAAGGGGACGCCATGCTGCGCAGCCGATCGATCCTGATACTCGCGGCCCTCACGCTCTCGTTCGCGAGCAGCGCGCAGGCGGTCGTCAACGTATTCCAGAATCCGAGCAACTCCCCGACTCCTTCGGCGCCGGTGACGATCGTCGCCGGCGGCCCGCCGGTGATGCTCAACGTCTTCTATTCGACCGGCACCACAGCATCGCCGAGCAATCCCTGCCTCTCCGGCACCGGCGACGAGGTGTGCGGTTGGGACATCCACATCGGCTCGACCAACCCCCTCATCACGCTGACCAACTTCGTGCCCGAAGCCGACATCGTGTGGGCGATCTCGGGCAACGTGCTGCGCGCGAACGGCGGCAACCCGTTGACCGGCCAGCTCGGCGCGCACCGGATCGGAACGCTCACCGTGGCTGCGGCGCTAGGCGCCACCGGGAGCGTCACAGTGCAGGGCAACCTCGTTGCTACGGCGAACCTGGGCACGCTCGTACCCGTGATCGGAAACGCGCTCGGTACGGTGGGCACCCCGATCGACACCGATCTGGACGGCATTCCGGACGCGACCGACAACTGTCCGACGGTCGCGAACGCGGGCCAGGAGGACGGCAACGGCGGCCTCGAGGTTCCGCCGGACGGCGTCGGCGATGCCTGCGACAACTGCCTGAACGTCAACAACCCGCGCGTCGCCAGCGACTTCCTCACGATCAACCCCTGGGCGACGCTCACCGGCGGACAGCGCGACGACGACCACGACGGCTACGGCAACAAGTGCGACGCGAAGTTCGTCGGCCTTCCGTCGGCCCCCGTTGGCGGCCTCGATCTGGCGCAGTTCCGCGCCTCGAACACCGAGGATCGGCGCTTCGACACCTGCGGCACCAGCAACACGCGGCCCTGCGCGATCTTCGACCTCGACGAGCTGCCGACCGGCAACCCGATCGGCGGTCTCGACCTGGGCCGCTTCCGCCAGCTGAACGCCGCAACTCCGGGTCCGCGCTGCGCGGCCTGCACCGGTACGGGCTCCGTCCCGCTGCCGTGCACCGCGGGCACCGCGGGCTCCTGCAGCCCGTAGGCCGGGAAGTCGAGGCGAAGGCCGCGACCCGGAGCCCCGGCCGACCCGATCGCGACCTACTGCGCGACCAGCTCGAGCTGCTCGACCTTGCCCTGCGCCTGCAGCTCCTTCAGCCGCTCCTGGAACCAGATGCCCGTGGTGAGCCCCCGCTCGCGCTCCAGGAGGCGATCGCGGGTCGCCGGGTACTCGGCAGCGATCTGCTCGGAATCGGGCTCCTGTCGTGAAACCAGCGAGATCACGTAGAGGTTCTCGGTGTCCGCGAAGACCCGCTGCGGGCTCGGCGCCGCCGGGGTCAGGGCGAACGCGACCTCCTTGAGCTCCCCCACCCCGGCCAGGCCCGGCACCGTGGCGTCCGCGATCCCGAACGGCGGCGTGATCGCGACCGGCAGCTTCAGCGCATCGGCGGCAGCCACGAATGCCTCCCCCGCCGCGAGCTTCCCGAGCAGCGCATTGGCCGCGCCGCGCGCCGCCTCGGAGGCCTTGTCCTCGCGCAGGAGCTCGGTCGCGAGCTGCTCCGCGACCGCCTCGAACGGCGTCTCGCTGGCGGGCTCGTGGCTCTCGACCAGGATCAGGTGCACGCCGCGGTCGGTCTTCACCGGCCCGCTCGGCTTGCCCGGCTCGAGCGCGAACGCGACCTCGTCGAACGCCGGCAGCATGCGCCCGCGCGGGAAGCTGCCGAGCGAGCCGCCGTCGTTCTTGGTCGCCGAGTCCTCGGAGAGCTCCTTGGCCAGCGCCGCGAAGCTCTCGCCCGCGTCGAGCCGGCCGCGCGCGGAGAGCGCCTTGGCCTCGGCGTCGGCGCCGCTGAACAGCATGTGGCGCGCGCGCACCTGCTCGGGCTTCTGGTACTCGCCGGAGCGCTGCAGGTACAGGCCGCGCACGCGCTCGAGCTCCTTCGCCACCAGCGCCTGCGCCTCTTCGGGCGTCACCGAGACGTGTTGGCGGAAGGCCGACTTGCCGGCCGTCGCGTAGCGCAGCGTGAGCTTCGTGCCGTTGCGCACGATCTCGTCGCGCACCGCGGCGTCGGACACGCGCACCGGCGACGCGACCAGGCGCGAGAAGTTGCGCAGCAACAGGTCGCGGCGGTGCTGGGCCGCGTACTCGCGCGGGCCGAGGCCGGTGCGCGCGATGTAGCGCTCGGCGGTCTCGCGATCGAACTTGCCGTCGAGCTGCAGCCCGGGCGTGCTCTGGAAATCCGCCTTGAGCGACGCGTCGGAGACCGCGAGCCCGAGCGCCTCCGCTTCCTGCGCCATCACATATCTGCGTAGCAGCGACGAGCGCGTCTGCTCGTCGACGATCTGCGCGAACTGCTTCGCGTCCATGCTCTCGCCGAACTGCCGGAACGCCTGCTCGTTCTGCTCGCGGAAGAACTCGAACACGTCGCGCGGGATCGCCTCGGAGTTCACCAGCGCCACCGGCGCAACGGCGGGATCGGAGCCCATCGGCTGCCCGAACAGGAACGCGAACGTGGCGAGCACGGCGAGGATGGCGAGGTTGCGCAACCAGATCCCGATCCGACCCATCTCGATCTCCCCGAAAATCGCGGCGAGCCGCCGCGTCCCGAGCTTTGCACAAGGCCGCTGCTTGCGCCGAAAGCGCAACGCTTCTAGAATCGCGCGGCACGCCGCCGACGTCCCGATTCCTGCGACGCCGTCGGCACTTACGTCCGAATCTACGCCACCGCTACGCACCCCAACAACAAGGTGAGCCCGCGATGCTGAAGGTCCTCGACCGGCTGCTCGGCATGTTCTCGAACGACCTCTCGATCGACCTGGGCACCGCGAACACGCTGGTCTACGCGAAGGGCCGCGGGATCATCTCGAGCGAGCCCTCGGTCGTGGCCGTGGACACCGTGAAGCACCGCGTGCGGGCGGTGGGCAAGGAAGCCAAGAGCATGCTCGGCCGCACGCCCGGCTCGATCACCGCGGTGCGCCCGCTGCGCGACGGCGTTATCGCGGACTTCGAGATCGCCGAGGCGATGCTGCGCTACTTCATCCAGAAGGCGCACAACCGCTCGACCCTGCTGCGGCCGCGCATCGTGATCTCGGTACCCTCGGGCATCACCGAGGTCGAGAAGCGCGCCGTCCGCGAGTCGGCGCTCTCGGCCAGCGCGCGCGAGGTGTACCTGATCGAGGAGCCGATGGCCGCCGCGATCGGCGCCGGGCTGCCGATCACCGAGCCGTCGGGGAACATGATCATCGACATCGGCGGCGGCACGACCGAGGTCGCGATCATCTCGCTGTCCGGGATCGTCTACGCCAACAGCGTGCGCGTCGGCGGCGACAAGATGGACGACGCGATCCTCAACTACGTGAAGCGCAAGTACAACCTCTTGATCGGCGAACGCACTGCGGAACGGATCAAGATCGAGATCGGCTCCGCCTACCCGACGGACGAGCAGCGCTCGCTGATCGTGAAGGGCCGGGATCTGGTCGCCGGCGTGCCGAAGACGCTCGAGCTGCACACCGAGGACATCCGCGAGGCGATCCAGGAGCCGGTGAACGCGATCGTCGAGGCCACCAAGATCGCCCTCGAGCGGACGCCCCCGGAGCTGGCCGCGGACATCGCCGACAAGGGCATCGTGCTCTCGGGCGGCGGCGCGCTGCTCGCCAACCTCGACATTCTGCTACGGGAGGAAACGGGATTGCCGATCATGTTGGCAGAGGACCCGTTCACCGCGGTGGTGATGGGCTGTGGGCGCTGCCTCGACGATGCGACCCTCCTCCGGGACGTGACCGATCGGGCCTAGCACCCGAAAACGAGAAAGCGGGAAGCCTTGAGCGAGCAGCTGCGTCGCTACGCCTATCCGCTCCTGTACCTGCTCCTGGCGTCGGTGTGCGCGATCGGCGTGGCCGCCCAGCACGGCCCCTCCGAGATCGGCTTCGCCCCGCGCATGGTGCTGAACCTGACCCTCCCGCTCGAGCGCATGGTCACCCTGCCGGTCCAGGAGCTGCGCGGCGTCTGGAGTGACTACGTGGCGCTGGTGGGCGTGCGCGAGGAGAACGACAAGCTGCGCGGCCGGCTGGCGCGGCTCGAGGACGAGAACCAGCAGTACCGCGAGGCGATCCTGTCCTCCGAGCGCTTCCAGCGCCTGGCTGGCTTCCGCTCCCAGCGCGAGATCCCGATGGTGCCCGCGAACGTGATCCACCAGGACCTCTCGCCCTGGTTCCAGTCGCTGATCATCGACCAGGGCGCGGCTGCCGGCATCCGGCCGGGCATGCCCGTGATCACCGATTCCGGCGTGGTCGGCCTGGTCGCGGGCACCACGCCGGGTGCGGCCAAGGTCATGTTGATGATCGACCCGCAGAGCCGGCTCGACGTCTACGTCGAGCGCACGCGCGCGCGCGGCACGGTGCGCGGCGCGGCCTCGTCGACCTGCGATCTCGACTACGTGCTGCGCCAGGAGAGCATCGAGGAAGGCGACCTGCTGCTGACCTCGGGCATGGGCGGCGTGTACCCCAAGGGCCTGCGTGTCGGGCGGATCGCCAAGGTCGACCACAAGACCTCGGGCCTGTTCCTGGCGGCCCAGGTCGAGCCGGCCGTCGACTTCGCGCGCCTCGACGAGGTGTTCGTGATCCTCGAGCAGCGCCAGGTACCCGAGGACGACGCCTTCTCGTCGCTCGACGAGGGTCTGTGGCCGGACCCGCCTCCACCCGCCAAGCCCGAGGCGGTAGCCGAGGCCGCGCCGCGCGCGGCGCCCGAGGCTCCGGCGCCCAGGCCCGGCCGGCCCGCACCGGCACGGGCCGCCGAGCCCGCTCCCGCGCCGCGCGCACCCGAGCCCGCTCCGCAGCCGGAGCCCGAGCAGGTTCCGCCTTGGGCCGCCGAGCCCGCTCCGCCCAGCGATCCGGCGCCCGCCGATCCGGCCCCCGCCGAGGCCGTCCCCGCCGCGCCGGCGACGGGTACGACCCCGTGAGCGCGCTCGCGAAGCTCGTCGGAATCGGGTTGGCGCTGCTGCTCGGCCAGGTGGTCGCGCGCATGCTGCTGCCGGCCGCGATCCAACCCGACCTGATCCTGGTCTTCGCGCTCGCGATGGGCCTGCGCGGCGGCGGGCTGCAGGGTCTGGTCCTCGCCTTCGGCGCGGGCTTCGTGCTCGACGTGCTGTCCGCCTCGCCGCTCGGTCTGTACTCGCTCTTGTGCGGCACCGCCTGCGCGGCGACGCGTCTGTTCGACAAGGCGCTCTACCTGCGCGCGGCCGGGCCCTGGGCCATCTACGTCGGCGTGTACGTGGTGGCGAACTGGATCCTGCTCGGCGTGGCGCAGCGCCTGTTCGCGCCCGACGCAATCTCGGACTGGGCGGGCCTCGTGCTGCGCGCGCCGGGCACCGCGCTCGCGACCGCGCTCGCCGCGGCGCCGCTGCTCTCGGTGTTCCGGCGCCTGCTCAGCGAGACCGACAGCGAGGCCGCCTGGCCCGTGCTCGCCACGCACGGCCCGCGCAGTCGCTAGTGAACCGGCTGACCTCCAGCGCGCCGACCTCCGACGGCACCGTCGAGCGACGGCTGCGCGGCGTCTCGCTGCTGGTGGTGTCGGTCTGGATGCTCCTGCTGACGCGGATCTTCTACCTGCAGGTCGTACAGGGCGACGTCTACAAGGTGTCGGCCGAGAAGAACAGCGTGCGCACGCAGCGCGTGCAGGCGCCGCGCGGGGCGGTGTTCGATCGCAACTTCGAGGCGCTGGTCGACTCGCGGCCCGCGTTCGAGGTGCTGGTCGTGCCGCACGAGACCGAGGACGTGCCCGCGACGCTGACGCGCATTTCCGGCCTGACCGGGCGCCCGCTCGAGGACGTGCGCAAGAGCTACGGCACGCCGCGCGGGCGCGCGCGCTTCCAGCCGCAGCGCGTGGCGCACGATCTCGATCGCGACGCCCTGGCCAACGTCGAGGCGCGGCTCTGGGCGCTCGGCGGCGTGCTGACCCAGGTGACGCCGGTGCGCGGCTACACGTTCGCGTCCAGCGCCTCTCACCTGCTCGGCTGGCTCGGTGAGGTCAGCGAGCAGCAGCTCCGCGAGAAGGAGTTCCAGAGCTACCGGCTGGGCGACGTGATCGGCCGCGGCGGGATCGAGCGCCTGCTCGACGCCGACCTGCGCGGCCGGCCCGGGGGCCGCAACCTGCTGGTCGACGCGCACGGCAAGGAGCTCGAGCTGCTCTCGCACGTCGCCCCGCAGCCGGGCCGCAACGTGGTGCTGACGATCGACCACCACCTCCAGCTCGCCGCCGAGGCCGCGCTCGACCGCGAGCACAAGCACGGCGCGGTGGTCGCGCTCGACCCGCGCACGGGCGAGGTGCTCGCGCTCGCCAGCCGCCCCGCCTTCGACCCCAACGGCTTCGCGACCGGCGTCGACCCCGCGGTCTGGCGCGGGCTGACCG
>Ga0187893_10010892_pt1 | contig 13357 bp, 14 predicted proteins | sample MA1701074metaG_FD_139574 | JGI IMG/M metagenome (GOLD analysis project Ga0187893, IMG submission 139574) | White microbial mat communities from a basaltic lava cave in the Kipuka Kanohina Cave System on the Island of Hawaii, USA - MA170107-4 metaG ...
GGCTCATGACCAGAATGACAGTAACGTTCGAGCAAGCGGGATAGCGACGTCGCCGTGGTGACGGTTCCTGCCAACCATACTGGGAGTGATTGGGCCTCGCGCGCGCGAGAGAAGGTCGCTTACTGCCACCTCGTGCCACTTGCTGCCAGGCCACTGCTACCTGGGTTACCGCCATTGCTGCCACCACCCTTGAGGGGTGGCAGCGTGGTAGCCAGCGCGGCAAGGACTGTTCCGTTCACCGGTTTCCGGGACTCGAATAGCGTGTGGGTTGCTGCATGAAGGCGGCCGACCGCGAACTGCTGGACGAGTTGGAGCGCGATCCCGTGCTCGCGTCCGAAGTGCCGATGACCGATGTGCCCTCGGTGCTGGCGGCCGTTGCTCGCCGCGAGGCGCAACTTGCTACCGCCAGGGTACTGCTTGCTGCCCGTCTGGTCTCGCGTGGAGCGACCCACGAGAGGGGGGTAGAGAACGAGCGGCTCTTAAGCACTCAGGAGACCGCTATTCGGTGCGGCATGTCAGTGGACTGGCTCTACCGCCACGCGGGAACGCTGCCTTTTGCTCGTCGGATAGGGCGGTCGCTCCGATTCTCCGAGGCCGGTCTCGTGCGGTGGATCGCGGGCCGCCAGAGGTGACACTGACCGTTGCTCGCAGGTAGGCACCCTGGGATGGAACGAGGTATTCGCACAGGAAGCGCGGCACGGTCCGCCAAGGAGGAGGGAGCCATGCAGACGAAGGTCACGCTCGACGCCAGGGACGGTAACCTCGTATGGCTGACGATCGAGGACAACACGAGCGCACGCGAGCTTGGTCGCCCAGCCACTGACGATCTCGGGACCTGGGAGAGCAACTAGATGCCGCGGCACATTCGAGGCACCGGCCGTGTGTTCTGCCGCAAGGGCAGCCCTTTTTTCTGGATAGCCTACTACCACCGAGGGAAGGAGGAGCGGGCAAGTACTGGGCTCCTAGCGGAGGACTGGAACCGACCTAAGGCCGAAAAGCTGCTCCGCGAGAAAACGCGAAAGGTCAACACGTCGGAGTTCACAGGACCGGCTGAACAGCGGGTGAGTTTTGGGGACCTGAAGAGCTGGTATCTCGACGACTACCGCGAGCAGCGTCGCCACTCCATACGCGACGCCGTTCGTATCATGAACACGCTCGAGCGAACCTTCGGCGGCGACCGCGCCGTCGACATCACGACCGCTCGCATGAGCAGATACCGCGCTGACAGGGCACGGGAAGGCGTAAGCGAGACTACAATCAACCGGGAGCTCGCTGCGATCAGGCGGGCCTTCTCGCTCGCCATCACCAAGCACAAGAAACTGACGACGCGGCCGCACGTGCCAATCGTGTCGGAGGATGGCAATGAGCGCGAAGGCTTTCTCGAACCGGCGGATTGCAAACGCCTAGTGGCACTGTTGCCTGCCGACGTGGCCGACGTCGTGATGTTCGCTTACCGCACGGCGTGGCGGCGCGGTGAGGTGCTCGGCCTCGAATGGAAGGACATTCGCTTCGAACGGCGCGAAGGGGAGACGGTCGCGGTGATCAAGCTCCCCAAGCGCAAGAGCAAGAACAAGCAGGCACGCAACCTACTCGTTCGCCCAGGTCATCCATTGTTCGAGGTCCTGAGGTGCCGGCAAGCGATCCGCCGGCTCACCTGCCCGTTTGTGTTTCACCGAGAGGGCCGGCCCATCAAGGACTTCCGCCGTCAGTGGAGGAAGGCGTGCGCCACTGCCGGTCTCGCAGGAAGCCTGTTTCATGATCTCCGACGCAGCGGCGTTCGCAACCTCGTCCGCGCCGGAGTGGCACAGCCAGTCGCGATGAGGATCAGTGGGCACAAGACGACCAGCGTGTTTCTCCGCTACGACATCACGTCGGACACGGACATTGCCAGCGCTCTAGACGCTGAGGCAGCTTATGTGGCCGAGCAGGAGGCGTCTGACGGCAAGGTCACCGTTCTTGCGGAGCGGCCTGAAAAGGCAGCACTGTGATCGCGTCAGCCATTCAACCTGCGCGCAAGGACGTTTCGCGAGCGCTACAGATCGAACGGCACGATGTCGAGGTGCCACCAACCGGAGTGGACAAATGGCACGTCCCAGCCGAGGAGCCCTGCAATGATCCTACGGTTTAGATCCCGAAGTCGATAGGGCAGCACGTAGACGTCGTTGTGCCCGCCGAAGCCCGGTGCCTGGTCGCCGAAGGTGAGCTGGTGGAAGAGGTTGTTTCGAAGTTGGACGATACGCTCGACGAAAGAGGCATCAGTCGGAATCCGCAATGCTTCACATAGGCGATCGATGCGCTCGGAATGGTTGCCGCGGGACGGGAGTCCATGACGGGGGGCTGCTAGGGCATAGAGACCATCGAAGACCATGTACTCGAACGTGAATCGCTCCCAGATCCACTCGTAGCTCGGGACACGCGTATGCATGTAGAGGAGACCGGCGATCGACTTCCGTTCCTCCGGCGTCCAGGTTTGCCACGTTTGGTAGCAAGTCGACATGAACGGCTCGACCACTCGTGCGGCATTGACGAATCTCGCTTGGAGCTTCGTCGGGATGCGGTTATCAACCCACCAGTGTTCAAACTGGAGGCGGGTCCCAAACAAGTAACCGAGCAAGTGGATGACGAAAAGCCCGGTTTCTCGGCGAAAGGCATCGCGATCGAGGTTCGTAGGGACGGTAAGACGGTGGGTCGCTGGTACCTTCCAGAGGAAGGCTGGACGTTCCGTATTTGGGACATCCCGAACCGGCTCGTGTGTGTGGGGATCAAGCTCCACCCGGCGAGACGGCGGCGAGTACCAGAATCCGTCCTCGTGTTCGACTCTGTTGATAGCTGCCACGATGTCAGCATGGTTCGCCAACGGATTGATCGAGATACCTTCGAATACGATCGGAAGATCGTAGCGAAGAAACCCAAAGTAGTCCTCCAGCGAAACCGGCAAATCCGAGCTTCCGCCGTTGGCCTCGTCGGAGCGGCCACGTTCGACAACCATGTCTTTCCCGTGCGACGTCATTCTTCGACTCATAGCATGCCTGCCTGACGCCCAGTCACATGGCGAGAGTGGCCGCCGTCCTAAGAGAATCGCGTCCGGCAGACACAATTTCGTCCGAAGTCTCGCAGCGCTCATGCCCTTGGACGCCTGGTGTCCGGGCGTACGCAAAGGGGCCGGCTCCGGGGCAGAACAGAAGAACGTGCTAGTGAACGGGGCCGAGCGCGTGGTTCTGGACGTGTCGAGCTAGCTCCGCGCGATCGGGCTGCCTGAGGCGGCCCGAGGTTCAGACTAGTCTATTAGGGAAGCCATCACTCTGCCGCACAACCACACCCCTATGCGAGTCGTGCTTCTTGAAACGCCCGTTGAAACGGCTGAAACTGAGGATCACTGTACGGGCGGAAGCCGTCGGGCCAGGGCGCCACAAGCCGCACTAGTACGCGGAACTGGAGTGGCGTGGGACGCGCGTTAACGCGCTCCACCGCCACTCGGACCGAGTCGATACCAATGTGACGCACATCCGCGTTGAGATAGCGCGGCAAGAATCCGATATGCTGAGGACGATCATCAGCCGTCAGAGTCTTGATGGCTAGGCAATCTGCGGAGTTTCCTGGATCCGCCTCGATCGACAACTGCTCATCTGGCTCTAGACGCTCAGCGCGCTCGATGGCCTCTGGCTCGCGATGCTGTAGGCCGTGGACGAAACATTGAACGTGATACTGGCCCGCGGAGTCAGGCTCGGGATGCCCAAACACCTCGAAGGTGTCGGTTTCCCGAATCCCATTGCTGCGGGCGAGTAACACGAGGGGGTCTCGTTGATCGGGGGGAAGGTTCAGCCAAGACTGGAACGCTTCGAACTCGGGGCGGCGATCAGACAAGAGTCGATTCGCGAACAGCGGAAAAAGTTCGGCCGACTCATATGTCTCAGCAAAATCCGGGAATGACACGATCGGAAGAAATCCCGCATGCTGGTTAGCTTCGCTGGCTCCCTGAAGATAGACGAAGGAGTAGCGACCCGAGTCATCTCGGGTAAGCTTCCCCACGGGAAACCATCGTTTCCCTGGGTCGCGCCATGCCAAGTACACAGTCTTCACTGCTTCGTCCCACCTACGAGTAAACGCTTGCGTGTGGCATCCAGTATGCCAATAGCGAACCTCCTCGCAACCGGCGATGCCCAGTCGGGCGGGACCCTTTCCAGCTCTGTCCGCCAGATACCAGGGTCGAGGCTGGCCAACCGGGACAGCCATGTACGTGCGGCAGTCGGGCGAAGCTCCGCCGCACGCCAAAACGCCTCGATAGCCCGGAGTCGCCTGCCATCGGCTGCAGTATGCAGCCCGGATGGGGCGCGGAGCGCATATGCTTCGACCGTGTCGCCGGGATCACGTGTCACGAGCCGCCTCTCGCGCGCTGGGTCAGCCTCGTTTCTTCCCAGACTCGACGAGTGGTCGAACGTCGGTGCAATGCGAAGGTCGTCCCCGGCCTTCCCGGTCCATCCCCAGTTTTCGTCGTGCCGATCCGTGTTGCTGATCCAGGCATCGAGCAGCAAGTAGCCGACCATCACGTCGGCACCGTCAGCGACTCCATCGGGCGCGGACCAGCCAGGAGGCGGCTTGACTGCAGAGCACTGCTCAAGAACGCACTCGACCGTGTGGGCTGGGATGCGCTTGAACCGCGCGTCACCTGTAGAGCGAGGGTAGCCCGAGACGATCGCCGAGAGCACCTCGTTCCCAAGGACGAGGTATCGGCCCGCTTCTAGAAACGACCACGCGATAACGCCACGCGTGCTTTCGCCATCCGGCTCCTCGTCTCGGTAAATCGCCAGCTCGTACCTGGCATGGGGGATCCCAAGATGCTCAGCCAGGGCGGCCGTGACGCACTCCGCCCACGCCTCGCCCGTGTGTAGGCGCGTCTGCTTGAACAGTCCCGAGATGTTCGGTTGTCCCCGAATCTCAAACCAGAACTTGGGCTTGCTCCCGAGCTGCTCGATCTGCCTGGCCGGAAAATCGGGGATATGGAATTCGATGACCGGATAGAGGTCTGGAGTCACTCAGACCCTGGGGCTTATCCTCGGAGCCGATCAGCAATCAAGGATACCCGCGCCGCTGAACTACGACGCTCAGGCTGGGACTAGGACACCACCGGGCGGTCTTACTTCGACCGGCCCGGCTTGCGCTTCCGGCGCGTCGGCTTCGGCGTGCTCCCCTACGGCTCGCCGTGGTCGCACGGCGGGACCTCAACGCCGATCTGGCAGGGTACCAATGGATACCGTGCGCCCGACCCGGGGCCTTCGAGCCAGCGGCGGAATCTGTCGTCGCGGGTGGCGAACCCCCGGCACTCTCTCGGCTCGAAGCGCATGAGCACGAACCTAGCGGGCGACGCCGGCCGGACACAAGAAGCCCACTAGCAGCGAGAAATGCTCGGTGAAGAGAACGCCCCGCGCATGGACGCCCTAGCTGGTTCTTCGCTATCCTCGGTCCGCCATGGCCGAATGCGCCGCGTTTGAGCGAGACGACGGGTTCCCAAACGTCCCGGGTGAGCAGTCCGATTGGGTTACCTGGGTCAGTGCCACCGATACCCTCAACTTCTGCGCTGACGACCCGTTGCTAGACTGGCTTGACCTGTACGGCGAGGCGGCTGGGCTCGTCCGCGATGACCAGGATTCTCGCTACGACCCGCGCACCGACTTCGTGGCGTTTCGGCTGCGAAAGGCACGAGAGTTCGAAGGTGTGGTCATGGCCTACCTGCATGAGCGCTTCAGCGTGGTGCCCATTGCGAACGAGCCGCGCGATGCCCGTAACCGAGATGCTGTGCGCCGGACGTGGGCTGCCCTTGGTGAAGGGGCGGAGATTGTGGCCCAAGCAGTTCTGTGGAACGCGGAAAGCCAAACGTACGGCGTCCCCGACCTACTGGTGCGGAGCGACGTACTGAGCAGATTGGTGCCCGGTGCAATCTCGCCTGAGGACGCTGCGGTCGTCGCTCCACACCTGCCGGGAGCCCGCTGGCACTACCGTGTGGTTGACATAAAGTGCACCACACTCCGCCTTCTCAAGGACGGCCGGGCGGGTAGTCAGCACCACGAGCAGAAGGTGCAGCTCTGGATCTACAACCGGGCTCTTGGACGAATCCAAGGTCTAACGCCTCCAAGCGGCTACTTGCTTGGCCGCAAGTGGAACAACGGCAAGGAGCGCGGTCGGTCCGCGCTGGAGCGACTAGCGCGGGTCGATCAGGACGAGAAGGGGCTCGATGATCTCGCGCGAGCTGCCTGTACGTGGGTGCGTCGGGTGCGCACCGAGGGCGGAGGGTGGCAGGTTCTCCCTGAGCCGTCCCATGAGGATCTCAGACCTACCATGCGCCGAGGACACGGCGAGGACTACCCCTGGCACCAGGCCAAGGAACGCATCGGTGTAGCAATCGACGACCTTATGATGGTCCCGCGTGTATCGCGAAGCTTGCGAGCCGATGCGCTGGCGCGCGGGATCTCCCGCTGGACCGATCCAACCTGCACCGCTGCGGCTCTTCGGATTGTAGGTGCGAAGAACCCCATGGTCGTGGACGCTGTGCTCCAGGCCAACCGGTCGGAGGGAGACCCGGTGCTCCCCGCCCGCGTCACCGCCAACGAAGCGCTATGGAGAGTGCCGGCGCTTGCTGAGTTTTATCTAGACTTCGAGACGGTGAACGATCTCGACGACGATTGTTCCCGCTTCCCCGAGGCAGGAGGCCAGACGCTCATCTTCATGATCGGATGCGGGCATCTCTCGGAAAGCGGTTGGCAATTCCGGGTCTTCACCGTCGACCGGATCGCGGAGCCCGAGGAAGCACGGATCATCGGAGGTTGGCTGGACCACATGCGTAAGGTGTGCGCTGCCCGCGGTACGACCCTGGATACAGCACGGCTCTTTCACTGGTCTCCAGCGGAGGAGAGCACCCTCACCGAGGCTTACAACTCCGCGGCCGCAAGGCATGGTTTTCCCCCCTGGGACGACCTTCCCTGGGTCGATCTCCTGAGCAGGGTCGTGAAAGAGGAGCCCGTTAGCGTCCGAGGGGCCTTTGGGTTCGGTCTCAAGGCCGTGGCGAAGGCCTTACGCCGGCACGGCCTAATTGAGACAGAGTGGACTGACGGCCCGACCGACGGACTAGGCGCGATGGTCGGAGCGTGGTGGTGCGACCACGAAGCTGCGAGGAAGGGCGTGCCCATGACCGACCTGGACCTCATGCGTGACATCGAGCGCTACAACGAAGTCGACTGCAAGGTCATGAGCGACGTATTGGCCTTTTTCCGCCGGAGCCGTTAGACGCGTGCTCTTCGCAACGATGCTCTGCGCCGCGGGTCGAATCACGCGTCGGCTCAATCCGGTGCCGCGGTCTGGGTTCACCCTTCGCGTGCCGCGATCGTTCTCTCCCCCTCACGGCATGCCGCAGACGCACCGCCGACCGCGAGCGTCGCGCGCGTTGGAAAAGTCGAAGCCGAAGAAATGATCGCCGGGAACACGGACACAACACGGACACTGGCGCGTTCCGAAGGCCGTGGGGCAGCGAAGGCAACCGAAAAACTCAATGCCGAGGAGGGGAATCGAACCCCTACACCCTTGCGGGCTGCGGATTTTGAGTCCGCCGCGTCTGCCAGTTCCGCCACCTCGGCGCGTGTGACGGCGACAGCTAAGCGTAAGTCGCGCGCCGGCTCAAGCGAGCGGGCGGCGGACCTGCTCGGCGGCGTGTGCGGCGTCGCCGGCGCCCGACGAGTCGGCGGGCAGGTACCCGAAGCGCCGCAACGTCGGACCGATGCGTGCCTCGACCGCCTGGATGCGCTCCGGAAGGCGGACGCGATGGTCCGCGATCTTGTCGGGGTTGGTGAACCCGGACAGGAACTGCACGGCCGAATCGGGGACGGGAAGCGACAGGAACGCGGCCACCCGACGCGTGACGCCGACGGGGTCGGCGCACAGCTCCTCGAAGGTCAGGTCGAGCGTACGGTCGGGCGGCAGCGCCCGGGCGGCGAAGTCCGCGTACAGGTCGACCTGATAGGCCCACGACACGGCGCCGCGAATGTAGCCGGGCTCGTCGACCGCGCCGATCTTGGAGAGCACCATGCGGCCGAGCTGCGTGGTGGGGTCGTTCGTCCGATGTCGCTTGAACGCGAGGTCGCGCCCGTCGCGCACGATGTGCAGGTAGCGCGCGCGGGGGAAGGTCGCGTGAACGTGGGGCGCCATGAGATACGTCTCGGGATACTTCCAGCCCCAGGGTCCCGCGGGGCGGATCCGCTGGTACCATTGATAGACGAGCTTGCGGAACTTGCGCAGATCGCGCTCGGGCGGCGTGTCGCCGACGTCCCAGCGCCGCGCGAGCTTGGCCATACCACGCCGAAAGCGCTTGTCCTCGGGATCGCCCGACGCCATCCGCTCGGTGAAACCCAGGTTCACGCCGAGCGCCTGCACCGCGTACGCGAGCACGCGCGTGCCGGAGTGTCCGCGACCCATCAGGACGACCGGCTCCTGCGCCGCGAGGAAATCGCGGATCTCGACGGCACTCGGTCCCCAAAACCACCCCATCGGTGCTCTCAGCGATCTGCTACCGCCGCCCCCCGATCCGGTCAAGGAAGGGCGACGAGAGCCATGCGCTTCATCAGCGTCCGGCCGAGGCGAGGGGACAGCTTCAGCAGCGCCGACAGGATGCCCATGCTCGGCGACAGCACCCAGTGCAGCTTGTTGCCGTGGGCCGCCTTCCACACGGTCTCGGCCACGGTCTCGGCCGACATGCGATCGCGCACCGTTCGATATACGCCCGCTTGGTACGGCTGGCCGCTCACCATCGGCGTGTCGACGATCGGTGGTGCCAGGTCGCACACGCCGATGCCGTGGCGGCCGAGCTCGAGGTCGAGTGCCTCGGTGAGCGCGCCCACCGCGGCCTTCGAGGCCGAGTACATGGCCAGCTCGGGCACACCGTAGAACATCGCCGACGAGGCCATGTTGATGACGCGCGCGCCGGGTGTTGACCGCAAGAGCGGGAGCGCCGCGCGGATGCCGTTCACCGTCCCGAGGACGTTGACGGCCAGCATGCGTGCTTCGACGGCCGGATCCATGTCCTCGAGCCACCCGACGCGCAGGAGCCCGGCGCAGTTGAAGAGCACGTCGAGGCGGCCGCCGGTGGCGCGCCCGACCGCGGCGGCGGCCGCGCGGTAGGCGTCAAGGTCGGTGGTGTCGACGCGTGCCTGGAAGCACTGAGTCGTGCCGATCGTGTCGGCCGTGCGGGCGAGCGCGGCGGCGTCGACGTCCAGGAGTGCCGGGAACCAGCCGCGTCCCGCGAACAGCAGGGCGGTGGCGCGACCGATGCCCGACCCGGCACCGGTGACGAGGATCGAGCGCCGGGTCGGCTCGGCCACGACGACGGCTACTGGTTGGTTCCCGGCGGCGGTCCGCCGCGACCGTCGCCGGTGAGCGAGGCCGGGATCTCGGTGGGCGTCGGTCGCGTGCGGATGCGCTGGACCGCCACCTTCGCGACGCCGCGCAGCGCGGGATCGGGGTTCTCGGTCGCGATCTGCTCGAGGTCGGGCAGGGCGGCGTCGTCGCCGATCTCGCCGAGGGCGTGGATGGCGCCGGCGCGGGTCTGGAGGTCGGCGTTGCCCCCGACGAAGTCGAGCAAGGGCTCGGTGGCCCGCTTGTCGCCGATCATGCCGAGGGCGGCGACGATGCGCCGGCGCGTGAAATCGTCCGTGTCGCGCATGAAGAGCCGTTGCACGAGCGGCGTCGTCGCCTCGGTCGCGTGCATGTGCCCGAGCGTGTCGATCGCCTTGGCGCGGACGCTGAGATCCGGATCGTTCGCGGCGCTCAACAGGTACGCCAGGGCGCGGGGCTCGTCCTTCTCCTCGATCTGGCCCATCTCTGCGACGCCCTGCAGCCGCGTGGGGAGGTCGTCCGACTGGAACTTCCGGACGCTCTCGTCGAACTGCTGCTGCGTGCGCGGCCGGTCCGCGTTCTGGCGCTGGTAGCGCTCACGCGGATCGGCGGCCGGCTGCGCGATGGCCGAGGAGGCAAGGCACGCGAGCACCACGCCCGCGGCGTACGCGCGCCCTCGGTCCACCTTCATCGACCGCGGAGTGTTTCGCACACCCCCGGGGATTGCAACTGCAGGTTCCCCGGCCGATCACTACCGCACATCGCATCTTTCGCGCCGCGCGGGCTTTCTGGTAGAAGCCGCGGCTTCCGGTGCATGGGGATGCGATTCGGCATGGGGACACGGCGTGCGGCTCTCGATGGACTCGCGCGCATTCTCGACGCGGGGGCGCTGGAAGAGCTGTTCACCGGCTCGGACGAGGACGCGCTCTTCGTCTACGATCTGCTGGTCGAAGTCGCGCGCGGTCGCAGCTCGGCGTGCTACTGGGAGATCTGCCGCACGGCGCGCCGGCGGGGGGTGAGTCCCGAGTACGTGAGCGATCGGGCCGCGGTGCTGCTGACCTCGATCGACGAGCGCCGCCGGATCGACGCCTATCGCATCCTCGGTGTCGAAGGGCTCGCCTCCGCCGAGGCCATCCGCTACCGCTGGCTCGAGTTCGCCAAGCAGGGGCACCCCGACGTCGGCGGCGATCCGGCGCGCTTTCGGCGCGTGAAGGAGGCGTACGAGCTCCTGCGCGACCCGCAGCGGCGCGGCGAGTACGAGCGCTATTGGCTGCGCGCGCTGGGACCGTTCGAGCGTGTCGCGCCCCGCGACGGTGACCTCGAGGCGCCGCCGTCCCGCGACGGAAACGGCGACCGGCGCCTGGCAATGGTGGGCAAGCGCGGCCCGACGAACGGCAACACGGCGCCCGCCACGACCACGACCGCGAGCCCGGTGGCGGTCGAGCCGGCCGCCGCCGAAACGAACGCCGGCGAAACGGCTGCGACCCAGGAGGTCCCGCCTCTGGAGCCTCGGCCGCTGCGGCTGGCGGAGACGCTCGCCACGGTGCGCGGCATCGTGCACGCGATCGACGCCGACGATCTCGCCGCGGGGCGCGCCCGCGTCGCGCACGAGATCGAGCGCGTCGAAGCGCTGGGAGCGCTCCTCGGCGAGCTCGCGCGCATCAAGGCGCAAATGCCCGCGCCCGACTAGCGGGACGCTAGGACGCCGGCCCGAGGCCGCGCAGCGCGAAGCGGGGCGCGCTCGCCGCCGGCACGGGACGATGCGCGGTGAGCGCCTCCTGCCAGGGCGCGGTTCGTGCGAGCAGCGCATGGGCGTCGAGGAGAGACAGGGCGTGCTCGGTCGCGGCGAGGCGATCGCGGCCGTCGGTGAGGAGCTGGCGGGCGCCCCGCAGATTGCCGGCCGCGAGATGGTAGAACGCGACCGCCATCTGAATCACCCCTTGCAGCGCCTGCCGTACGTCGCCCGTGGTGTGCTGCCAGACGACTTCGAGGACCTCGTGCACCTCGAAGAAGAGCCGCGCATCCCACAGGGCCGCCGCGCGTACGAGGGCGCCGTCGACGGTGTCGGGCCGTCCGAGCGGATGGCGGCGATAGGCGTCCGCCGCGGCGAGGGCGTGCGTGGCGTGGGCGCGGACGCCGGCCTCGTGCGCGGCGTGCACGGCGAGCAAGGCGGGCGCGCCGCCCTCGACGAGGTGCACGCGCGTCAGGCGTTCGAGCGCCGCCGCGTCGAGCGGGGCGTCGTGCGCGGCGAGCCAGCCGAGCGCCGTGCGTGCGTCGTCGTCGTCGAGCGCATCGATGGCGAGCCCCGCGAGCGCGTTGCGCAATGGCAGCGGAAACATGACGTTGGTCGAGCACGAGCCGTGTGCTACACGCACGACACCGTGTCGCTCGTCTATACCGCCACGGCCGGCGTGCGCCACCACGAGCTCGATGCGTGGGGTCGCGTCTACCCGGCGGCGCATCTGCGCAACCTGGCCGAGCTGGCCGTGACGGCGAGCACGGCGGCGGGGTTCGGCGCGCCCTGGTACGACGCGCTCGGCGCACACTGGATCGTGCGCCGTACGACGGCGTGTTTTCACGGACGCGTCGGCCGCGACGACACCTGCGAGCTGCGCACGTGGGTGGCCGACTTCCGGCGCGTCCGGTCGCGGCGCTGCTACGAGATCCGTGTGGCTGGCCGGCCGATGGTCGAAGCCGAGAGCGACTGGGTCCTGGTCGACGTCGCCACCGGCCGGCCGCGCCGCATTCCCGAGGAGGTGGAGCGTGCCTTCGGTGCGCCGTCGGGCGCCGACAGCGCGCCGCGCGCCCCGTGGGATGCGACGGTGCCGCCAGTGAGCGCGCAGCGGACGACTGCGGCCGTGCGCTTTTCCGACGTCGACTCGATCGGCCACGTGAACAACGCGGCGTATCTCGACGTGCTGATGGATGCCGCGCTCGGGCCGCTCGCGCGGGCGGGGTGGGGCATCGCGCGGCTCGGTGCGGCCGGGCTGGCACCGTTCGTGGCGGCCTGCGACGTCGAGTACCTCGAGGGAGCCGTATGGGGCGAGTCTCTCGAGGTGACGACGTGGATGGTCCCCGCGTCGCGTGGCTTCGAGGTGGTCCAGCACCTCGGCCGTGCAGGGGCCCCATCCGTGCTCGTTCGCGCGCGAACGCGGTGGCAGTGGCACGCGACCGGCGGCGAAGTGGTCGACGCGCCGCAGGACCTCGCGGAGACGCTGGTCGCCCTCGCGGCCGCCTGACGTCACGAGGCCAGCCGTGCCCGGCGCTCTTCGAGCAGGCGGCGGGCATGGTCGAGCCACTTGAGATGGGCCTCGGTGTAGGCGAGCGCGGCGGCGTGGGTCAGACGGCGCGTGACCGACGAGTCGGTCGTGGGCTCCTGGTCCTGGACGAGGGCCAGGTAGCGCCGGTACTCGGCCTCCTGCTTCGCGAGCTGGGTGGTGAGCGCGCCACAGCCGTGGCGTTCGACGGCGAGACATCGCACGAAGATCTCGTCGCGCAGCGGCGGCGGCCAGGCCGGGCGTCGCTCGACCCACGTCCGAAGGGCGCGCCCGCCGCGCGCCGTGATCTTGAACAGGCGGCGCACGCGCGTGCCCACCGTGACGTCCCGGCGCACGATCAGCCCGCGATGCTCGAGGTCGTGCAGGATCTGGTAGACCTGTCCGATGTTGGGGTGCCAGAACGGGCCCACCCGTTGGTTGAACGACTTCAGCAGCTGATAGCCGTGCGCCTCGCCGTCGGCGAGCAATGCCAGCAACGCGTATCGTAGATGCATCCCGTCCTCCCCCGGCCCACACGGTGCGAGCCGCGTGCCAGGCGAAGAGGCCGTGGCGGCGGACGATGTCACACGGCCCCATTCGTGGCGATTGCACGAGCGCCAGCGCGCCTTCCCGCGGCACACGGGGTCCATGTAACCGCGTGCTTACGAGCGGTTTCGAGGGCGCTTTTTCCCTGGCGTTTCGCAAACTGGGTATGTTACGAGGTA
>Ga0187893_10010893_pt1 | contig 13357 bp, 14 predicted proteins | sample MA1701074metaG_FD_139574 | JGI IMG/M metagenome (GOLD analysis project Ga0187893, IMG submission 139574) | White microbial mat communities from a basaltic lava cave in the Kipuka Kanohina Cave System on the Island of Hawaii, USA - MA170107-4 metaG ...
CAGGTTGAGCGTCCCGGCGCCCTTCCAGATGGCACTGCCGGTGGTGAGCAGGGCGCGCACGCTGAGCGTCTTGGGCTGAGCGGTGTCGATGGTCAGCGGCCCGTTGGCGGTGAGCATGCCGTTCCCGCTGATCGTTCCGGAGTTCCAGTTGAAGGTGCCGTTGACGGTCAGGTTGCCGGCGCCGGCCAGGTTGCTGGCGAGCGTCAGGACGGCGGTGGCGTTCACCGTGCTGGCGGCCGGGCCGTTGAGCGTCAGCGCGGCGCTGACCTGCAGGGTGACTCCGCTGCCCACGCTCACGCTGATGATCGAGGCCGCCGTGCCGCTCAGCGTCACCGTATAGGTTCCCATTGCCGGCGCCGGGAGGACGACGTCGTCCATGGCGCCGGGCACCATGCCGCCGCTCCAGTTACCCGGGGTGTTCCAGGTGCCGCTGCCCGGGGCAGTCCAGGTCACCACCGCGGCGCGGCATTCCACTGCCGCCAGCGCCGCAGCTATCGTCACACAGAACGCTACCAGTCGTTCGCGTGCGCCCATGCCGAGTTCCCCCCTGGGGTACGCGACCTGTACCCCAATCCGCGCCGGTTTTGCCACCCCCGGTGTGGGGTGAGTGGTTCCGGGCTCTCAATGCTGATCTCGGAAATCCAACCTCGACCAACTCCGGCGAATTCGGCGGAAGGTGCTGGCCCTGCAGATCAACGTCGACTTCAGCGCGGCGGGCGTCACGCAGGGCCCGGGTGGTCCGTTCGGCGACCTGACGCTCACTGCCACGGGCATGTCGCTCGACGGGCAGACGGTGTCGCAGGTGCTCGCCGCGATGAACACGGCGCTCGGCGGTGGCGCGCTACCGTCCGGTTACAGCTTTACGGATCTGAACGATCTCACGGCGGACCTGAACGCGGCATTCGACGGCGGCACGCCGAGCGCTTGGGCGCTCACGCACCTCTCGCCGTAGGACGGAGGCGCCACCGCACGAGCGTCGGCAGTTGTCGGCTCGGCCTCAGGCGCTGTGAGCCGCTGAACGCACAAAGGGGGCGACGCTTCCGCGACGGCGTGCCTCGGCGGTGGACGAAAGAGGCTACGCCACCTTCAGATGGCGTACCGGGATTTCGAGCGTCTTGCCCGCCTTGGAACGCGAATGCGCCGTTCGCTCCATAGCTTTGACCACGGGAGCTTTGAAATATCGTTCGCCACAGACCTCGCAGACGCCTGCGGGGACGTCTTCGATGATCGCAAGCAGGTCATCGCCCCACCTGTAGTCGACCACCACTCGACGTTCGCTGACTTTCCCCCCGCAGAAATGGCATCGGTTGTATCGTCGCTTCACGGCTTCCTCCGGCGCCGGAACATTGCGTCCCACTTGTCGGGACGGAGGCTCGGATCATACATGGTGATCAGGAGAAGTTCACGCGGATCGCCTTTCACCGCGCAAACGGCGTGGATCGGCGCGGCCCGGCGAACCCCAACACCAGACAACTGTGTCCTCGCGGATCATCGGGATAGTCCTCGAGAACGTCGCAGCTTCTGAGGACCGTTTCGAGCTCTGCGGTGGTGATCCGCTCGGCCTGCCGCTCACGCTCCGCATGCATCGAAAGAACGTATTTCCCTGACTTGGCTAGCGAGCGAATAGAGTCGACCGTGGGAGCTGCCACGGCATCCTCTTCGATCACCTTTACCCGAGTCCGACAAGGTGCGTCGGCAGGCTGACGACGAAACCAAGCTGCCTTCCCACTGACGCTCGTCGCCCACGGCCGGTCTCGTCGCGGACGGAGATGACGGATGGCGTCATTCCGTCGCCACTTGCCCCGGAGAACGGCGCTCTGCAGGTAGGGCTGTCCTGGTTTGTGGTGGAGCGCGCGGCGCGCACCGTGCTAAGGACGTTCATGGAGATCTACCCATGAACACGCGCTTTACGCTTGAGTACTGGATCGACGACGGTTGGTATGTCGGAACGCTGAAGGAGGTTCCCGGCGTTTTCAGTCAGGGCGAGTCGTTGGCCGAACTCGAGGACAACATCCGCGACGCCTACCGCATGATGACGGCGGAACGGGACGGACCCCGCCCTGACGCGCAAACCATGGACCTCGAGATCGACGTGTGAAACGCAGCGAGTTCGTCCGTGAGCTCGTTCGGAGCGGATGCTACCTGCATCGCCACGGGAAGAAGCACGACATCTACGCAAATCCGAAGAATGGCAGGAGGGCTCCCGTGCCCGACATTCGGAGATCAAGGACAGCCTCTGTGGGCTGATCCGAAGGGAGCTCGGGCTCATATGAACATGTCGGATAGAGGGGCGCGAACCAAGTCGCTGTCGCGACTTGCCCTGGAGGCGACGCGCTCATCCGGATTCCCGCGGTAACGCGCACTGCTTCGCATCGATGCTGATCCTCGCTTCGTCGCCCGGATTGCACCGTGATCGCGGCATGAGGGATTCTTGGTGAGGGGTCAGCTCACTTCTTCGAGCTCCAGGCGGCGTGTCTCGGGCAGCAGGAAGGCGCAGGGGGCCAGGACCGAGGTGGCGACGGCGAGCACGGTGATCACGGTGGCGGCGGCGGCGATGCTGCTCAGCGCGCCGATCATCCCGAGACCAAGCAGGGCGCCGATGACGGCGCTGTTGGTGACCCAGGACTTCGCGGTGGCGCGCAGGCGGGTGGGGAACAGCTCGGTGGCGAGCGCGTTGATGGCGATAATCACCGCCGACTCGCACAGGGTCATCAGCGCGAAGCCGGCGATCAGCCAGTCGGTCTGGTAGTACAGCGCGACGGCGCCGCCGACGCCGAGCAGGCCGAAGGTGCCGATCCAGCGCCGCCCGACGACATCGGACAGGCGGCCGAGCAGGAAGTAGCCGAAGAAACCGACGGTGCCGGCGCCGATGATCATGCCGCTGACCTGCGCCGGTTCCCAACCGAACGCCGTCGTGGCGCGGTAGGAGGCGAAGCTGAAGGCGGTGGCACCGGTGCCGGTGGCGACGGCGGCGAGCACGGTCAGGATCGCGAGACGGCCGCGCAAACCCGGCCCCGCCAGCTCGCGCAGGCGGGCGGTTTTGCCGTCATCGGCGGCCCGTTCCCAGCGCCGCGTCTCGGGCAGGTTGCGGCGCAAGTAGGCGACCACCAGCAACGGCAGCACACCGATGAAGTACATGCCGCGCCATCCCAGCGGCGTGCTTTGCAGGATCGGGAACAGCAGCGCGGCCAGGCCGGCGCCGAAGGCAGCGAAGGCGCCGAGCAGCCCCTGGCCGAAGCCGCGCCGCGACGCCGGGAACTCTTCGGCGATCACCACCTGCGCCAGCGACAGCTCGGCCACCAGGAAGGCGGTCGCGACCAGCTGCATCAACGCGAAGTCGAGGAGCCCGACGGAAAAGCCGGTCGCCCCGGTCGCCAGCGTGTACCCCAGCACGCTGACGATCAGCAGCCGGCGCCGGCCGTAGCGGTCGGCCAAACGGCCGAGCACGATCGAGACCAGCGCGCCGGCGCGGACCACCGCCAAGGCGCTGCCGAGCGCGCCTTCGTCGGCGCCGAGGTCGCGGCCGATGTAGGGCAGGGCGAGCGAGGCGATGAAGCGGTCGTAACCCTCGAACAGCGTCGCCGTGCCGACCAGCAAGAGCAGCGTGCGGTGGCGGCCGGTGAGGCCGTCGGCCGTCTCGGCTGGCATCGCCGGCAGCGGCGCGCGGTGGGCGAGGACGAGGGTCGCCGCGATGGCGACGCTGAGCAGGAGGCGCACCAGGCCCCACTGCTGCAGGCGCGCCAGCTCGGCGCCGAACGCCAGCGTGTCGGTCTCGGCCGCCGCGGCCATGCGGTGCTCGATCGGATCGATGACGATCAGGTGCATGATCAGCATCACCGCCATCAGCCCGACCGAGGCCAGCCGCATGCGCACGCGCCGCGCCTGGGGGTTCCACAAGCGCAGCAGGGTCACCAGCAGCAGGGCGATCGTGCCGACCCCGAGGGGCAACGCCAGCATGTCCGCGATCCGGCCGTAGTGGTTGACGACGAGGACGAAATCCGCCGGCGACCCAAGCCCCGCCGCGAGATCCCTGCGCGCGACGGCAAAGAGCGCCCATATCGACAGGCAGAACAGCAGCCCGACGATCAGCGTCAGGCGTTCGACCGGCGGCGCGGCTGCGCGGGTGCCCTCGGCGCTCATGCTCACGACCCCAGAATCATGCGCAGTGCTCTTGCTTCGGCTGCCAGCGAAACCATATGCAGGGTCGGCGCACCAAAGGCCAGAGAACGGGAGGCGCGATGCATCGAGCGATCAGCGCGGCGGTTCTCGCGGCGGCATCTCTCACCGCGCGGACAGACGCGGCCACCATCGACGCGGCCATCATCAAGGTCGTGCCCGGGCAGTCGATTCAGGCCGCCATCGACGGCGCCGCCGACGGTGATGCGATCGTCGTCGCCGCCGGGGTGTACGACGAAGACCTCGACTTCCTCGGCAAGGCGATCTCGGTGACCGGCGCGGGGCCGAGCTCGGTGTTGCACGGCACCGGCACCGGCCCGGTGGTGACCTTCGCCTCCGGCGAGACGACGGCGAGCGTGCTCGACTCGTTCCTGATCACCGGCGGGAACGCCGCGGAGGGTGGCGGGATCTACATCGACGGCGGCAGCCCGACGATCGTCCGCAACGTCATCGCCGACAACCGCGCCGCGGATCGGGGCAGTGCCGTTTTCCTGGCCGCCTCGCAGGCGGAGCTCTACAACAATCTCATCGTATTCAACGGCACGTCCGGCGGCGACCCGCACTCGGTCGAGATCATGGGCGACGCCGACCCCGTCATCGTCAACAACACGATCGCCAAGGGCGACAGCAACGGCCTGATCGTCCGTCCCGGCGCCGCCCCGCTGATCATGAACAACATCATCGCCAACAACGGGGCGAAGATCGATCGCGAGCGCCGCGGCCGTGGGATCTGTGATTTCAGCGGTGGCACGGCGGCGATCCACTACAACCTCTTTCACCGCAATCGCGTCGCCGCCCTCCTCACCAACGGCACGGACTACCGGCGCATGCGCGGCGCCCAGCGCGACATCGCCCCGCCGCGCCTGCTCGGGAACCTCGATGGGCCGCCGCGCTTCCAGCGCAAGCCGGCCAGCAGCGCCACCGAGGCAGTCGTGCCCGACGACTTCGAACTGCGCGCCACCGGCTCCAGCCGCGCCCGCGACGCCGGCAACGCCGACCCCGCCTTCAACGATCTCGACGGTACCCGCAACGACCTCGGCTTCCGCGGCGGCCCGTTCGCACCGGCATGGTGATCGGCAGAAAGGGCTGAAGCCCTCCGCGCGTTCTCCGGCCCCTCGTACATATTTGGAGGGCGGCGCGCCGTCGCCGCCGGGGCGGGTTGGAGACGGCCCAGCCCACGCGGCGCCGACAGCGCGGCGCCCTCCAAATTTACGGGGCGGCCAGGGTGAAGGCGCCGTCGGGGTCGTTGGCGCTCGATGAGAACGCCATGAACGGTGGGTTGATCACCTGGACGTACGCGGGGCCTGTGACGGCGGTGGCGGGTACGGCGAAGCTGAAGCGGGTGGAGGAGAGCAGGGTGAGCGGGATGCGCGGCACGCCGCCGGGGCCGAAGCCGCCCAGGTTGACCAGCGCGCTGCCCTGTCGGTTGAACAGGTTGATGATCGAGCGCGTTGAGAACCCGGTGCCGTCGACGAACACCGTCGCACCGACCTGGCTCACCGCGGTTATGCTCAGCGCCGCGCCGATCGGCGCCGACACGCCGTTCGACTGCACGTTGCCGACGTAGGGACCGTTGACGACCTGCACGGCCCCGGGTCCGGTCGGCAGACCGGCCGGCACGCTCACGCGCAGCTCGGTGCCGGTGGCGCCGGCGAGCGGCACCAGCGGACCGTGGGCGCCGGCGGCGCTGAACAGGTTGACCCGGGCATTGTTGAAGCCCGTGCCACCGATCGTCAGGGTGTTGCCCGGCACGATCACGGTGTCGACGCTCGACGTTGGAATGCCTGCCACCGCCGGCCGGCAGGCGACGCCGTTCAGCGAAACGATCGACGGAATGTTGGCGCTCGGCGCGCCGCGCAACAGCTGACTCTGCGGGTTTGACTGGCGATAGCCCTGATCGGTGTTCACCACCACCACGGTGGCGAAGCCGTTGCCGAGCGGCACGGTGGTGGGCAGCGGCCAGGTCAGCGAGTTGGCGGAGCGTGTACCGGGCGTGAAGGGGCCGAAGGCGACCGGTCCCGCCGCGGTGGCGACGAACAGCATCACCACCGAGCCGGGCGAGAAGCCGCTGCCGGTGAGCGTGTTGGCGGCGCCGACGACGATCGGTACGGGAAGCGGATTCAGCTGGAGCGGGGGGAGCGGGCTCGGCGTGCGCGTCGGGGTCGACGTGGGCGGCGGCGTCGGCGGAGCCGTCCGCGTCGGGGTCGGGGAGATCGTGGCGGTCAGGGTGGACGGAGCGGTCGGCGGCGGGGTGCCGCCGCCGTCGAAGTTCGTCCGCCACCAGCGGGCCAGATCGCGCAGCGCCTGCGGCGGGTTAGTCGGGGCCGGCTGGCCGAGCACGACGTCGACGGTGTTGATGCCGTGGCAGTTGGTGCAGACGCGCATCTCGCCGGGCTGGAAGGTGACCCAGTAGCGCTCGCGTACGACCGGCGTGCCGTCCGGCTCGATCAGCTGCCAGGTCATGGCGCGGCGCGCCGGGACGAACGCCGCCAGGCTGCCGTCGTCTGCGAGCTCGACCGTGCTCGGCGGCGCGCCGGGCAGCGGCGGATTGAGCCCGTCGTGCATGAGCTGCGCGAGCGGCCGCCGGCCCTCGTTGAACTCGGAATAGCCGCGGATGAGGTCGCCCTGGAAGAGCTGCAGGAACCCGATCTCGATCGGCGTCGCGCCGGGCGCGGCGGTCTGCGTGCTGCTGCCAGCGATCTTCAGGTTGAAATCCTGCTGGCGATCCGCGCGGCGGGTGACGTTGCGGCTGACGATGAGCGCGAGCCCGCGGCCGGCGAGAAAGGTGCGCAGGCGATCGATGCCGGCGTTGCCGCCGAGCTCATCGCGCAGGACCTGCGCCTCGATCTCCGGCAGCGGGTCGGCGTGGCGGGGCGGGCGCGGACGGGCTCGTACCTCGGTCGGATCGAGCTCCCAGAGCACGCCGTTGTAGGTGAGCTGCCGATAGGTCTGGTTGTCCCAGTAGGAGATCGACTTGCTGATGCCGCCGGGAATGACGCGGGTCCCGGGCGTCCAGTAGGGCGTACCCGGCTGCATGCGGGTGAGGTGGAAGTCGTAGCGCGATGAGAGCACCCCGTTGGTGGTGCGGTCGGCATAGGGCGATGTGGTGCGCACCGCGATCAGCGATCCGTCGGAGAGCGGCAGCGGATTGCGGAAGTGACCGGGATGCCCGGCCGGCGGGGTCTGCCCATCGCCGACGACGTTGCCGCTCTGCGGCGAGGTGACGTAGTCGATCTCGAAGTCGTCGGCGTTGGCGCCCTCCGGGGCGTCGAGGCCGACGATCTGTCCGGCGGCGTGCGTGCCGAACTCGGGCGCGCTGGTGGCGTAGAAGTAGCCCGGCCGCAGCGGATCCTCCTTCATCTGAAGGACCAGATCCGCCCGGCGCCGGTTCTGCGGGGCGATGAACTCCGGCAGGCCGTCGTGGGCGGAATCGAAATAGCCGGTCAGCTCGTGGCGGCCGAGGTGATTGAGTGTCTCCAGCCCGGTGCCGTCCTCGTTCACCTGCCACGGGAAGAACACGTTGATGGTGTGCCCGTGGTAGTAGCTGCCCGCGGGCTGGCGGCGCAGCTCGGGGAAGATCTCGGCGTTGCTGGCCAGCGCTTGCGTGCTCGACTCAGACACGTAGTTGAACGCGCCGTAGTCGAGCGTGCCCTCGTTGTTCTGCTGGTCGCGCTGGAGGTGGTCCCAGCGGGTGAAGACGACCCGGCCGTCGGAGGCGATGAGCGGCGTGAAGTCGCCCGACACGGCGTGATCGAGCAGGAACAGGCCAGTGCCGTCGGGAGTCATCGACCAGATGCCGGTGACGGTCTCGGTCGATTCGTACTCGTCGAGCTGCGGATAGAGCAGGCGGTCGCCGTTGCGCGGCCGGTCCGAGGTGAACAGGATGCGATCGTCGGTGCCGTAGATCGGCGCCACGTTGTTCGTGTCGGCCGGCTGCGCGAGCCGCCTGATCTGCACGGTCTGGCCGATGCCGTAGCCGCTGATCTCGTAGATCTGCCAGTACACCGGCGAGTAGTCGTTGATCGTCGTGCCGCCGATCACCATCGAGAACAGCGCCTTGGTGCCGTCCCAGTGGACACACGGGTCGCGCACGGAGATGGCCTGGGTTGCGCTCAGGCCATAGCCGGCCTCCTCGGTGAGGTTGCGCAACGTGCCGTCGCCGTAGCGGATGTAGAGGTCGCCGCCGCGCGGCGTGCTCCCAACATATGCCTGGTGATTGGCGAACACGGCATTGGCGCTGGCGAAGTCGCCGCCAAACGGCGGCTGGGTGACGAAAAGAATGGCAGGCGGGGTGCCGGAACTTGTCACTGCCGACGCGCCGCCGGCGGCCGCCAGCGCAACCGCGGTAGCTGCCAAGAGGATATTCCAATGTTGGCGTCGACGACGCATGCGGTGCTGCCCGACACAGCAAGAAACGAGCCTGTAGGGGCGACGCATGCGTCGCCCCTACGAGTGATGCATCCGCGCGGCGACTTGCTGCGCGCGTTGATTCCCTCCCGCCGGGCGACGCATGCGTCGCCCCTACTCATGAGGCGTTCCCTCTCCCGCCGCGCGACGCACATGAGGCGTGACCAATGCGTAGGGGCGACGCATGCGTCGCCCCAAACAAGCCGACGCGGGCGAGAGGGCGACGCAATGCGTCGCCCCTACCCGACGGCGAAGGCGCCGTAGCCCACCACCTCATCGCGCCCCCCGGCGGTGTCGCCGGAGTTGCGCAGGTCGAGCAGGCGAGCCCGCAGGCCGCGGCGTTGGGCGGCGAGGAGCAGGCCGCCGACCGGAATGCGGCCGCAGGCGGACTCGCTGCCGAGCTGTTCCGGCTGCAGGGTCTCGATCGCGCCCGCCGTGTCGGCATCGAGCCGGCTGGCGGTGGCGTAGTCGTAGTAGTGACTCAGATCGGAGCTGACGACGACCAGCGTTTCGGCGCCGCCCCACATGTCGTCGAGAAGCTCAGCCACCTCCGCATGGGTGGCGTCTCCGACGGCGAAGGGGACGAGCGTGAACCGTTCGAGCATCCGCTGCAGGAAGGGCAGGTGGACTTCGAGGCTGTGCTCGGTGGCATGCGCGGCGTCGACGATGCCGACCTGGGGGCGGCGCCGCGCGGCATCGATCGCGGTCCGCTCGAGCGGCACCTCCCCGAGCGGCGTGGCGAAGGCGCCGGCACTGCTGGTGGCGAGCCCGCGCACCCGGACGCGATGGGCGGGGCCGAGCAGGACGACGCGTTCGATCTCTCCCGCGCGCGCCGCGGCGGCGGCGTACGCGGTGCCGGCGATCGGGCCGGAATAGATGTATCCGGCGTGCGGCGCGATGATGGCCTTCGCTGCGGGCGGCGGGGATCCGCCGGCCAGACGGGCGCGGCCGGCAGCCAGGTACCGATCGACCGCGCCAGCCAGCGCGGCTGGATCGGCGGGGTAGAACGACCCCGCAACGGCCGGTGGACGTACCTGCATGGTCAGCTCCCTCGCCAGGAGTCGTCGGCACTTCGGCTTCGCGCTACACTCCTACGGCAGCCCATGCACGATGACAACATGAGCGGGTCGATCGTCCCCACCCGATACTGGCACGCGCTGCCGAGCGGCGACGTCCAGTGCGACGTCTGCCCGCGCCACTGCAAGCTCGACGAAGGCCAACGCGGCTTGTGCTTCGTCCGCGCGCGCCAGGACGACGCCATCGTGCTCACCACGTTCGGGCGCTCGAGCGGCTTCTGCGTCGACCCGATCGAGAAGAAGCCGCTGAACCACTTTCTGCCGGGCACGCCGGTGCTGTCGTTCGGCACCGCCGGCTGCAATCTCACCTGCCGCTTCTGCCAGAACTGGGATATCAGCAAGTCGCGCGAGGTCGACACGCTGTCCGACGCGGCGTCGCCGGAGCAGATCGCGCGGGCGGCACGCGCCCTCGGCTGTCGCAGCGTCGCGTTCACCTACAACGACCCGGTGGTTTTCATCGAGTATGCCATCGCCACTGCCGACGCGTGTCACGCGGCCGGCATCCAGACCGTGGCGGTGACCGCGGGATACGTCTGTGACGAGCCGCGCCGCGAGCTGTTCCGCTGCATGGACGCCGCGAACGTCGACCTCAAGGCGTTCAGCGAGTCCTTTTACCGCCGGACCTGCACGGGAACGCTCGAGGCAGTGCTGGAGACGCTGCGGTATCTGCACGAGGAGACCGACGTGTGGCTGGAGGTGACCACGTTGCTCATCCCCGGCGAGAACGACTCCGACGCCGAGCTCGAGGCCGCGAGCCGGTGGTTTGCCGACACCCTCGGACCCGACGTGCCGTGGCATTTCACCGCGTTCCATCCCGACTACAAGATGCTCGACCGCGCCGCGACCCCGCCGGCGACGCTGGTGCGCGCGCACGAGATCGCCGGCGCGCATGGGCTGCGCTACGTGTACACGGGCAACGTCCACGACCGCGCCCGCGGCAGCACGTACTGCCGTGCCTGCGGGTCCGTACTGATCGGCCGAGATTGGTACGAGCTGACGGCGTGGAACCTGACCAGCGACGGCCGTTGCGCAACGTGTCGCACCGCCTGCGCCGGCATCTTCGACGGGCCCCCCGGCCGCTGGGGTGCCCGCCGCCTGCCCGTGCGGCTGGCGGATATCGCCACCGTGTAGGGCCGACGCAAGCGTCCCCCCTGGCGCGCTTTGCAAGAACTACAGGCGCAACGGGTTGATTCTTACATAACCCGACACCCGGACACGCCAACCTCTCCTGGCCACGCCTGGCGCGCACATTGCTCAACCAGCCACACAACACAAAGGAGAGTGGTCATGTTGTATTGGGCTCTGATGTTTCTCGTGATCGCGCTGATCGCAGCCATGCTCGGGTTCGGCGGTGTCGCCGGCACGGCATCGAGCATCGCGCAAGTGCTCTTCGCCTTGTTCCTGGTCTTCTTCCTCGTATCCCTGGTGATGAGCGTCGTCTCGCGCGGATCTCCTCGAATCTAGAAGTTTCCTCGGGGCAAGGACGCGTTCACCCCCGTGCGTGAATGGCCGAGCATCCATCCGCGCCCGAGCCGTCGCTGACCGAATCGGTCGTGCGGGTCGTTGAGGCCGGGCACCGCCTGGTGCTCGACCGCATCGACCTCGCCCGGTTCGATCTGGCACAGCTCGCCGCCCGTATCCTGCGCGGGACCGCACTCATCGCTGCGGGCACATTCCTGCTCGCCGGCTCGTGGTTCGCCGTGATGGGCGGAGCGGTGGTCTGGCTGGATCCGTACCTGCCGTTGGCGGCGAGCCTGTTCATCGTTGGGCTCGGCACGGCGGCGCTCGGCGCAGGCGCCGTTGCGGTGGGTGTCCTGCGTGCCCGGTCTGCGGACACGGATGCTCGGCCCGCCGCGGCGATCGGCACACCCCACGATGCCACCGCGCGCATCACCGGTGATGGAGAGGACAGTGGACATGAGCGACATGCACACGCGCCAGCAGCTCCTCGCCTCGGCTGAGCGCCACGAAGAGGAGCTCGAGCAGGCGCTCGGCGATCTGGGGCGCGCGGTATCGCGGCCGTTCGCCGTCCGGCAGAACATCGGCGAGCAGCTCGCCGAGCGTCCCGTCCCGTGGCTCGCGGCCAGCCTCTTGATCGGCGTGTGGTTGGCGAGCCGGACGCGCGGAAACGGGGTCGGATGACGCACCCCGTGAGTGAGCCCGCTTCCGCGAGCGCAGCTCGCGATGAGGCAGCGGAGATCGAGGAGCTTCGGCGGCGTGTCGCGGCGCTCGGTCCGCAGCACGACATCGAAGGTCGGTTGCGCACCGTATTGCGCGAGCAGCCCATTCTCGCACTCGCCGGCGCATTGGTCGCCGGGTTCGTCCTCGGCCGGCTGATCAGTCGAGCGTGACAGGTGCGCCGCCGGCGCGCCTACGAGCCGGTCGCGGTTCTGTGCAGGGGCGCGCCCGTGCCGCGCGGAGCGCGGCCTAAAGAATGCGGCGCTGAAAAAGCGAAGGCGCCGAGCGGGCTGGTGGACTCGCTCGGCGCCTCGTTGCTGGAGCTGGGTCACGGAAGGTCTAATAGTTCTGCTTCCGCTCCCGCTCCTGCGGTTCGCGCTCCGGCTTGTCGGGGTTTCGTTGGGGCTGTTTCTGGCCCGGGAATTGTGGCTGCCCCGGGTCGCGCTTCTCAGTGGTGGGTTTCTTCGGATCCATCTGCATTCACCTCCTTCTGCTGTCGCTTCACGATCCAGAGCGAGTGCAGACCGCATGCCAGTACTGCTCGGACGTCCGGCGGGGCGAATGCGAAGGCTGATGGCGCCCGCGGCGAACACCTTACATCGCTGTCCTACAAAGCTTCAGAATTTTCGCGTGGAATCCTTACACGATCAAAACCCTTGCGAAGATTGTTTTGTTCGCGCGGTTACGTGGCACGTTCCTGGCTCCATCGCTGCGACATGTTGTCCACCCTGCTCTTGATCATCCTCATCCTCGCCTTACTCGGCGCCGTCCCGGCGTGGCCGCACAGCCGCGACTGGGGCTACGGGCCCAGCGGTATGCTCGGCGCGGTGGTGATGATCCTAGTCATACTGGTCGTGTTGGGCCGGATCTGACGGCGGCGCGTTTCGCCGCCTGGTGCCACGACGACTTCTTCCTCCCGCCCGCCCAGCGGACGGAAGGATGCAAGGAGGACCTGCCCCGCGACGCGGGGCAGGTCTCTCCGACGTGGCGTGAGCTCTGTGCTCGCCTATGGACCTGCGAGAATCGATCCGCGGTTGCGGCGCTGCCGCGCCGTCGTCCTCTGCCTGCCGGCAATTCCTACATGACTCTGTAACTTTTGCCCCGAGACTGCCTGGCGGGCGCGATTTTACCGCCTGCCACGGTAGAGCGGGCGCGGCATAGGCGTTGCTGCCAAAGGTGAATCTTCCCAGGAGGGCGTATGCCGCGAGCGTTACTCGTCGATGACGATCGAAGTGGTCTCGAAGCGTTCGGCGAACTGATCGAGCATGAGGGGTTCGTGGTCACGACCGCAGGTACGCTGGCCGAGGCGCGAGGACGCATCGAGGAAGCCTCTCCGGATCTGGTGTTGGTCGATCTGATGCTGCCCGACGGCAGCGGGCTGGAGTTGGTGGAGGAGTCGGCGCGGGTGGGCGCGCAGGTGGTGCTGATCACCGGGCACGCCAGTGTGGAGACGGCGGTCGATGCGCTGCGGCGGGGGGCGACGGACTACCTGACCAAGCCGGTGGACCTGGCGCGGCTGA
>Ga0187893_10010894_pt1 | contig 13356 bp, 10 predicted proteins | sample MA1701074metaG_FD_139574 | JGI IMG/M metagenome (GOLD analysis project Ga0187893, IMG submission 139574) | White microbial mat communities from a basaltic lava cave in the Kipuka Kanohina Cave System on the Island of Hawaii, USA - MA170107-4 metaG ...
GATCTGCATGCGCGGCAGGTAGCCGAGCTGGATCGCCTGCGCGGTCAGCGAGTACGAGCCGGAGATCACCGCCTGCGAGGCGATGATGGTGGCGAGCGTGGCGATCGCGACCATCGGCAGGAGCATGACCGGCGGCACCGCGCCGAAGAACGGGTTCGCGATCCCGGCCTCGCCGGCGTGCAGCAGGTACGCTCCCTGTCCGAAGTACGACAGCAGCAGCGCGGGGAACACCACGAAGTACCAGGCCAGCGCGATCGGCAAGCGTCCGAAGTGCCCCAGATCTGCGTAGAGCTGCTCGCCGCCCGTCACGCACAGCACCACCGCGCCGAGGATGAAGAAGCCGGGGCCGGGCGCGGCCATCAGGATCTTGGCGGCGTAGATCGGGTTCAGCGCGAGCAGGACGTCGGGCTCGCGCACGATCCAGGGCAGCCCCGCCAGACCGATGCTCGCGAACCAGAGCAGGGCGATCGGTCCGAACCACGCCCCGATCCGCTCCGTGCCGCGGTGCTGGAACCAGAACAGTCCGACCAGCAGCGCCATCGCGATGTAGACGACGAACGACTCCACGCCCGGCAGCGCGATCTCGAGACCCTCGACGGCGGACAGCACCGAGATCGCGGGCGTGATCATGCTGTCGCCGTACAGGAGCGCCGTGCCGAACAGGGCCAGCATGACGCCCAGCCAGCGCGCGCGCGGCCCCCGAGCCGAGTCGCTGCGGTCGCCCAGCGCGAGCAGCGCGAGCACGCCGCCCTCGCCGTTGTTGTCGGCGCGCATCACGAAGTTCAAGTACTTCACGACGATCACGAGCGAGAGCGCCCAGAACACGAGGGAACACACGCCCAGCACGTTCTCGGGCGTCGGCGCCGCGCCGTGCGGGCCGTGGAAGCACTCGCGCAGCGCGTAGAGCGGCGACGTGCCGATGTCTCCGTACACCACGCCGATCGCGGCCAGAGCCAGGCGCCGGAGGTTGTCGGGGCGCGGCTCGCTCGCGAAGTGCCCGCCGCCGCCCGGTCCGTCCGCCACCCCCGTCTGCACGGCGCGTTCGATAGCACGTCCGTGCCCGGGTTGGAACCACGGGCGATCACGGCCCACGCCCTCGTGCAGCTTGAGGCGGCCACCCGCAGGGACCAGACTGCGGCAGAGTTCCACGCGCCGGCCGCCGCTGCGCGGCCAAGTGGCACGGCGGTTGCTCCCACCGGTGCGAAGCGACAGGTGCGAAGGCAAGGAGAGACGCGCAGGTGAAGCTCCGGCTCGCGGTTGCGCTCTCTCTCGCCCTGGCGGCGTGCTCCGGGGAGTTCTCGGGCTCGCTCGACCAGCGCCTGCCCGCGAAGCCCGGAGGGCTCTTGCAGGTCGATCTCGATCTCGGCGAAGAGGCACGGTCCGAGCGCGTCGCGCTCGAGGTGCGCTCGCACGACGCGGACGAGGTCTGGGCGGTCGCCGACGTGTCGGGTCCGGGCGCGTCGTCGGTCCAGTTCCGGCTCGAGAACGACGACGCAGGCGTGCGCGTGTACGGGCGCGCGGGCGGACTGCTCTCGTGGCTGTTCGGCGGCCCGAGCGTGGAGCTGCGCGTGTTCGTGCCGCGCGAGTTCTCGGTCGATCTGCGCTCCGCGTCGGGTCCGATCCGGGTCGAGGACGTGACCGGGAGCTTGCGCGCGCGCACGCGCGACGCGCGCCTCGAGGTGCGCGGCGCGGAGGGTCCGGTGCGTCTGCGCACGCGCGGCGGCGAGGTGGCGGTGACCGAGGTCCAGGGCGACGTCGAGGTGCGCGCCGAGGACGGGCCGATCGAGCTGGCCTGGATCACGGGTGCGGTCGACGCGCGCACCGGCCACGGCGATCTCGCCGCGAGCCATCTCGACGGCGCCGTCGAGCTGCGCGCGGACTCGGGCGAGATCGGGCTGCGCGACGTGCGCGGGCGCGTCGTGGCCAAGACCGAGTCGGGCGCGGTGTACGCGAGCTTCGTCGCCGACCCCTCGGGCGAGATCGAGACCCAGCGCGGCTCGGTGGAGGTGTGTCTGCCCGCGAGCGCGCGCCTCGCGCTGGACGCGCGCTCGGGCCGGGGCAGCGTCGAGGTCGGCCCCGGGCTCGCGCTCCACGGCACGCGCGCCGACGACCGCGCGCTCGGCACGCTGAACGGCGGCGGCGAGACGCTGCGCATCTACACCGCGCGCGGCAGCGTGCGGCTGGAGCCGCGCTGATGGAGGACGCGCGATGAAGAGCCTCGCCATCGCGGCCTTGTGCACGGGACTCGCGTTGCCCGCGGCCGCGCGCGCCGACGAGTTCCGCGAGAGCGTGCGCGTGCGCGCGGGCGGAACGCTCCAGGTCGAGCTGCCCTCGGGCGCGCTCGAGATCGAGACGCACGACGAAGAGACCGTCGACGTGGAGGCGACCGCGCGCGGCGGCTGGCCGGGCGGAATCGAGTTCGAGCTCAGCGGCGACGGCACGAACGCCAAGCTCGTGGCCTCGCGCAGGGGCTGGATCCTGGGCTGGCGGGACGTGCGGGCGCGCATCCGCGTGCCGGAGGAGTTCTCGCTCGACCTCGAGACGGGCGGCGGCGGGATCGAGATCGAGGCGGTGCGCGGCAGCGTGAACGCGCGCACCAGCGGCGGCTCGATCGAGCTCGAGGGCGCGCAGGGGCGCGTGGAGCTGGGCACGTCGGGCGGCTCGATCCGGGTCTCCGACGTGCAGGGCGACACGAGCTTGCGTACCTCGGGCGGCGGCGTGCGCGCGACCGACCTGCGCGGCGACGTCGAGGCGCGCACTTCCGGCGGCCCGATCCGCATCCACGACGTGGACGGCCGGGTCGACGCGCGCACCAGCGGCGGCGGCATCAGCGTGCGCTTCGAGGGCGCGCCGGCGGGCGAGCTGCGCACCTCGGGCGGCAGCATCGAGGTCGAGTTCGAGGAAGGGAAGGGCGCCGAGCTCGACGCCCGGACCAGCGGCGGCCGGATCTCCATCTCGCCGCGCGAGAGCTTCACGGGCGAGCTCGAGAGCGGAAGCGCGCGCGGGCGGCTCGGCCGCGGCGGCGAGTCGCTCGCGCTCTACACCTCGGGCGGGAACATCCGCGTGCACGAACGCTGAGCGCTCGCGGCGCGCGCGACCGGCTAAGATGGCCGCGGCGCGAGCCCGCGCCGGGGGCCGCCGTGACACGGTCGAGCGACGCCGATCCGGTCGACTTCTCGCTGACCCGCAACGACGCGCTGATGCGCGCGCAGCGCGCGATCGGGCTCGTGCCGCGGACCGGACTCGGCGTGGCGCGGCGCGCGCTGGTCTTCGCGGCCGTCACCTGGCTGCCGCTCGCGGTCTGGGCGCTGGTGCAGGGTCGCGCGGTCTCCGGCAACGTCGAGGAGCCGCTGCTCGCCCACTTCGGCATCCACGTGCGCGCGCTGCTCGCGATCCCGCTCCTGATCCTGGCCGAGGCGGTGAGCCACGGCGTGACCACGCGCCTGATGCCGCAGTTCCTGCGCGCGGGCCTGGTGCCGGACTCCGAGCGCGAGCGGTTCTTGGAGGTGTTGCGCAGCACCAATCGCCTGCGCGAGCGCGCCGCGCCCTGGGTGGTGCTGGCCGGGATTCTGATCGCGGTCGTGCTGGTGGCACCGAGCCCGGCCGCGAACCACGAGCTCGTCTGGACCGAGCAGCCGGCCGGCGGCTACGGCTTCGCCGGGTTCTGGTTCTCGTGGGTGCTGCGTCCGATCTTCACGGCGCTGCTCCTGGTCTGGGCCTGGCGGCTCGTCCTCGCGTTCCTGCTCTGCGCGCGGCTCGCGCGGCTCGACCTTCGGCTCGTGCCGACGCACCCCGACGGCGCCGGCGGGCTGGGCTTCCTCGAGGCGCTGCCGATCGCATTCAGCCCGGTGGTGCTCGCGATCTCGGTCGTGCTCGCGTCGCGCTGGAGTCACGACGTGCTCTACCACGGCGTGCACGTCGACTCGCTGCGCATGCCGATGATCGCGCTGGGCGTGGTGCTGCTGGTACTCTTCCTCGCGCCGCTCCTGCCCTGGGGCAGGCCGCTGCGGGTGGCGAAGCGCCGTGCCGAGCTCGAGTACGGGGCGCTCGTGGCCGAGCACGGAAGGCTCGTGCGCCGGCGCTGGATCCTGGGCGAGGACGTCGGCGACGCGCCGATCCTGTCGGCGCCGGAGCTCGGGCCGGTCGCCGACACCATCCCGCTCTACGAGGCGACGCGGAAGATGCGCGCCGTGCCGATCGGCCGGCGCTCGCTGCTCGCGGTCCTGCTGCCGGCTGCGCTGCCGCAGGTCGTGGTGCTCGCGATCGAGATCCCGATCAAGGACCTCCTGCTCGGCCTGCTGAAGACCTTGACCTAGCCAGCCGATTGACCCGGGCGCGCGGGGCCAGAGACAATCCGCGCATGAGCGACACACGCCCGCCCGACTACCTGACGGTCCACGCCCGCACCTTCCCCGACAAGCCCGCGCTGATCCACGACCGCCCCGACAGCGTGGTCGTGCGCTGGAGCTTCGCCGAGCTAGAACGCGAGGCGAACAAGCTCGCGAACGTGCTCGCGCAGCTCGGCCTGCGGCGCGGCGAGAAGCTGGTCTGGTGCGGGCAGAACTCGCCCGGCGTGGTGCGCGTGGTGCACGCGGCGCGCAAGCTCGGCGCGGTCGCGGTGCCGCTCAACTACCGGCTGACGCCCGAAGAGGCGCAGTACGTGGTCGACAACTCGGACGCGGTGATGGCCTACATCGACGCGGAGTACACGGGCCTGTTCGCGAAGATCCGCCCGCAGACGCCGAAGCTGCGCGAGGTGCTGGTGTATGACGGCGCGCCCGAGGCCGGGCAGCGCGGCGCCGACGCGCTGGTCGCGGCCGCGAGCGACGCCGATCCGCCGCAGACCGAGGGCCAGGACGCGCAGACCATGATCTACACCTCGGGCACGACCGGGAAGCCGAAGGGCGCCGTGCGCGGCGCGGGCAACCCGCAGCAGACCGGCGCCCTGCTCGGCATGATCGGCTACGTGCCCGACGACATCTACCTGACCACCGGGCCGCTCTATCACTCGGGCCCGGGCGGCTTCATGGGGATCGCGCACGTGCTCGGCAACACGGTGCTCGTGCAGAAGAAATTCGACGCCGAGGACTGGCTGCGGCTGGTCGAGAAGTACAAGGTCACGACCACGTTCTCCGCGCCCACGCCCGTGCGCCTGATCTGCAACCTGCCGGCGGACGTGAAGGCGAAGTACGACACGAGCTCGATGAAGCGCTTCATCGCCAACGCCGCGCCCTGGTCGTTCGCGCTGAAGCAGCTCTACCTCGCGGACTTTCCCGGCGACTCGCTGTTCGAGATCTACGGCTCGACCGAGCTCGGGGTCAACACCGTGCTGCGTCCCGAGGACCAGCTGCGCAAGCCCGGCTCGTGCGGCAAGCCCGCGCCGATGGTCGAGATCGTGCTGTTCGACGACGACGGCAAGCCGGTCAATGAGCCGCGCGTGCCGGGCGAGCTCGCGGTGCGCAGCCCGAGCGTGTTCGCGACCTACCACAAGGCGCAGGAGAAGTTCGACGAGGACCTGCGCGGCGGCGACTTCCACACGGTCGGCGACGTCGCCTACTTCGACGAAGAGGGCTTCTACTACATCTGCGACCGCAAGAAGGACATGATCATCTCGGGCGGCGTGAACATCTACCCGGCCGAGATCGAGGCCGTGCTCGACGCGCACCCGAGCGTGCTCGACGTGGCGGTGATCGGCGTGCCGAGCGAGGAGTGGGGCGAGAGCGTGCATGCGGTGATCGTGCGTCTGCCGGACAAGGCGCTCAGCGAAGCGGACGTGCTCGCGTACGGCCGCGAGCACCTCGCGGGCTACAAGATCCCGCGGTCCGTGTCGTTCGCGGACGAGATCCCGCGCAACGCGTCGGGGAAGATTCTCAAGAAGGTCCTGCGCGAACCGTTCTGGGCGGGAAGGACGAGCAAGGTCTGATCGCGGGAACGTCCGGGCGGGCGAGCGGGGCTTGGCGCGGCCCGCTCCTCATGGGTCCCAGCTCGCTCGCGGACTCGCTGCGCTACCCATTCGTCGCGCGGCCGCACCGAGCCCCACGCGCTTCGCACGTTGCCTCGAGAGGTTCGGAGGAAGGGCGCGAGATGTTCGATCTGAAGGGGCACGTGGCGCTGGTCACGGGCGGGAACAGTGGCATCGGGCTCGGCATGGCGCGCGGCATCGCGAAGGCGGGCGGCGCGGTCGCGATCTGGGGGCGCAATCCGGAGAAGAACGCCGCGGCCGAGCAGGAGCTGCGCGCGCTCGGCGCGGACGCGGAGGCGTTCGCCTGCGACGTCGGGCGCGAGGACGAGATCACACGCGCGATGGCCGCGACGCTCGCGCGCTTCGGGCGCGTCGATTCGTGCTTCGCGAATGCGGGCATGGGCGCGGCGAAGCCGTTCGTCGAGATGACGCTTGCGGACTGGAACCGCGTGCTCGACGTGAACCTGACCGGAGTGTTCCTATGCTTCCGCGAAGCGGTGCGCCACATGATCGCGCGCGGCGGCGGCGGGAAGCTCGTGGTCACGTCCTCGATCGGCGCGCTGCACGGCATGCCGCGCCAGCCGAACTACGCGGCGAGCAAGGCCGGCGTGATCGCGCTCGTGCGCTCGCTCGCGGTCGAGCTCGGCAAGCACGACATCCAGGCCAACGCGCTCCTGCCCGGCTGGATCGAGACCGACATGACCGCGCCCGCGATCGCCTGGAAGAAGCTCCACGACACGATCGTCTCGCGCACCCCCGCCGGCCGCTGGGGCAAGCCCGAAGAGTTCGAAGCCGTCGCCGTCTATCTCGCCTCGAAGGAGTCCCGCTTCCACAACGGCGACGTCCTCCGCCTCGACGGCGGCTACGCGATCTTCTAGCAGCCCGCGGACGGCGTTCTTCCGCAGGCTGCTAGCTTGCGATCGGCGTCGTCCCCGCGCCGGTCGGAACCGGTGCGCCATCGGGTTCGCGCGCTCGGCGCAGGGCCTGTTCGAGGTCAGTGTGACGGCATCGCCTGGATCTTCGTTCGGAGGTAGATGTCGATGAGGGTTTGCGGGGCGAGGCCCGGGATCCAGCTCGGCGGCAGTAGACGCGGCGGCTCTCCCGGCTCGAGGGCGGGCGTGGTAGCTTGGAGAAGGCGATTCGGGCGTGAGCTGCGACGGCGCGCGGCGCGACGCAGTGGAGCGCCCACGCGATGGGTGGCAGGAGTGAGCGAGCTCTACGACGCGATTGGCTCGCGATACAGAGAGTTCCGACGGCCGGACCCTCGGATCGCTGTTTCGATTCTCCGCGGCCTGGGCGAAACGTCGAGCGTCGTCAATGTGGGTGCAGGCGCGGGCTCCTATGAGCCGCACGATCGCCGCGTCGTAGCGGTCGAGCCGTCGATGACGATGATTCGCCAGCGTCCGCGCCCATCGGCTCCCGTGGTACGGGGTTCGGGCAGCGCTCTGCCGTTCCGCGCCGAGGCATTCGACGCCTCGCTTGCGATACTCACGATTCATCACTGGCCCGACAGGGCGAAGGGGCTCCGGGAGTTGCGTCGAGCGGCGCGCCGCCGCGTAGTGATTCTGACCTGGGATCCTGCGGCGCCCGGCTTCTGGCTTACCGACTACTTTCCCGAGATTCTGGACATCAATCGCGTGATCTTTCCCTCGCTCGAGACGTTGTCTCGCGAGCTGGGGCGGGCGGCGATCTTCGACGTCCCCATTCCCCACGACTGCAGTGACGGATTCCTCGGCGCGTACTGGCGTCGGCCTGCCGCCTACCTGGATGCTTCGGTGAGGTCCGCCATCTCCACGTTTTCGAAGCTCCGTGATGTCACCGATGGTCTCTCTCGTCTCGCGCGTGACCTTATTTCGGGAGATTGGGAGCGCCGGTACCACTCGGTGCTCGGCGCAGGCTGCATCGATCTTGGCTATCGGCTCGTCGTTGCCGAGTAGCTCACCGCCTTCCAACGAGCGGCATCGCCGACCGAGCGCAGTCAAGCGCTGGCGCCTGGAGCTCGACTGGCGGCCGTGGACCCTGGCGCGCTGCGCGGCGTAGAATCGCATCCTTCGCGAGGAGCAGCCATGAGCACACCGAAGTCGGTCTCGGGGTCGTGCCTGTGCGGAGCGGTGCGCTTCACCACGACGCTGCCGAGCCTGGGCTGCGTGCACTGTCACTGCACGATCTGCCAGCGCAACCACGGCGCCGCGTTCGTCACCTGGTTCGCGGTTCCGCCGAGCGCCCTGAAGCTCGAGTCCGGCGCGGAGGACCTGGTCCGCTATGCGTCGTCGGAGCACGGCAGCCGCTCGTTCTGCCGCCGCTGCGGCAGCTCGCTGTTCTGCGAGAACAGCGAGCACCCGGAGCGCGTGGACATCCCGCTCGCCGCGATGAGCGGTCCGATCGACCGCGCGCCCCAGCTGCACCTGTTCTACGACTCGCACGCGCGCTGGACCGAGCTCGCGGACACGCTTCCGCGGCTCGGGGGCGTGACCGGACTCGAGCCGGCCAAGCCGGAGGAGAAGCCGGAGAAGGGGCGGTGACGTTCGACGAGCCGCAGGCCCAGCTCGCGCGCGGGCTCGCGCCGGTCGCGGCGTTCGCATTCGGGCTCGCGCTCGAGCGCATCGCCCCGCACGTCGCGCTGCGGCCCGCGTGGCGCGCGAACCTCGGCCTGTGGGCGACGAACGCGTTGTTGATGGCCGCGGTGTGCGGCGCCTGCGGCTTCGCAGTCGCGACCTGGGCGACGCGGGAGGGTGTCGGGCTGCTGAACCAGATCGGCGCGCCGACGTGGCTCGGCGTGGCAGCAGCGGTCGCGGGCCTCGACCTGCTCTCCTACGCTTGGCACCGCGCCAACCACGAGCTGGGCTTCCTGTGGCGCTTCCATCGCGTGCACCACGCCGACGCGGACTACCACGTGTCGACGGCGCTGCGCTTCCATCCCGGCGAGCTGCTGCTCGCGCTGCCGATCCGCCTCGCTGTGATCGCGGCGCTCGGTGCGCCAGCGCTCGGCGTGGTCGTGTTCGAGGTGGTCTTCGGCGCGGCCAATGTGCTCGAGCACGGGAACTTCGACCTGCCGCGCCCGCTCGAGCGCGCGCTCGGCGTCGCCTTCGTCACGCCCGCGCTGCACCGACGGCACCACTCCATCGAGCGCAGCGAGCGCGACTCCAACTACGGCACGATCCTCTGCGTCTGGGATCGCCTGGCGCGGACGCTGCGGCCCGACAGCTCGGCCGCCGTGTTCGCGACCGGCCTGGTCGGGTCGGCCGGCGCGGGCGCCCGTTCGCTCGGCGCGATGCTGCTGGCGCCGCTACGCGCGCGCTGAGCGGGAGAGCACGCGGCGCGCGCGACGTGGCGCTCGTCACGGGCGGGAACAGCGGCATCGGGCTCGGGATGGCGCGCGGGATTGCGAAGGCGGGCGGGGCGCCCGCGCTGTGGGGACGCAACCCGGAGAAGAACGCGGCGGCGGTCGTCGAGCTGCGCGCGCTCGGCGCGGACGCGGAGGCGTTCGCGTGCGACGTCGGGCGCGAGAGCGAGATCGAGGCTGCGATGGCCGCGACGCTCGCGCGCTTCGGGCGCGTGGACTCGTGCTTCGCGAACGCCGGCATGGGCGCGCCGAAGCCGTTCGTCGAGATGAGCCTCGCGGACTGGAACCGCGTGCTCGACGTGAACCTGACCGGCGTGTTCGTGTGCTTCCGCGCAGCGGTGCGGCACATGATCGCGCGCGGCGGCGGCGAGAAGCTCGTGGTCACGTCGTCGATCGGCGCGCTGCACGGCATGCCGCGCCAGCCGAACTACGCGGCGTGTCGCGCACCCCCGCCGGCCGCTGGGGCAAGCCCGAAGAGTTCGAAGCCGTCGCCGTCTATCTCGCCGCGAAGGAGTCCCGCTGCCACAGCGGCGACGTCCTCCGCCTCGACGGCGGCTACGCGATCTTCTGACGGGCGACTCGACTCACCTCGGCGCAGGAGCGGGAGCCGGGCGCGCGGAGCGACGAGTGGGTTTCGCAGCGAGTCCGCGAGCGAGAAGGGCACCCACGAGGAGTCCCGCGCGCCCGGCTCCCGCTCCGGCCGCGGAGCTCCGATCAGCGCTTCGCGAAGTCGACGCCTTCCAACGCCGCGATCACCCGCGGCGGCGCCTGTACCAGCTCGATCAGCACGCCTTCACCGGAGAACGGCAGGTCGACCGTGCCCTTCGGGTGGATGAAGCACACGTCGTGGCCGGCCGCGCCCTTGCGGATCCCGCCCGGCGCGAAGCGCATGCCTTGCTTGGTCAGCCAGTCGACGGCGGTGTGCAGGTCGTCGACCCAGAGCCCCACGTGGTTCAGCGCCGGGTCGTGCACGGCCGGCTTCTTCGCGGCGTCGATCGGCTGCATCAGGTCGACCTCGACCGTGAACGGCTCGCGGCCGGCGGTCACGATGTCCTCGTCGACGTTCTCCGACTCGCTGCGGTACGTACCGTGCGGCGTGAGCCCGAGCAGCTCGACCCAGAGCTTGCGCAGCTTCGCCTTGTCGGTTCCGCCGACGGCGATCTGCTGCAGTCCGAGCACGCGGAAGGGGCGGGGGGTCGGCACGGGCGCTCTCCTCTCGTTCAGGCCGGCGCCATGCTAACCCCGAGCGGACGCGGTTTCGAGGCGCGCACGCGCGCGGCGGCCTCGCGCAGGAGCAGCTCCGTCTCGTCCCAGCCCAGACATGCGTCGGTGAGCGACACGCCGTAGGCGAGCGGCTCGCCCGCGCGCAGCGCCTGGCGGCCGGGCTCGAGGTGGCTCTCGAGCAGCACGCCCAGGATCGGGCTCGCGCCCGCCTCGAGCTGGCCGAGCACGTCGCGCAGCACGCGCGGCTGGCGGCGATGGTCTTTGTCGGAGTTCGCGTGCGAGCAGTCGACCAGCACCGGGCGCGCGATGCCGAGCATGGCGCACAGCTCGGCCGCGCGCGCGACGTCGCGCGCGCCGTAGTTCGGGCCGTGCTCGCCGCCGCGCAGCACCAGGTGCACGTCCGGGTTGCCGCGCGTCTCGATGCGGCGGAAGCCGCCGTCGGGTCCGATGCCGAGGTGCCGGTGCGCGCTGCGCGCCGCGACCATGGCGTCGCGCGCGGGCGCGAGCTCGCCCGAGGTCGGGTTCTTGAACGCGACCGGCATCGGCAGGCCGCTCGCCATCTCGCGGTGGATCTGGCTCTCGGAGGTGCGCGCGCCGATCGCGACCCAGGCGAGCAGGTCGCCGATGTAGTGGCGCGTGATCGGGTCGAGCAGCTCCGTCGCGCACGCCAAGCCCATCCGGTTGATCGCGAGCAGGATCTCGCGCGCGCACTCGAGGCCGAGCGCGAGATCGCACGAGCCGTCGATGCGCGGGTCGTTGATCATGCCCTTCCAGCCGAGCGCCGTGCGCGGCTTCTCGAAGTAGGTGCGCATGGCGACGATCAGCGCGTCGTCGAGCTCGCGCGCGAGCCGTGCGAGCCGGTCCGCGTACTCGAGTGCGGACTTCGGATCGTGGATCGAGCACGGGCCGACGATCGCCACGAGCCGCGGGTCGCCGCCGTGCAGCGCGGCGCGGATCGCGCTCCGGCCGCGCTCGACCGTGCGCTCGACCTCGGGGTCGGGCGCGAGCCGCGCCAGCAGGGCGGCCGGACTCGGCAGCTCGGCTGCGGGCGTTTCGGACTGGGTGTGCATGGAACCTCCGTCGAACGGCGTCGCGCGGGCAACAAAAAAGCCCCGAGAGTGGCCTCCCGGGGCTTGCGACGACTGGTTTTGCTTGCGCCCTACGCGCTCACGTCTCCTGCCGCGGCCCCGTTGGCCGGCCAAAAGAAGTAGAACGCGAAGTAGCGCGTCGAGCTCACGATGGCCGGGTTGTACCAAAGCCGGCCCGCCGCCGTCAACGCACCGGCAGCGACGGGCTAGACTGCGCGCGTGGAGCCGCGCCGCAGCGAGACGCCGATGATGCGCCAGCACCGCGAGCTCAAGCGGCAGGCCGGCGACGCGCTGCTCTTCTTCCGCATGGGCGACTTCTACGAGCTGTTCGAGGCCGACGCCGAGAAGGCCGCGCCCTTGCTCGACCTGGTGCTGACCTCGCGCGAGAAGGACACGGCCGCGGCGGTGCCGATGTGCGGCGTGCCGTTCCACGCGCTCGAGGGCTACGTGCGCCGCTGTCTCGCGGCCGGGCTCTCGGTGGCGATCGCGGAGCAGACCGAGGATCCGCGCCAGGCCAAGGGACTGGTGCGGCGCGAGATCGTCGAGATCGTGACGCCCGGCCTGGTCGCGAACGCGGACCGGCTGGAGGGATCGAACGCGAACTACCTGGCGGCGCTCGTCGCGCATGGCGGGCTACACGGGCTTGCGTACCTCGACGTGTCGACCGGCGAGTTCGCGGCCACCGAGTGCGAGCGGCGCGAGGTGCTGGATGCCGAGCTCGACCGGATCGCGCCGCGCGAGCTGGTCGCGCGCGAGGCCGAGAAGGAGCTGCCGCCCGGGATCGCGGTGCGCGTTGCCCCGGACGCGGACTTCGACCCGCGCGGGGTCGGGGAGCGCGTCGGCCGCCTGCCGCACGGGCTCGCGGCGGACGAGACCGGCGCCTCCGCGCGCGCCGCGGCGGCGCTGTTCGCGACCGTGGCCCGGCTCCAGCCGGGCTCGCTCGATCAGCTCGGCGAGCTGCGCCGCTACCGCGCGTCGGAGTTCCTGACGCTCGACCGCGCGACGCGCCGCCACCTCGAGCTGTTCGAGAACGCGCACGACGGCTCGCGCGCCGGAACGCTGATCGAGGCGCTCGACGAGACGCGCTCGCCGCTCGGCCGCCGCCGCCTCGCGACCTGGCTCGGCGAGCCGCTGCTCGATCCCGTGGCGATCCGCGCGCGCCAGGACAAGCTCGCGGCCTGGCTCGAGCCGGACTCCGCGCGCGAGACCCTGCGCGCCGCGCTGCGCACGGTCGGCGACCTCGAGCGCGCGCTCTCTCGCGCGACGCTCGCGACCGGCGGGCCGCGCGAGCTCGCGGGGCTGCGCGCCTGTCTGCGCGGCGTCGCGCGCGTGGCCGAAGCCGCGCCCATCGCCGATCCGCTGCGCGACGTGTGCGAGGACCTCGAGCGCACGCTGGTCGAGGATCCCCCGCAGGCGCCGCGCGGCGAGCCGCACGTCGGCTACGTGCGCGACGGCGTCGACGCCGAGCTCGACGCGATCCGCCGCGCGTCGCTCGAGGGCGAGGCGTTCTTCGCCGAGCTCGAGGCGCGCGAGCGCGTGCGCACCGGCATCCCCACGCTCAAGGTCCGCTACAACCGCGTGTTCGGCTGGTCGATCGAGGTGACCAAGGCGCGGCTCGGGCTCGTGCCCGCGGATTACCGACGGAAGCAGACCACGGTCGCGGGCGAGCGCTACACCACCGACGAGCTCGAGCGCTGGGAAGGCGTCACCCTTCGCGCGCGCGAGCAGGCCGCAGCCGC
>Ga0187893_10010895_pt1 | contig 13356 bp, 14 predicted proteins | sample MA1701074metaG_FD_139574 | JGI IMG/M metagenome (GOLD analysis project Ga0187893, IMG submission 139574) | White microbial mat communities from a basaltic lava cave in the Kipuka Kanohina Cave System on the Island of Hawaii, USA - MA170107-4 metaG ...
AGGATTTCAACCCCTGCCTGCTCCCGGGGCTCCACTTTTTCTAACGAGGTCCTGCCTCAGACCGGCCGGAGCCGTCGGCCTACACCACAACATGCTCGACGGTCTGAGGCAGGGCCTCGTTAGTTGTGTACTCGTGGCCCGGCAACGTGCGCGAGCTGCAAAACGTGATCGAGCGTGCGGTGATCCTGTCATCGGGCCCTGAGCTGGATCCGGCGGCCCTGACGTTGCCGCAGCGCGGTGTCGACCAGCCGCCTTCCGGGCCGGAGGGCGGCGCGACCTCGCTCGCCGACGCGGAGCGACGCGCGATCCTCGCGGCGCTCGCCGCGACCAACTGGCGAATCAGCGGCCGCGGCGGCGCAGCCGAGCGGCTCGGCCTGAAGCCGACGACGCTGCACGGCAAGATGAAGCGGCTCGGGATCACGCGGCCCTCGACGACGACATCGTGAGCCGCAACAGCGGTGACGAAATATGGACAGATGTGACGAGGAGATGCGAGACACTCCGGCCGGTCGCGCGAAGTGCGCGGTCCTGCGGCGGGTCGCCGCGTTTGGGCGTTGGCAGGCGGCTTGCTGTTCTATCCGGTGGATCGACGGGAGTCTGCGGCGCGTCGTTGTTTTGGCGTCGGGTCTCGCGTCGTTCGCTATCGGTGCTCCCGTCGATCCTTTGCTTCCACACAGCCAACCAGGCCGCGCAGTTTTTCAAACGGCGTCGATCGGAGCGTGGTAGGCTCACCTCCTGCGGCGCCGGACCGTCCTCAGACACTGTCCTCAGACACCGATGCCCGAACTTCCGCCGCTTCCTCGTCCGCGGCCGCTCAAGCTCGAGCCGGCCTTGGATGCCATTCGTGCACATTACCGCGAGATGCCGGGGTTGAGCCTGACGTCGGCGCAGGTGCGCCGCCTCTGCGGCTTGAAGGACCTCGATGCCGCCCTGTGCGAGCAACTGCTGGAGCGTTTAGTCACCGAAGTCGTCCTTCGGCGGTCCCGCGACGGGCGGTACCGGAACGCCGCCTGACACGCGGGACGACGATCTTCCCGGTGTGCGCTCAGATTCCGATGGTACCGGTCGGCGGGCTGCGGCGCGGCTGCGGCGGCTCTTGATCCCCTGGCCCGTCGTGCACTTGTCCGACGAGCTTCGTCAGCGTTTCCGAATACGCGCGGCCGCCGGCGCTCGCAACGGTCCATGTGCCGACGAGACGGGTGGCGTCTTCAATGGTGTACGCCGCCACCCCTGGTGTGGAACCGATGTACGTGACCGCGAAGGCATTCCCGTTGACCACGCCAATCCCCATATACGCGTCGCCGTCGGAGAACATCCATCGCACCAGATACACGTCGTCATGAAGGGTGATGCGCACGAACCCGCGATACGCCGCGCCCTCGACGGCCGTGCCCTCGCAGATGTACAGGCCCGAGAGATCCGGCGTGAGCTGTTGGCTCATGGCCGTTGCCGCGGCGAGGGACAGCACCAGTCCGGCCGCCGCCCCGACTCGGCACACCGGATGTCGTGCCACCGAGCAGCGCGCGGCGTTCAGAGATCTTCTCCATACCGGCCCGACTGCTTCTCGTGCTCGAGCAGCCAGGCCTTACTGACCGGCGGAACCGCAATGCGTTCGTGCGACGATGGACGGTGAATCGCGCGGGTCACGAGAGCGGCGCCGCCCTGCACGGCGCCAGCCCAGAACGCGAACCACCACGGAGACACGACTTGGCCGATGGTATGAAGAGGGTACGCCATCGCGCCATGCAGAGATGCACGTATCGTGCCATATCATTTGAGGTCGAAATATTTGGTCCGCGAATTCGCAGGCGATCGCCGCTGTCGTGCAGCTGCGTGCGGAGCGCCCAACTTGCGCGCCGGGTGCGAGAGGGTGGCACGCTCGGGCATACGTCGGGGAGGTGAGGAGTGGGACTACGTGGCCCTGTGTTGGTGGCAACGGATCTGTCGGAGCCTGCGGACGCGGCGCTCCGACAGGGGCGTGCGATCGCCGCCGAAATCGGCACGCCGTTCGTCGTCTGTCATGTGCTGCCGGAGGCGTTCAGGGTGCGGATGCTGTTTCCGCAGGAGGCGGGCATCGACGCGTCGTTTCAGTCGGAGCTCGAGCAAAAGGCGATGGTGGCCGTGCGCCAGCGCGTCGACGCGGTCGTCGGCGGCCAATCCCCGCCGTCACCGATCGAGATCGAGAGCGGCTCGGCACACGCCGGCATCCTGACGGTCGCCGAGCGCGTCGGCGCCGGCCTGGTGGTGGTCGGCCTCGGCGTCACGGCCCACCGGATCGCCCGATCCGCCGACGGACCGGTTCTCATCGCGCGGCCGTCGCCGACGGGCGGGGGAGTGCTCGGCGCCACCGACCTGTCGGATCCCTCGCTGCCGGCGGTGCGTATGGCCGCCGACGAGGCGAAGCGCCGCGGCGTGCGGTTCCGCGTGGTGCACTGCCTCGATTTCAACGAGACGGGCTACCTGGCCGGCGCCGGCATGCCAGGCATGATGATCGCCGCGCCGATGCCCCAGTCCATGATCGATCACGTCGAGCAGGCGGCGCGGGGGCGGCTGACCGCGGCGCTCGCGGCGATGAACATCGTGTCGGAAGCGGCCGTGCTCCGCGGATCGCCCGCGGCGACCATCGTCGACGCCGCGCGCGCCGCGCCGACGGCGCTGATCGTCGTCGGCACGCGGGGGCGGACCGGACTGGCGCGGCTGGCCCTCGGCAGCGTGGCGGAGGCGGTTATCGATACTGCCCCGTGCTCGGTCCTCGTCGTCCCGCTGCACCCGGCGTGAGAGGGGAGACGCGCCGACCCGGCCGAGGCACCGCGCACGGCTGAGCCATAATGCGCGAATGGGCGATCGTCTGCTGCGCGTGGCCGCTGTCGGCGATCTCCACTGTACGAGGACCTCGCACGGGCACCTCCGGTCGCTGTTCGCGCGGATCAGCGAGTCGGCCGACTTGCTGCTGCTGGCGGGAGACCTGACCGATGGCGGCCATCCTGAGGAGGCGCAGGTGCTCGTGGACGAGCTCACGTCGCTCCGCGTGCCCGCGGTAGGTGTGCTCGGCAACCACGATTACGAGGCGGGCCAGCAGGATGAGATCCGCAACATTGTCACGGCCGCCGGAATCACGGTGCTCGACGGCGAAGCGCACGAGGTACGCGGCATCACCGTCGCCGGCGTGAAGGGGTTCGCCGGAGGATTCGGGCACGGGGCACTCGGTCCGTGGGGCGAGCCGATCATCAAGCAGTTCGTCCAGGAGGCGGTCAGCGAGGCCCTCAAGCTCGAATCTGCGCTCGCCCGCGTGCGCACGCGGCAAAGCGTCGCGCTCCTTCACTATTCGCCTATCCAGCAGACGGTGGAAGGCGAGCCGCCGGAAATCTATCCGTTCGTTGGATCGAGCCGGCTCGAGGAGCCCCTGGGCCGCTATCCCGTCACCCTGGTGTTCCACGGACACGCGCACCGGGGGCGGCTCGAAGGCACGACCGCGAAGAACGTCCCCGTCTACAATGTGTCACTGCCACTGCTGGCGCGCACGTTCCCCGATCGCCCACCTTTTCGTGTCGTCGAGCTGAGCGTCGGCGTCGACGGGAGGGCGCCGCTAGAGTACACGCATGGATACGAATGACTCGCCAGGGCGCCTCGATCCCTGCGCGGATTTTTATGCGGACGCGCTCGAGGTGCTCGCCTCGAGCGGCGTCCCCTTCCTCGTCGGCGGAACCTTCGCATACGCGCGCTACACGGGCATCGACCGCGAGACGAAGGACCTGGACGTCTTCGTGCGTCCTGCCGACCTGGCCCGCACGCTCGAGACGTTCGCCGGCGCGGGATATGGCTGCGAGGTCCCCTTTCCCCACTGGCTCGCAAAGGTCTCGCGCGGCGAGTCCGTGATGGACATCGTATTCGGATCGGGCAATGGGGTCGCGCTCGTCGACGATGAGTGGTTCGCGCATGCGGCCGAGGGGGAGGTGATCGGCCAGCGTGTGCGCCTGTGCCCGCCCGAGGAGATGATCTGGTCGAAGGCGTTCGTGCAGGAGCGCGAGCGGTTCGACGGGGCCGATGTCCTGCACCTGCTGAGGGAGGCGGGACGGAGCCTCGATTGGAGCCGGCTCCTGGCGCGATTCGCGGATCACTGGCCGGTCCTCCTCAGCCACCTCGTATTATTCCGCTTCGTCTATCCGGATCGGCGGGATCAGGTGCCGTCTGCGATCGTCTCCGAATTGGCGCGTCGCCTGACCGAGCAGCAGCCGGAACCGCACCACGACGTCTGCTACGGGACGCTGCTGTCACGCGAGCAGTATCTGCACGATACGCAGCAGCTCGGCTATCGCGACGCGCGTGTGCTGCCGCTTGGTGGGATGACGCGCACCGAGACGGCCATCTGGACCGACGCCATCGAAAAGGAGAAATAGCAGCCGGCGTTCCGACGCCCGGGACGCTTGCGCGCGCGAGTGGCATGCTTCGGCTCGAGGACTACGCGCTCATCGGCGACTGCGAGACCGCCGCGCTGGTGGGACTCAACGGCTCAATCGACTGGCTCTGCTTTCCCAGCTTCGACGCGGGGGCCTGTTTTGCGGCGCTGCTGGGCGGCCCGGAGTACGGGCGATGGCTTCTGGCGCCGGCCGGCGGCGGGGAGCGCGCCCGGCGGTGGTATCACCCGGACTCGCTGATTCTCGAGACCGAGTTCTCCACGCCCGAGGGAGTCGCCTCGGTGATCGACTTCATGCCGGTGCGTAGCCGCCTGCCCGATCTGGTGCGCCTCGTCGTCGGGCGCCGCGGCCGCGTGCCGATGCGGCTCGACCTCGCGATCCGTTTCGACTACGGCAGCGTCGTCCCGTGGGTGCGCACCGCGCCGGACGGCATTGTCGCCATCGGCGGCCCAGACAGTCTGCGCCTGCGATCGACGGTCCCGCTGCGCGGCGAGGATCTCCGCACCGTCGCGGACTTCACGGTGTCGGAGGGCCAGCGAATCGCGTTCGACCTCACGTGGTATCCATCGCACGCGCCGCAGGAGCACGAGCTCGACATCGAACGGGCGCTGCGCGAGACCGAAGCGTGGTGGCAGGCCTGGGTGCGTCGCTGCCGCTACGAGGGTCCGTGGCGCGATGCCGTCGTGCGGTCGCTAATCACGCTGAAGGCGCTGACCTACGCCCCGACCGGCGCGATTGTCGCCGCACCGACGACGTCGGTGCCGGAGCGCTTCGGCGGCGTGCGCAACTGGGACTATCGATACTGCTGGCTCCGCGACGCGACGTTCACGCTGCTCGCGCTGCTGAATGCCGGCTATACCAGCGAGGCGCGCGCATGGCGCGACTGGCTCCTCCGCGCAGTTGCCGGCAAGCCCGATCAGATCCACATCATGTACGGGATCCGGGGGGAGAGGCGCCTGCCAGAGATCGAGCTGCCGTGGCTTCCTGGGTACGAGGGCTCGCGTCCGGTGCGCGTCGGTAACGCGGCGTCCCAACAGCGGCAGCTCGACGTCTTCGGCGAGGTGCTCGATGCGACGCACCAAGCCTGGCGGAAGGGGATTCCGCCGGATGAAAACGCATGGCGGGTGGAGACGGCGCTGCTGACGCACCTCGAGTCGACGTGGCGCGAGCCGGACGAGGGCATCTGGGAGATGCGGGGCCCACGGCGACACTTCACCCACTCGAAGATGATGGCCTGGGTCGCGTTCGATCGGGCCATCAAGGACATCGAGCAATTCGGCTTTGATGGCCCCGTGGACCGGTGGCGGGCGGTCCGCGACCTCGTTCATCGCGACGTCTGCGAGCGGGGCTACAGTCGCGAGCTCGGCGCGTTCGTCCAGTACTACGGGTCGAGCCTGCTCGACGCCAGCCTGCTGATGATGCCCCTGGTCGGCTTTCTGCCGCCCGAAGACGCGCGCGTGCGCGGCACGGTGGAAGCCATCGAGCGACGGCTCGTCACCGACGGACTCGTCTCGAGGTATGAGACCGTTCCCGAGGTGGACGGCCTGCCGCCCGGCGAGGCCACGTTCCTGCTCTGTTCGTTCTGGTTGGCCGACAACCTGCAGATGCTCGGACGCGACGAAGACGCCCGGCGCCTGTTCGAGCGGTTGCTCGCGATTCGCAACGACGTGGGGCTCCTCTCGGAGGGGTACGACGTCGGGGCCGGGCGGCTGGCCGGCAACTTCCCGCAGGCGTTTTCCCACGTCGGGCTCGTGAACACGGCGATGAACCTGGCGGCGCGGCGCGCGCCCGCAACCGAGCGGGCCGAGGGGTGAGTCGCGTCACAACTGTGTCGCAAACAGGGCCGCCAGGCCCAGAAAGCTGAGAAACCCCACGACATCGGTGACCGTGGTCAGGATGATCGACGACGCCTGCGCGGGATCCCGGCCGGAGACGGTGAGCGCGATGGGAATGATCGCGCCGGCGAGGCCGGCGGAGAGCATCGAGATCACCATGGCGACCCCGATGACCATCGCCAGCGCCGGCGACTGACTCCACAACCAGACGCCTGTCGACGTCGTCACCGCGACGGCGAGCCCATTGACGAGCGCCACGCGGCTCTCTTTGAACGTAATGTGCATCCAGTGCCGGGGCCGGATCTCGCGAAGCGCCAGCCCCCGCATCGTCACGGCCAGCGCCTGAGCTCCGGTGTTGCCCGACTGCCCCGCCACGATGGGGAGCAGAATCGCGAGCGCCGTCACTTGGGCGATCGTCTCCTCGAAGAGGCCGACGACGGCGGCGGCCAGAAACGCCGTCGCAAGATTGACGTGCAGCCATGGCAGCCGCTTGCGCACGGCAAACGAGACGTTGGACAGGGCACGCTCGTCCCGGCTCGCGCCGACCATCGCCTGCATGTCGGCGCCCGCCTCCTCCTGCGCGACCGCGACCAGCGTTCCGGCGCGGATCACGCCCAGCAGACGGCCTTCGACGTCGACCACTGGCAGACTCGTCACGCGTCCTGCCGAGAGGCGCTCGATGATCTCGGCACGTGTCGCCATCGCGAGCACGCCGGGGCACGGCCTGGAAAAACTCCCAATCGGTTCGGCCAGCGGAGCCATCGCGACGTCGGGCGGCGTCACGAGACCGGTCAGCCGCCCCTCGGCATCCACCACGAAGACGTCACCGTCGGAGCCACGCCCTTGCGCGCGAAGGCGGGCGAGCGCCTCGCGTGCCGGCGCGTCCTCGCGCAGCGCCGTCACGCGCGGATCCATGAGGCGTCCGGCACTGTCGAGCGGGTACTCGGCCAGCGCGCGCAGCTCGCCCGCCACGGCGGGATCGACGAGGCTGAGGTACCGTTCGTGCGCCTCGGGAGGGAGCCAGGCGAGCAGCGTCACCGCGCGTGCCGGGTCCATCGTTTCGAGCGTCCGGCGCACGGCGTCATCCGACATCCGGCCGAGCGCCCGTGCGGCCAGGTCCGGCGTCAGCCTCTCGAACACGCCAGCTAGGTGCGCGTCCGGGATCGCATCGACCCACCGAACGCCCGCCGCCGCCGGCAGGCGCTCGATCGCCCGCGCCGCCTCGCCGGGGTATCGGCGCGCGAAATCGCCGATGAGCGTCCGCGCCGCCCGGCTGGATTCAGTGGACGCCATGGGTCTCCTCAGCTGGCAAATCCGCACGCGACCCGACCCGGCGCACGACGGACGCAACGCCGTCGATCATTCCAGACAGGCTCAACCAGTAGAGCTCCCCGATCGCGAACACAGTGGTGACGACATCGGGCTGCCGGGGGTTGCCGGTCTTCTCTTCGAGCGCGCGGTACGTTTGATACGAAATCGCCCCCACGATCGCCAGCGCCTCGTCGACGACTGGGAGTGCGCGGAACTGCGACCATGCCGGATGGGCGAGAATCGCGGCGCGACCCGCGTGTGCCGGCACTCGCCCGACCGCCGCGGTCATGAGGCGCGCGATCGACTCCGCCGGCCGAGCGCCGATCAGCGCGCCGGGATCCACGACGCCCACGAGGCGCTGATCGCGATCCACGACGTAGAGGTAATCGCAGAGGTGTCGGGGAAAGCGACGCATCAGCGCGAGCGCGTCGCCGGCCGTCGACTCGCTGGCGCACACGACCACGCGGGGATCCATGAGCGCGCCGGCCGTCCCTTCCGGGTAGCGCAGTCTCGCGGCCAGCATGCGCGCCTCGTCGGATGGGAGCTGCTCGAGAATCGCCATCCGCGAGGCGTCGTCGATTTGTCGCAGAAGCATGGACGCGTAGTCGATGCGCAGTCCGGCGACGACGGCGGCCGCCGCTCGCGGGTCGAGCCGCGTCAGGCAGGCCGCGGCCGACATCGGCGTCATCATCGTCACGCCGCGGGCAGCCGTGTCTGCGGGCAGCGCCTCGATCAGCGCGACGACCTGGACAGTGGGCAGCTGCTCGAGCGCGCGCGCCGCATCCTCGGGGTGTGCGTCGACGAACGCGACGCACAGATCGATGTCGCTGGCCACGTTACGCTCCCGCCGCGGGGAGGGTCGAGACGGTCTCGCTGAACGTCTTGGCCGGCACGATCACGCGTCCATCGCCGTTCTTGAGCACGACGGCGGTCGGCGTGATCGCTTCGACTTCTCCCTCGACCGCGCCGAGTCGAACGGTCTGTCCGACGCGGACGATCTGGCGGATGTAGTGCGACCCGATGATGTTGCTGACGGCCGTGCGCGCGCCAAGCCCGAACGCCAGCGCGACGCCCCCGAACGTGGTGCCAAGGACGACGCCGAGCGTCACGGTGAGGATCGTCACGTCGATGCCGAGCTCGTTGACGGCAATGAGGACGGCGACCGACAGCAGCACGGTCCGCACGACGTGGGCGAGCGCCTCGCCGTAGGCGACGTTCGCGGTGGCGCTGGCGGCCAGTACGGCGTCGCGGGCGAAGTTGGCGATGAGCACGCCCACAAAAAGTACCAGCAGCGCGGCGGCGATCCGCGGCAGAAAGAACGCGACGCCCGTCAGCCACGTCGAGAGCACGGGCAGCCCGAACGCCTCGGTGGCGCCCGCCACGAAGAACAGGAAGACAGTCCAGAAGACGAAGGCGCCGACCACCTCCGAGAGCGGCCGGTGGACGCCGATGCGCTGCAGCGCCCCGTCGACCTGGGAGCGGCGGGCCAGGCCGTCGAACCGCCGCGTGATGCGCGCGCTGACCCGTTGGAGCAGCAGCGCGAGCAGCCACCCGCCCAGGAGCAGCGCGATGGCGCCCAGCAGGCTGGGCAGGAACAGACGCGCCGAGTCGGTGATGTTCGTCAGCGTGGCGCGCAGCGCCGCGCCGTACGTAGCTACGTCCATGGTCGATCCTCCTCCAGGTGCGGCGCCCCATTGCGTGCGCGACGGGCGTACTCAGTGAGCGGCCCGCTGATGATAGGCCGGAAGAGAGGGAGCGTCTCCGAGGACGTGCGCCGGATCAGCCCGCCCGCTGGCGGGCCGTCCACGCGGCGACCCGAGACGGGCCGCTCAGCGCGGTCCGCTCCCGGCCGTCGGCGGCATGGAGGTCGGCGCGCGAGGCGCCTCGGGCCGGCGCCGGGCCGTGTCGAGTTCCGCCTCGAGCCCCGCGATCTGCTTCCGAAGTGCGTTCGCCGTCCACCTGGCCTTCACGATGTTCGGAACCGAGACCAGCATACTGATGACGGCGCCGGCGATTACCGCGACGAACAGCACCAGCGCGAGCGAGCCCTCGAACGTCCAGGCGAGGAACGCGACCCGCACGGGCACGATGTTCTGCAGCGCGAACATCACGGCCACGAGCGCGAAGACCAGTGCCGCGAGAAAGAACATCTGCATGGCTCACGCCTCCTGGATTTGGCGGCCGCCCGCCGCCGTCCACCTCACTGGATCACAACCATCAGGTGGGCCCGGCGGTTCATGGCGCGTCCCGCGGCCGTGCCGTTGTCCGCAATCGGCCGCTCCTCGCCATAGCTGACCGTGCGCAGCCGTGATGCCGTGATGCCGCGGGTCATGAGGTAGTCGCGCACGGCGTTGGCGCGCCGCTCGCCCAGCGCCAGGTTGTACTCGATCGTCCCGATGCTGTCGCAGTGCCCCTCGATCGTCACGTTCAGTCCCGGATTCGCCTGGAGCCGCGTGACCGCCTCGGAGAGAATCTGGAGCGCATCGGGCCGCAGGTTGTAGCGGTCGAAGTCGAAGTGCACGTCCTCGAACACGATCGTCTCGCGACGCACCACCTGAATCGTCGTGCTCCCCGTCGCGGTGCCGCCGCGGCTGTCCCGCGCCGCCACGCTGACGGGCACACTCCCTTCCTGCGTGGGCGCTGTCCAGACGGTGTTCGCCCCCGTCGGGTTGTTGAACGTGCCCTGCGGCGCCGACCATTGGTACATCAACGGGTCTCCGTCTGGATCGGTGGCGTTCGCGGTCAGACTGGACGTGCGGCCGGGCTCGACGCTGCACGGGTTGCAGCCGACCGTCACCGTGGGACTCCGATTGGGCGGCGGCGCGGCGGCGACCGGCGGTGGCGGCGGCGGCGTGACCGTTCGCGTGATTGTCGTCGTTTCCTTGATCGCGCGCACACGCTCGCGCGGAGGCGTGACGCCCGGATGCCAGCCGACGCGGACGTCCAGGCCCCAGGCGTTGTGATCGATCGCGCGGCCTCCGATCGTGCGGCCGCCCGTGCCCCAACTGTAGTTGGCGCCGGCGTGCACGAAGAACCCGCTGGACGCCTGCCACACGCCGCCGAGCTTGAAATGCGTGGGATCCGAGATCGGGCTGAGCAGCGGCGCGACGCTGCCGTCCTCTGCCAGATAGGGCGCCGTGATCAGGCGCGTCTCGTCCTTGATGACGAACTCCCCGTGATACTCCACGAGCCCCCGGAGGGCCGACCGGCTCGGGAACATCGCGCCCAGGCCCCACGTCACGCCGTCGGACACGCGGAACTCGCCGGCGTCGTCGCGCAGTACGCCGCCAGCCATGCTCGTCAGCTCCAGCTGCTGCGCGAACTCCCGGCTGGCGACCAGATCGACGCGCCCGTCCCAGTCGTTGGTGCTCGCCCAGCTGGAGCCGGTCGGAAATTTCACCAGCACGCGCGGCGCCAGTGCCATGGCGTCGCCGCGCCCCTGCGAGAGGAGGCTGAACTTGCCGCCGACGATCACCGGGCCGCCCAGCGTCTTCGACCAGCCGCGACGGATGTACGGAAACTCCTGCGACACGCCGCCGAAGGTCGGCTCCGTCGGGATGAAGAACGGTCGGACGTCGCGATCGGCCCGCACGATCCGCCACGACCCGAACAGCTCCACGCGATCGCCAAGGCCCCATGCGCCGGTCACGCCGAGCTCCGACACATCCGTCAGCCCCTGCCGGCGATCGAAGTTCGCCCGATACCCGCTCACCGACGGTCGCGAGGCCGGGAGGACTTCCGCCGTTGGGACGAACCACAGGCCGGTATCGCCGAAGTTCGTCGGCAGGGCGCGCCGAGGGGTCGCATCACCCTGCAGCACGATTTCATCTTGCGTGACGGCGGTCTGCGACGTGGTCTGCGTGGTCGGCTCCTGCGCTGCAGCGGGTTGCGCGGCGGCAGCGGCGACGACCACGAACGCTACGAAGCGGGCACTGTGCATGGTTACCTCGTGCTGCGATCAAGGCGCGGAACGCGTGCATGGTCGCGTCCGATCGGCGAGTCGCGCCGGACACAGCGAGTCAGGATGCGTTCGGCGGCAAGGTGCATGCCACCTGAGCCGACGCCCGAACGACTATGGTGCCACGCGCGTCTCAGCGTGCTCACGGCGGTCTGGTTACGCGCGTGGCCTCTTCACGCGCACGGGCCGTCGGCGCGCATCTGCGGGAGCCGAAGTCGGCCGAATGATGCAGCACGCGGGACATCCGCCGAAAGCCGCATCCTTCTGGGAAATAAGGACGGACACCCATGCAGGGTGCCGGACAGGCGCCTGGCCCTCAGCGAGGCTTCGTGAGGGCTCCACGTGACAGCCGCGCGTGTCCGCCGGTCGAAAGGTGGCAGGCAGCAATCAGAAGCGCAGACGTAAGACTACTCCAACCTCGACTGTCCTTGCCACCGAATAGGCGACTCGATTGCGGCGTGTCGGCAGCGATTGCCTTGGCTGGAGGAGATCCGACTCACCACATATCGTCACTCCCCACGTCACGGTGTGGCCGCGTCCAGGCGATCCGGCGCGTTCTCCGCCGGCCGCCGGCTGTGATAATGGGCCTCATGTCGCCGCCAGCGCGCGATTCGTGACATTCTCGGTGGAGTCTCGTCGCACGTCCATCGTCTGCGGCGCGAGGGCACTCGATATATGCCGTGGTCCTGGAAGTTGGCACGGATTGCCGGTATCGACGTCTACATCCATGCGACGTTCTTCCTCTTGGTGGGGTGGATCGCCGCGGTGCAGTGGACCGAGGCGCAAAGCCTCGCGGCGGCGGCAGCGGCCGTCGGGTTCATCTTCGCGCTGTTCGGGTGCGTCGTGCTCCACGAGCTCGGGCATGCCCTGACGGCCCGACGCTACGGCATCAAGACGCGCGACGTTACGCTGCTGCCGATCGGCGGGCTCGCGCGGCTCGAACGGATGCCCGAGGAGCCGCTGCAGGAGCTCTGGGTCGCGCTGGCGGGCCCGGCGGTCAATGTCATCATCGCCGGCCTCCTCTTCATGTGGATGCTGGCATTTGACAGCGGGAACACGATCGATCTGGCCTGGTGAATGGCACGCTCGTTGAAAGGTTGCTGCTGAATGTCGTGCTTGCCGGCTTCAATCTTCTCCCGGCGTTCCCCATGGATGCGGGACGCGTGCTGCGCGCATTGCCGGCCACCCGCGTCGAATACACGCGTGCGACGAACCTTGCGGCATCGATCGGCCAGGCGATGGCGATCCTCTTTGGCTTCGTCGGCCTGTTGGGCAACCCCGTGCTGTTGTTCATTGCCCTCTTCGTCTGGATCGGCGCGGCGCAGGAGGCGACGAGCGTGCAGATGAAGTCCGCGCTTGCGGGCATCCCGGTGCGGCGTGCGATGTTGACCCATTATCGGACGCTGACGCTCGAAAGCACGCTGCAGGACGCGGTCGATCTGATGCTGACTGGATCGCAGCAGGACTTCCCCGTGGTGCGTGACGGGATCGTCGACGGACTGCTGACGCGGGGCGACCTGGTGGCGGCGCTGGCGAAGGACGGGCGCGGCGCGGCCGTTGCCGACGTGATGCGGCGCCGCTTCGACGTGGCCCATCCCGGCGACATGCTGGAGGCCGCGCTGGCCGGTCTGCAGACGTCCGGGTGCCAGACCCTCCCCGTGACCCACAACGGACGGCTCGTGGGTCTCGTCACGACGGACAATATCGGCGAGCTCGTCATGATTCATGCGGCCGATCGCGCCGCCGTCAGGGCTGGCGCGTCATGACCGTTGGGCGCACGGTACTCATCGTGATGGCCGTCGGGCTGCTGGCCGGGTGCCGGACCGCGATCGATCCG
>Ga0187893_10010896_pt1 | contig 13354 bp, 13 predicted proteins | sample MA1701074metaG_FD_139574 | JGI IMG/M metagenome (GOLD analysis project Ga0187893, IMG submission 139574) | White microbial mat communities from a basaltic lava cave in the Kipuka Kanohina Cave System on the Island of Hawaii, USA - MA170107-4 metaG ...
GCGGCCACGCCGAGCACGATGACGCGTCGTATGTCCCACCGAGTTTGCTTGAGGAATGGCGCCAACGGGATCCGATCGATCGGTTTGAAGCGTTCCTGCGAGACCGGCAGGTCCTCGACGACGTCACGGCGAGCGAGATCGAGGCCCGACTGTCGAAGGAGATCGAGGAGGCGGTCGCATTCGCGGAATCGAGCCCCTTCCCGGAGGGAACCGATCTGACACAGGGTGTCTTTGCGGCGTAGCGAAGGGACAGCCGATGGAGATCACATCCCTCGAGGCGATCCGACAGGCGCTGTGGGAGGAGATGGACCGGGACGAGCGGGTCTTCCTCCTCGGCGAGGACATCGGGGTCTACGGCGGCGCATTCAAGATTACCAAGGGCTTCATCGAGAAGTTCGGGCCGGAGCGGGTGATCGATACCCCGCTTTCGGAATCGGCGATCGTCGGTGCCGCGATCGGCGCAGCCCTCATGGGGATGCGACCGGTCGTGGAGATGCAGTTTGCTGACTTCATCGCCTGTGCATTCGACCAGATCGTCAACATGGCGGCCAAGCACCACTACCGGCTGGGAGAACCGGTCCCGCTGGTCATCCGGGCGCCCTACGGGGGCGGGATTCGCGCCGGGCCCTTTCACTCGCAATGCCCCGAGGCGTGGTTCTTTCATGTCGCAGGCCTGAAGCTGGTTGCCCCCTCGACGCCCAGAGACGCAAAGGGCCTTCTCAAGGCCGCGATCCGAGACCCGGATCCGGTCATCTACTTCGAGCATAAATACCTGTATCGCCACGTAAAAGGGGGCGTTCCCGAAGGGGATGACATCGTGCCGATTGGTCAGGCCGAGATCAAGCGGCAGGGGAGCAGCGTCAGCGTTATCACCTACGGAGCGATGGTGCAGCGCTCACTCGAGGCGGCCGAGAGACTGGAGCCCGAGGGGATCGACCTGGAGGTGGTGGATCTCCGCACGCTCCAGCCCATGGACATGCCGGCGGTGTTCGCCTCCGTGCAGAAGACCGGGCGGGCAATGGTCGTGCACGAAGCCGCGAAAACAGGGGGGATCGGAGGCGAGATCGCCGCACGTCTGGCCGAGGAGGCGTTCCGCTTCCTGGACGCGCCTATCGTCCGGGTGGCGCCGCCCCATACACCCGTCCCGTTCAGCCCTCCGCTGGAGGACGCGTACATGACCAACACCGAGGAAATCGCGGAAAGGGCCCGAGAGCTGGCGCGCTTCTAGGACCGTTAACGGGGAGAGGCCACGCGCGCCCCTGGTGTAGTGTGAAGATCGAGATCGTCATGCCGCAGATGGGCGAGAGCATCGCGGAGGGGACGGTCGTCACCTGGCTCAAAAAGGTCGGCGACGCGATTGCCAGGGATGAGCCGGTGGTCGCCATCTCCACGGACAAGGTGGACGTCGAGATCCCCGCGCCCGGCGCAGGCGTGCTCTCCGAGATCCGTGTCCAGGAGGGTCAGGTCGTTCCGGTCGGGGCGGTACTCGGCTATATCGGCGAGGCCGCGAAGCCCGCCGCCGTGGCCGCCGGCAGCCCGATGGCCGAGCCTGTCGCGGGCGCGACCGTGGCCCCGCCGAGCGCCGGCCCGGCGACGCCCCGGGGCGAGGCGTGGTACTCGCCCTCGGTGCTTCAGCTCGCGGACGAACACGCCGTGGATCTCGCCCAGATCAGGGGAACCGGCTCCGAGGGTCGAATCACGCGACGGGATGTCCTGAACTTCATCAACCAGAGATCGGAGACCGCTGCAGCGTCTGCACGCACGGCTCGGCAGCCTCCCGGATCCGCCGCCGAAGACCGGGTTCTTCCGGTCAGCCATCTCCGGAAGACCATCGCCGCGAACATGCTCCGGAGCAAGCAGACCGCCCCTCATGTCACGCAGATCCATGAGGCCGACCTGACCGGCATCGCCACGTATCGGGAGGACAATCGGGAGGCGTTTCTTCGACAGACCGGGATCGCTCTCACATTTCTCCCGTTCGTCTTGAAGGCCACCGTGGAAGCGCTGCGGTCGCATCCATTGTTGAATGCCACGTACTCCGATGACGCGATCACCGTCAAGCGGGCACTGAATATCGGGATCGCCGTCGCCCTGGAGGAGGGCCTTATCGTCCCGGTGCTGCGGGAGGCCGAGAGAAAGGACTTCGTAGCGCTGGCGAAAGAGGCGGCCGACCTGGCTGGCAGGGCCAGAGAGAAGCGACTGAACCCCGAGGAGGTACAGAGGGGGACGTTCACCGTCAATAACCTCGGCGCCTTCGGCGCCCTCATGGGGACGCCGATTCTCGTCCAGCCGCAGATGGGGATCCTGGGCTTCGGAAGAGTGATCAAACGACCGGTCGTGATCGACGACGAGATCGCCATTCGCTCGATGGCGTACCTGTGCCTCTCCTACGACCACCGCCTGATCGACGGCGCCTATGCCGGCGCCTTTCTCAACGACCTGCAGCGCCAGCTTGAGGGATTCGATTTCTCATCCGTGTTCGGGTAGATCCATCACCAGGGGTTGACCGGCGCCCACGCAGCGCACTCAGGGAGGGCACCATGCCGAACCTGACCAACATACTCTGGCTCCTTTTTCTCCTGGCAGCCTTCGCCCCCTATTTCCAGCAGAAGATGCTGGAGCTTGCCAGGCTGCGAACACTGCGCAAGCTGGAGAAGACTCGGGGGAGCCGAGTGATCACGCTCATCCACCGCCAGGAATCCCGGTCCTTCCTGGGCATCCCCTTGATTCGGTACATCGATATCGACGACTCGGAGCAACTCCTCCGGGCGATCCGGTTGACACAGAAGGACCTGCCGATCGACCTCATCCTCCACACCCCGGGTGGCTTGGTCGTCGCCGCCAAGCAGATCGCCCACGCCCTGAAAGCCCACCCGGCCAAGGTGACGGTCTTCGTCCCCCACTACGCGATGTCTGGCGGAACGCTCCTGGCACTGGCCGCCGACGAGATCGTCATGGACGAAAACGCCGTGCTCGGCCCGATCGATCCACAGCTCGGCGAGTTTCCGGCCGCCTCCATCCTCAAGGTCGTGGAGTTAAAGGACACGAACGAAATCGACGACAAGACGTTGATCATGGCGGACGTCGCCCGAAAGGCGATAGCCCAGATCGAGTCGTTCGTGCAGGAGATCTTGCGGGACAAGATGGAGGCCGAACGAATGGACAGCCTGGTGAAGGAGCTCACGGAAGGGAGGTGGACCCACGACTACCCCATGCTGTACGACCACATCAAGGCGTGGGGATTGCCCGTCCGGGCCGACATGCCGGAGGAGGTCTACGCCCTCATGGACCTGTATCCCCAGCCGACACAGCTACGCGCGTCGGTCCAGTACATCCCCATCCCCTATCGACGCGAACCGCAACCGAAGGGGACCCCGAACCAATGAGCTGGTCGCGAAACAAAAAAGGCTGAGCCCCGAACGGCTCAGCCTTGATCAACTCAACCTCGTTTCACCTCGGACCCGCCGAGGTCAATGGGCGCAGCCTCAGCCGCCCGGCGAGCAGCCCCCTCACCCGCCGCCGGAGCCGACGAAGCCGCGCTCCCCCTTGAAACTGAAGGCAGAGAACTGTTTCTCCACCGGTGCACCGGGGCAGCTCGGACAGGCCACCTTGGCATTGCTCCGCAGCACGAGTTGCTCGAACACCCGGCGACAACTCGAGCACAGGTATTCGTAGATCGGCATCCCTCACCTCGTGGGTCGAGCTACTCCCCGCCCCGCTGGACGTAGCTCTTAACGAACTCCTCGGCGTTCTGCTCGAGGACCTCGTCGATCTCGTCCATGAGCTTATCCAGGTCCTCCTTGAGCTTCTTCCCCTTCTTGGTGGTTTCCTTCGTCGCCTGACCTGCCTCGGCGGGGGCAGGGCTGGCGTCCCGCCGTTGCTTCCGTTCCTGCTCTGCCATGCTCATTCCCTCCTCTTGGCTTCACCGGGCCGCCTGCCAGACCAGGTGCTGCGCCTCCGGTATGAGGAGCTTTGTGAGGGCGAGGCGGACGGCCTGCTCCGAACCCGGCAGGCATACGATGACCTTCCCCCTCGCCGTCCCGCAGAGGGCGCGGCTCATCAGGGCGGCGCTGCCGACCTCCTGGAAGCTCAGGCTCCGAAACAGCTCGCCAAAGCCTGGCAAGACCTTCTCTAACAGGGGACTGATGGCCTCGATCGTCTGGTCCTTCTTGCTGAGCCCGGTCCCCCCCGTCATGATGATCAGATCGACGTCCTCTTCGCAGAGCTTCTTGATGACCTCCCTCAGCCCTTTCGGGTCGTTCTTCACGATCATGGAGGCCACCTGGGCGTGGCCGGCCTCGCTGAACAACGACTCGATGGCTCGGCCGGACTGATCCTCCTCCGGCTTGCGACTATCGGTGATACTCAGCCTCACGTACCGAACCGGGCCGACCTTCCTCGCAACCTCGCGATGATCGTGCACGCCCATCGTGTCTCCCGGTATCTCTAGGGAAGTTCCTGCTCGATCCGCAGGATCGTAGAATAGTCGATCCCGGTCAACGCCGACAGCCGCAGGAGGTCGCGTTCCGTGATCTTATTTCCCTGCTGCCGAATGGAGATCAACTCTTTGCGGATCCTTTCTAAGACATCCTCACCTTCGACTGCCATGATGGGTCTCACTCCCTTCATCGGGCCGGACCCTCCTCTGTATTATCGACGCATCATCTGGTCAACCTCGAGGAGACCGCCACGGCCCTCGCATGAATCGCTTCGCGTATGACGTGTTGAAGGCGAACGGTCAACGCACGTGAATGACAGGCGCCGCAAGGGTCTCGGCCCTGATCCGCTCGATCAGGGCGACAGCCAGCTTGCGGTAGGTCTCCGCCGTCGGGGACTCGGGCGCCCGAATCAGGATCGGCTGCCCCACGTCGCCCCCGATACGGAGCTCTTGATCCAGTGGGATCTCGCCCAGGAGCGGCACGCCCAGTCGCTCGCTGGCCCGCCTGCCGCCGCCACGGCTGAAGATCTCGGTCGATTCGTGGCAGTGGGGGCAGATGAAGTAGCTCATGTTCTCGATGATGCCTAGCACCTTGACTTTCAACTGGCGGAACATCCCGAGCGCCTTGGAGGCGATCTGCATCGCCACATCCTGCGGGGTCATGCAGATGACGACCCCGGTCAACGGGATCGTCTGAGCCAGCGTGAGCTGCGCGTCCCCAGTGCCGGGGGGCAAATCGATCAAGAGGTAGTCGAGGTCGCCCCACTCAACCTCCCGCAGGAACTGCTGGATCGCCCCGGCCACCATCGGCCCGCGCCAGATCACCGGCGAGTTGTCCGGCAGGAGGAAACCCAGCGACATCAGTTTGATGCCGAACCCCTCGAGGGGCTCGATCTTCTGTCCCTGGCCCCGAGGCGCACCGTGTACCCCCGTCATGATCGGGATGCTCGGCCCGTAAATATCGGCATCCAGCAATCCGACCTTGGCGCCGGTTGCCCCAAGGGCCACAGCCAGGTTGACGGCGATCGTGGACTTCCCGACCCCGCCCTTGCCGCTGGCGATGGCCACCGGATGCTTAATGCCCGGTATCGCCCTCCCCTGTTGCTCGCTCGCCATGAATGCCCCCGCTCATCACTTCAAGTCGCCTGCTCGTAGCAACTGTAATCACGCCCTGTGGGGTTGTCAAGCATCTTCGGTCTTCCGCTCATGCGTCGCGCGGCCTAATCAACTGCATGAACTCGTTGCGGGTCTCGATCCGATCGCGGAAGAGTCCCTGCATGGAGGAGGTCACGGCGCGACTGTTCTGTTTCTCCACGCCCCGCATCATCAGGCACAGATGATAGGCTTCGATCACCACGGCCACTCCCCGAGGGCGGAGCGCCGCCAGGATCGCGTCGGCGATCTCGCAGGTCAGGCGCTCCTGCACCTGCAGCCGGCGACTGAACATGTCCACCAGCCGCACCAGTTTGCTCAACCCCACGATCTTGCCGTCCGGCACGTAGCCGATGTGGCATTTGCCGAAAAAGGGCAGCAGATGATGCTCGCAGAGCGAATACAGATCGATATCCTTCACCAAGACGATCTCGTCGTAATGTTCGTGGAAGATCGCTCCCTGGAAGATGTCATCGACCTGCTTTCCGTATCCGGACAACAAGAAGCCGAGCATCCTCTCCACCCGTTCCGGGGTCTTGAGGAGACCCTCCCGGTCGGGGTCCTCGCCGATCTCCTTCAGCAGGTCTCGCACCAGCCTCGCAATCATGCTCCCGCCCTTCGTGGATGATTGTTCAGACTTCATCGTTCGCAGCAAGAAGCAAGGAAGGCTGCCACACTGTTGGATCTGAACCGTGAGCCATGAACCATGAACGCCTTTCGACCTACGCAGCCCATTCTAAAGGAGCACCGTATGCAGCGCAAGGGAAACCGAGCAGTAGTGAAAGAGAGCGGCAGTGTCTCAGGGAGCGGCTTGGCCGTGGAGAGGGATGGCCTCCAGGAGCTGTTTGAGGATCCGGGCGGTCAGCCCCCAGATCACGAGCGGACCGATCGTGTAGGAGTACACGGGGGTCTTCGCGCCACCGCGGTCCCAGAGCTCTTCTTTGAACCGCGAGGGATCGGACAACACGGAGAGCGAAAGAGGGATGAGCTCGACGATCTCGGCGGTGTTCACTTGAAACGGATAGGGGTAGGGAATGACACCCACGAAGGGCGCGACGACGAAGTTCGATGTCACGGTCACGGTGTCGTCCAGTTCGCCCACGATCTCCACATCGCTGGGTCTCAGGCCGATCTCTTCATGGCTCTCCCGAAGCGCCGTCGCACGAAGATTGAAATCGTCGGGGCGGTGCCCGCCGCCCGGAAACGCGATCTGACCCTTGTGCAGCGGCAGCTCCTCGCTCCGCTTCGTAAAGAGCACCTGAAGCCCATCCGCGTCCTCGTACAGGGGCACCAGGACGGCCGCCCTCCTGAAGCCGGAGTCGGCGACAACCTTTCGCTCCCTCCGCGCCAGCGCCGCGCGGATCTGATCCCTCAGCGGACGGCTCATGATGCTAGCGGATGAAGAAGGATGGACACCTGTGCTGGACACCGCCCTCATTCGCAGGGCGTCGAGAACACTCCCACCTCCTATCAACGAAGAAGACAGTGGCAATCAGCGGCCAGCCCACAGCCCCCGCTTGACCTCCCAGGCTTCCCGCTAGAGCCTTAGAAAGAGGTTCTGATACTTCACGTTGGCGGGATATACATGACCTAGGCTCTGCCACCCATGCGTTGATGAAGGCGCCAACGGATTTCCCTTATGCCGCCTTCATGCCCGGTTCGCGTCAAAAGTTACGCGACCTACCGCACTGGGCGCACTTTCAGGCGCCTGAGCCCCCGCATACCCACGCCTTCCTCCACCATTTCGAGCCGAAGCCGTGGTGCTACCTCATCCGGACCAGGTGACGCCGCCCATCTTTCTCGATCCAGTGTTTCAAGTGGGCTAAAGACCGTCTCGCGCGGCTCATCCGGAAGTAGTTGACCCAGCGCCAAAGCATCGGATTAGTCAAAGCGATTAGCCACCCCACAGGCTGCTGCCCTCATCTTGAAAGGAGCAGCTTTCATGCAGGGGACGTAAATCTGAATCCAGCGTCAGAACCTAGATAACTCCCTGCACATGTGGCACCAATCCTCGATGAGGCCATCAAATAGGCTTTGCGGTGAAGGCTAGTTTCAGAAGTAGGATGCACCATGGTCCTCGGAAGCCCCAGAAAGCTCGCGATTACTTCTGGCGAACGACACCTCTCAAGGTCCGCCGCCGTTTTCACGCCGGATTCAAGTTCAAGTTAAACGCAACTCGCCTCACGAGTGGCGATATGGATCCCATCAACTGTCACCGTGAAGCCCCCCTCGGAGCACGGGCAAGCTGGTGTCGTGGCGGGATGGCAATGAGCCTCGAGAGTAAGGAAAAGCCTCGCAGCTCCAGCACTGTCAGCAGCTGTAGTGGCTGAACCAGAAAAAGCCCCACTCGTGCGTGCGGCTGACACGGTCGCACCAGGTCGGGTGAGGGTAACATCGATGACAACCCGCCCGGCAAAGTTTCCAGTGGAGCTGTTGAAGCTTTCTTGAAGGAAAAATCTCACAATCTCTCTGCCCGTGGGCCCGCTCCCTGGGGGGAGAGTGGGGGGAAGAGAGGCGACCCCCGCCTGCGTGACCGTGAGAGACGGTCCAAAAAGGCCAAAACTGATTTGGCCTGTTCGAGGACTCGTGCTCGTGTTGGGCGCCACCGAGTAGATCACTGTGCCATCGCCGTTGCCGCTATCGCCCAAGATGATGGTGATCCAGCTGTGACTCTCTGCTCTCCAGAGACAGCCACTCGGCGCCGTCACACTCACACTGGCGTCGCCGCCACTGGCCGGGAACGAAGCGCTCTCAGGAAAGACGGAGGAAATGCATATATCCCCCAATTGCGTGATAGTGAAGGTCTGTCCCGCAATGGTGAGCGTCCCTGTCCGGTTCAGAAAGATCCCAAGCACGTCTGGTGGATGGAGGCTTTCGACTGAGTAGATCACTGTGCCGTTGCCGTTGCCGCTGCTGCCCGAGGTGATGGTGACCCAGCTCACGTTGCTCCTTGCTGTCCACCGACAGCCAGCCGGCGCGGTCACGCTCACACTGCCCGTGCCGCCATCGAACGGGAAGGACGCGCTCGTGGGAGAGATGGAAAAGGTGCAGACCCCCGCCTGGGTCACCGTGAAGGTCTGTCCCGCAATGGTGAGCGTCCCTGTTCGAGACCCCGTGGTGCTCTTGGCCGCCACCGAGTAGGTCACCGTCCCGTTGCCGTTGCCGCTGCCGCCCGAGATGATGGTGATCCACGAGACATTGCTTCTCGCCGTCCAGCTGCAGCCGCTCGGCGCCGTCACACTCACACTGCCTGTGCCACCACTCGCCGGGAACGACTGGCTAGTACGGGAGATAGAAAAGGTGCAAGGAGGCAGCGACGAAATATTATATCGCTTTTTAACGGACTCTAAGTCGAAACCGTGGATGTTCCTTTGTGATGTGTCGCACGGATCTATCCTGTGGAACATAGTTGATCCACGGAATTTATTATCTGGTAGGTCAAAGAGATGCCCAATTTCATGTGTTACTACAGCCTGCAAGTCGACAATTTCTCTCTTGCCCGGGCCAGCACCGCAATCCAAGGGAAAAACTCCTGTAGGACTAAGCCCGCTTAAATTCCAAAAATCATCTCTGTCGTTCAAATAAATGGTCCTTAAGAACCCGTGCGTAACTCCTAGGCCAGTCGCGCGATCTGGCCTAGTTTCCGCAAACACGAATTCCCTCGGATCGAACAGTAATTCGCTCAGCACTTCGTTGACTGTTAACCATTTCAAAAATATGTCGGCGCTATTGGAGTCAGTGGTCGGAACAAAGCGCGTATTTATCCCGAAAAATGTCAATGATCGATTCCATGATTCAAACGCCGCTCCGATGGCTTGGCGGGCTAGAATATTTTCCTGATCGGTCAGATGGGAAGAATCATTCTCAACAAAGTAGAGAATGTTTCCCTGGGGCAATCGCTCTGGGTTTACACAGGTTTCGAGGTCAGCACGTCGCAAACAAAGAAAGAACGGCACCCAGCCAGTAAAATGGGTTACCTCTAATGTAACAGTCTTTGAGACTGTGTCTTGGGTGATCCTGTTCGGTGAGAGCACCCATAGTCCGTTCAAATCATCGTGGAAATAAGCTGGAAGAAACTCTTCCGGGACATTCGTGTTATCTATAATTCCGTCACCATCGGTGTCTGCGTAGGGGATAGTAACGGATACGGGGCTTTTAAAAACTAGACCGGTAGGTCCAAAATCTATCGATGGACCACCAAACTTGGCGCCGCCAGCTAAAGGAGGTAGGGCAGGAAGAGTACGGATCGTTATTGGAATATCCGAATCTAGAGCACCTGGAGGAATTACAATTTTTGTCCTAAAGAGGGGGCTGGAGGGATTGGTAACTTCCACTGTCCCGCCTCCTGGGCCAATGACAGCACTTGCTTCAGTCGTTCCAACCTGGCTGCTGGAAGGGTTGAATTTGAATGTCGTCGTCCCAACAAGAAGGCCCGCGTTGATCACATTATCGGGCAAGACCCCCGCCTCAACCACAGTAAAAAAGGCGATGTAGTTCCCCGGGGGTTCCGTGCCCGCCCAGGTATATGTCAAGCGCCTCGGCTCAGTAAAGGGACTAGAGAGGTCAGCACCTGTCTTGAGCGGCCTGAGCGTCGCGGGGTTGGACAGGCTGCCGAACATGAAGCCAGATTCGGTAAAAGAGACGATCGTGTCCCCATCCGGCAAGAGCGCCCCGAAGTAAAAATCGACGGTTAAGGGAATCCCTGTATTCTCCACAGTCAGTGAGAGGATCCCCGTGTGGCCGGGAGCAAAGGTAGTCTGATTGACAGAAAGGGACAGGGCCAGAAACGTCCTCTGGTCTACTGCGTCACTGCACCAGAGGGTGATTAGGCCTGCGATCAGCGGCAGCCCAACCAAACCCCGTAGGTTTCGTACCCTCGTCACCTACTTTCCCGAGGAGGGCCTGAGCCTGCGCCTTCCAAAAGAGGTGCTGGCACGCCATCACGCTCCGCGTTAGGAACCCAATCTACCTCCGAGCTAGAGTTCGGGAATCTCTCTTCTGGGGTGGATTATCCGAACTTGGTGTCGGTAATCTCACCCCCTCGATGACCGCTCCCGTTTGAGGCCTTCGTAGCGCCCTAATCACAAAGGCCCTCCGGGTAACACACTTCCCCGAAGGGCCCTTTTGTGTAGAGCTTCTAATAAAACCTTGCTTTTCGGCGACGTCCGCCACGCCGGCACCACCCGCTCCTCAGCGCGCCGTGAGAAGCTCCGGTGCCTCCCTTATACTTCCCTTGTCTCCGCCCTGTCAAGCGCAATCGCCTGCTGGTCGAACTAGCCCTCGTGGTACCGCCTAGGCGCTATCCGAACACTGACTGAGTGTTTCAAGAGAGGCACAGCGATAACTGCTATGCACCGTCAACCCTGCATACCACCCGCTCGAGCACCAGAGCCGGCGGGCTGACCGGCAGCGCGCGCCGCCTCACGCGCCCCGGGATTGCTGTTGACGACCTTACAGTCCGGGTGCTATAAAGTCAATGTCCCCCGCGGCCTTGCCTTCTATGGTCTCTCCCCGCCCATTCGGAGCGTTTCCGTGAAACCCTCGGAAGGGGTCCAAGTGTTCATCCGGCGCCAGAGAGTGGCCAGGTTGGCCACGGTCGATGCGGGCGGGTCGCCTCACATTGTGCCGATCTGTTATGCCTACGACGGGTCCCGTCTCTTTTCGGCGGTGGACGAAAAGCCTAAACGGGTGAGCGTGCCCAGGCTCCAGCGGCTGGTGAACATCCAGCGCAACCCTCGGGTCTGCCTGATCATCGACGAGTACCACGAAGATTGGAGCCGCCTCCGCTTCGTGATGATTCGTGGTACGGCGCGGATCGCCAACGCCGGCGGTGAGTACAGGTCTGCGATCGAACTTCTACGGGAGAAGTACGCTCAGTACCGTACGATGCTGCTTACCGAGGATGTCAATCCAGTGATTGTCATGACGCCTACCAGGATCACCCCCTGGGGAGCGTTCAACGACATCGGTTCGTAGAGGTCGCATGTTTGGTCCCGCCGTCGATCCCTACGGTGAGCTCGCCGTGCTGGATCGAGAGCCGCCCCCGGGACCGCTTACGGGGGCCGTTAAGGCCGCGCTCGATGAGGCCAGCGCGGGCCAGCGCCTCACGAGAGAGGCGGCTCTCACCCTGATGCGGGCTGAGGGTCGCCAGCTACTTCGACTCCTGAGTCTGGCTTCTCATCTGCGAGATATCGGCAAGGGGCGGACCGTGACCTTCTCGAAGAAGGTCTTCATCCCACTGACCCGCCTCTGTCGGGACCGCTGCGGCTACTGCGCCTTTCGTCGGGACCCCGGCGAGCCTCACGATGGGTTCATGGAGGCCGAGGAGGTCCTGGCGCTCGCCTCCGCCGGGGCCAGGCTGGGGTGCAAGGAGGCGCTCTTCAGTCTCGGCGAAAAGCCGGAGCTGGTGTTCCCCCAGGCCAGGCGATTCCTCGACGAGCGCGGACATCGAACCACCATCGAATATCTCGCGGCGATCTGCCGGCTCACGCTCGAGGAGACCGGCCTCCTCCCCCACGCCAACCCCGGCACGATGACCATCGACGAGATGGCGTTGCTGCGCGAGAGCAACGCCAGCATGGGGATGATGCTGGAATCGGTGAGCACGCGCCTCGTGCAGCCCGGCGGCCCTCACCATCTGGCCCCGGATAAGCACCCCCGCCTGCGCCTGAGGACGATCGAGGGGGCCGGCCGGCTCCGGATCGCGTTCACCACCGGGATCCTGATCGGGATCGGAGAGACCCTCGAAGAGCGGATCGACTCCCTCTTTGCCATCAAGGCGCTTCACCAGACCTACGGCCATATCCAGGAGGTGATCGTCCAGAACTTTCGGGCCAAGCCGACGATCCCGATGCGAACGTCCCCAGAGCCGACCCTTCCCGCGATGCTCAGGACACTCGCTGTCGCGCGCCTCATCCTGGGCCCCGAGATGAACCTCCAGGCGCCTCCGAACTTGACCCCCGATGCCTACCCCCTCCTGTTGTTGTCGGGGATCAACGACTGGGGCGGGGTCTCCCCGTTGACCGAGGACTTCATCAACCCCGAAGCGCCCTGGCCGCGGATCACCACCCTGCGAGAGACGACCGCGGCCTTGGGGCACGAACTCCGGGAGCGCCTCACGATCTACCCCGAATACATCGTTCGGAAGGAGGGGTTCGTCCCGTCCGCCCTCGGCCCCAGGATCAACGCTCTGGTCGATGAGGCCGGGTACCCGAGAGAGGAGGAACAGCATGTGGCGTGAGGAGCAGCTCGTTGTTCGCGATGGTGACCTCGCCCGTCTTTCTTCCCGGATCGACCCCGTCGTGAGGCGCCTGCTGGAGGTGGCCCTCGAGGGAAGGGAGCTATGCATGGAGGACGGGCTGTGCCTTGCCGCAACGCAGGGACCGGAGCTTCAGGCCCTGGTCGTGGCGGCCGACGAGATGCGGCGACGGCAGGTGGGAGAGACTGTCACCTATGTCGTCAATCGGAACATCAACTTCACCAATGTCTGTATCAAGCACTGCACCTTCTGCGCCTTCAGCCGCGACCATCGACAGGAGGAGGGGTACTTTCTCCCGATCGAGGAGGTGGTGAGGAGGGCGAAGGAGGCGTGGGAGTTGGGCGCGACCGAGGTGTGCATACAGGCCGGCCTTCCTCCCAAGCTCGATGGGCGCTTCTACATCGACCTTTGCAGGGCCATCAAACAGGAGCTGCCGGATATCCACGTCCACGCCTTCTCGCCCGAGGAGATCCTGTACGGCTCCACGCGATCGGGGATCCCCGTCC
>Ga0187893_10010898_pt1 | contig 13354 bp, 11 predicted proteins | sample MA1701074metaG_FD_139574 | JGI IMG/M metagenome (GOLD analysis project Ga0187893, IMG submission 139574) | White microbial mat communities from a basaltic lava cave in the Kipuka Kanohina Cave System on the Island of Hawaii, USA - MA170107-4 metaG ...
CACCGTCCCGATCATCGCCCCGATCATGTTCAAGGCCGGCTACGACCCGATCTGGTTCGGCGTGCTGATCGTCGTGCTGATGGAGACGGCGATGATCACGCCGCCGGTCGGCATCAACCTCTATGTCGTGCAGGGCCTGCGCACGCGCGGCAAGATCGACGACGTCATCATCGGCGCGGCGCCGTTCGTCGTGACGATGATGGTGATGATCGCGGTGCTCTCGATCTGGCCGGCGCTTGCGCTCTGGCTGCCGCAGACGGCGGGGAACTGAGCGGCGACGCTAGGCGAGATCGATCACGATATTGCCGCCAGCGTCGAGGCTCGCCCCGGCACCGGGCGGAATCACGCAGGTCGCGTCGTACTCCTCGATGATGAGCGGCCCGACGCGCGCGCGGGCGAGGTCGGAGCGACGCAGGATCGGGGTCTCGACCCAGCCGTGCCCGGCGCCGAACCAGGCCGGACGCGGCGGCGGCGGCTCGGGCTCGGACCGGCTCGGGCGCACGCGCTCGGGGACGCCCGAGCCTTCGCCCAGGCCTTGCCCGACGACCTGGATCGACACCAGCTCCACCGGCTCCTCGGGACCCGCGCGGTGGCCGTAGGTCCGCTCGTGCTCCTGGCCGAACGCTTCCTCGAGATGCGCGACCATCTTCGCGTCGAGGCGGCCGTCCGGCGCCGGCACCGACAGCTCGTAGGTTTGCCCCTGGTAGTGCAGCGCCGCCGAGCGGCGCAGCCGTGCCTGCGCGCCGCGGAACCCCTCGATCGCGAGCTGGGTCATCGCCTGGTCGGCGAGTGAGTCCCAGGCGCGCTGGATCTCCTCCAGGTCGGCCTTGCGCAGCAGACGCCGGAAAGTCCGCGAGTAATGGTGCTCGACGTCGGCGTAGAGCAGCCCGAACGACGAGAAGAGCCCGGCGGAAGGCGGCACCACCACCCGGCTCATGCCGAGGGCCCCCGCCATGCCGCAGGCGAAGAGTGGCCCGTTGCCGCCGAACGCGAAGAGCGCGAACTCGCGCGGATCGCGTCCGCGTTCGGTCGACACCGCCTTGATCGCGCGGATCATGTTCGACGCCGCGATCTGGTGCGCGCCGTACGCGGCCTGCTCGGGCGACATCTTGAGCGGGGTGGCGATCGTCTCGGTGAAGACCCGCCGTGCCTTCCCGGCGTTCAGCTTCAGTGCGCCGCCCACCAGATGCCGGGGGTTGATGTAGCCGAGCACGACGTTCGCGTCGGTGACGGTGGCCACGGTTCCGCCCGTGTCGTAACAGACCGGGCCGGGAGCGGCGCCGGCGCTCTCGGGGCCGATCTGCAGCGCGCCGCCGCCATCGATCCAGACCAGCGATCCGCCGCCCGCGCCCACCTCGGCGAGGTCGATCGCCGGCACCTTCAGGGTGTAGCCGGCGCCCGTGAGCAGCCGGGAGCCGACCATGATGCCGGCGCCCACCGAGTACTCGGCGGCGCGCGTCACTGCGCCGTCCTCGACGATCGATGCCTTCGCCGTCGTGCCGCCCATGTCGAAGGTGATGACCTTCGGCAGCGCCTTCGCGCGCGCGAGCGCCTGGGCGCCCACCACGCCGCCCGCCGGACCCGACTCGATGATGTTCATGGGGCGCTCCACGGCGGCGCCGTCGGTGGTGAGACCGCCGTTCGACTGCATGAGGAGCAGCCGCGCCGGGATGCCTGCCTCGTCGAGACCCTTGCGCAGCGCGCGGAGGTAGCGCGCGACGATGGGCATGACGTACGCGTTCACGACCGTCGTCGAGGTGCGCTCGTACTCCTTGATCTCGGGCAGCACCTCGCAGGAGACGCTGAGCGGCAGGTCGGGCGCTCGCGCGCGGACGATCGCCTTGAGCGCGAGCTCGTGCGCGGGATTGGCGAACGAGTTGAGCAGGCAGATCGCGATCGCCTCGACCTGCTCGGCGAGGAGCGCCGCCACGGCGCGCTCGGCGTCCTGCGGGTCGAGCGCGCGCTCGACGCGGCCGCGGGGGTCGACGCGCTCGTCCACGACTTGCCGCAGATAGCGCTCGACGAGCGGCGCCGGCTTCGTCCAGCCGATGTCGTACAGCCGCGGCATCCGCAGCGTGCGGATCTCGAGGACGTCGCGGAAGCCCTTGGTGGTGATCAGCCCGACGCGCGCCCCCTTGTGCTCGAGGATCGCGTTCGAGGCGACGGTGGTGCCGTGCCGGATCTCCTCGATCGCCTTCCCGTCGAGCCCGGTCTCGCGGAATACCTCGGCGAGGCCGTCGACGATCGCCTCGGCGTAGTTGCCGACGCTCGAGCCGACCTTCTTCGTGTGGATCGTGCCGTCCGAGCCGAGCAGCACGATATCGGTGAAGGTCCCGCCGACGTCGACGCCGACGCGATAGGTGATCATCGGCCCGCTCCACCGCCGGGGACCGGGTCGAGCCACTGCACTTTCGGAACCTGGCGCCAGGCGCGGGCCGCGCGGATCTCCTCGCGGCGCCGCTTCGTCGCCGCTTCGTCGACGAGCCACCGCGCGGTGTCGATCACCACGCCGTAGTCGGCCGCGGCCTTCCCGGGCGAGAGCAGTTCGTTCCGCACGTCCTTCAGCACCGCGGCCGCATCGCGCTCGAGCGGATCGCCCCAGCCGCCGGCGCCGGCGAGGACGTGCCGGAAGATGTCGCCGCGCCTGACCGTCATCGTGAGCTTGCCGGGCAGGACGCGGTTCTCGCCTTCGGGATTGAGATAGTTCTCCGACGGGCGGCCGGGACTGCCGCCGTACAGGCCGAACGGGCGGTGGTCGCGGCGGTCGGAGCGCACCTGCAGCACGCCCTCCGCCTCGTTGAACCGGTAGTCGCGCTTGAACGGCACGCCGCCGCGGTACTTCCCGGCGCCCGCCTTGTCGGCCACGAACTCGTAGGCGAGGAGCGAGATCGGCTGCTCGGCCTCGGTGATCTCGATCGAGTGCGAGGCCATGTTGGCGAACATGTGCGAGTTGCCGTCGAGGCCGTCGGCGAAGGGGCGCGCGCCCCACGCGCCGCAGGTGAAGTCGACGTAGATGAACGGCCGCCGGTCGGCGTAGTAGCCGCCGATCGAGACCCCGGTGTTGCCGCCGTCGCCGGCGGCCTTCACGCGGTCGGGCAGCATCATCGCGAGCGCGCCGAAAATGCAGTCGGTCATCCGGAACCCGGTGAGGCCGCGCGCCGCGCACGCGGCCGGCAGGACGCCGTTGCCGACCGTGCCCGGCGGGCAGATCACCTCGATCGCGCGGAACACACCCTCGTTGTTCGGGATGCCCTGCGGGAGCACCGAGCGCACGCCGGTGTAGGAGGCGGCCTTGGTGAACGAGAGCGTGTTGTTGATCGCGCCCTTCACCTGGGGATGGGTGCCGGTCCAGTCGACCACCATGTGGCCGCCGCGCTTGCGCAGGGTGACGAAGAGGCGGATCGGCCGGCCGTAGTCGATGCCGTCGTCGTCGATCCAGTCCTCGAAGCTCCACTCGCCGTCCGGCAGCTTCTCGAGCGACGCGCGCGTCAGGCGCTCGGCGTAGTCGATCGTCTCGCGCATGTAGGCTTCGGTCTGCGCGACGCCGTGCTTCGCGACCAGCTCGGCGAACTGTTTCTCGGCGATGTGGCAGGCGGCGAGCTGCGCGCGTAGGTCGCCGAACACCTGCACCGGCAGACGGACGTTCCGCTCGATGAACGTCATCAGCGTCCTGTTGATCTTCCCGGCCTCGTACATCTTGAGCGGGGCGATCCGCAACCCCTCGGCGTAGATCTCGGTCGAGTCGGAGGCGTTCGACCCGGCGACCCGTCCGCCGACGTCGGTGTGGTGGCAGACGGTGCACGCGAATGCGAGCCGCTTGCCCTCGTGGTAGAGCGGCTTGAACACGAAGATGTCGGGGAGGTGCATCCCGCCGTCGAACGGGTCGTTCATGATGAACACGTCGCCCGGCGCCATGTCGTCGCGGTAGTGGCGCATGATCGATTCCATCGCCGTGGGCACCGAACCGAGGTGCCCGGGGAGCGTGAGGCCCTGCGCCACCAGCTTGCCCTCGGCGTCGGCGAAGCCGGTCGAGTAATCCATGTTGTCCTTCAGCACGCCCGAGTAGGTCGTGCGGAAGACCGTGAGCGCCATCTCGTCGGCGATCGAGAACATGGCGTTCTTGAAGAGCTCGAAGGCGATCGGATCGTGGTCGGCCGTCATTGGCGGAGGCTCCGGCGAGAGCGGCCAGTATATGATGGCCCCGCGAGGCGAGGAATCCCGGAATGAAGAACATGGCGGTGATGAAGAACACGGACATCTACACTGCGCTCGGCGTCCGGCGCAGGATCAACGCGGCGGGTACGCTCACGCGCCTCGGCGGCTCGCTGATGGCACCCGAAGTGATCGAGGCCATGGCCGCGGCGGCCCGCTGGTCGGTGGACATCGGCGAGCTCCAGGCCGCGGCGAGTCGCACGATCGCACGGATCACGGGCGCGGAGGCGGGGCTCGTGACGACCGGTGCGGCCGCAGCCCTCACCCTCGCGGCCGCGGCGAGCATGACGCGCTGGGACATCGGGCGGATGGCGGCGCTGCCGCACACCGAGGGTTTCCCGAACGAGATCCTCCTGCCCCGAACGCATCGCACCGGCTACGCCCACGCCTTGCAGGCGGCCGGGGCGCGGCTCGTCGACCTGGGTCACAACGACCGCGGGACCGGCGCCGGCGTGCGGGGCATCGAGCCGTGGGAGATCGAGGCCGCGATCACGCCGCGGACCGTCGCGTTCGCTTTCTCGGCGAACCCGTCCAACGTCCAGGATGTGCCGGTCGTCGTGTCGGTGTGCAAGGCTCGCGGGCTGCCGGTGATCGTCGATGCCGCCGCGCAGCTTCCGCCCAAGGCGAACCTGCGCCGCTTCCTCGAGCTCGGCGCCGACCTCGTCGCCTTCTCGGGCGGCAAGGCGATCGGCGGACCCCAGGCCTCGGGCATCCTCGCCGGCCGCCGCGATCTCGTCGGCGCAGCGCTCGTCCAGCAGCTCGACATGGACGTCGCGCCCGAAACGTGGACGCCGCCCGATCTCGTCGACCGCGATGCGCTCAAGGGCGTGCCGCACCATGGCCTCGGGCGCGGCTTCAAGGCGGGAAAGGAAGAGATCGTGGGCCTGCTCGTCGCGCTGGAGCGCTTCGCCGCGGACGACGATGAAGCGGTGAACGCTCGGCGCGAGATCCGCCTGGCGCGGATCGCCGTCCTGATCGGCGCGTTGCCGGGTGTCGCTACGCGGGTGCTATCGGCGCGCGAGGCCGGTCGCGTGCCGGTCCTCGAGCTCGTGATCGACCCGTCCGTCGCGCGCGCGAGCGCGATCGAGCTCAGCGCGCGCCTGCAGCGCGGCGATCCGCCGGTGCACCTGTCGGAGCGGTTCGCGAGCCGGAGCGTGCTGATCGTCGATCCGCAAGCGCTCCAGCCGGAAGATGACGGGGTCGTGGTCGACGCGGTCAGGAGCGTGCTGAGTTGCCCGCCCGCCGAGGTGCGTTCGCCGGTGTGACCCCGCTCACGTGGGGTCACTGCATCAGGCTCGGCAGCTACAGCGAGATCGCCGGAAACGCGATCAGGATCGCGAGCCGCACGACGTCCGCGACGAAGAACGGCGTCACGCCGCGGAACGGCGCGCCGGTCGACACCTCCGGGATCAGCGTCTTCGGCACGAAGAGGTTCATGCTCACCGGCGGGGCCGATCTCGATCAGCGGCGAAACTACCGCTCCGGCAGCGGGATCCGCTCCGTCTCGCCGGGCACCTGCCCGAAGCGATCTTCGCGCCAGTCGTGCTTCGCGCGCTCGATCCGCTCCTTCGCGCTCGACACGAAGTTCCACCAGAGGAAGCGCGGGCCGTCCATCTTCGCCCCGCCGAGGAGCATCACCGTAGCCGAGAACGGCGCGCGCAGCTCGGCCGCGGCCCCCGGCGAGAGCACCGCGAGCTCGCCCGCCTCGACCGCTTCCTCGCCGATCGTCACGCTGCCCTCGACGACGTAGACGCCGCGCTCCTCGTGCTCCGGCGGGACCCCGAGTCCGGCGCCGGGCGCGATCTCGGCCGCCGCGTACAGCGTGTCGGAGAACACCGCGACCGGCGAGCGCTCGCCGTACGCGTGCCCGGCGATCACCCGCACCGTCGCGCCCGGCCGCTCGACGACCGGCAGCGTGCCCGCCGGATGGTGGAAGAACGACGGCTCGACTTCCTCGGCTGCGCGCGGGAGCGCGATCCAGGTCTGGACGCCGTGCACGACCGCGCCGGCTGCCCGCCGCTCCGGAGGCGTGCGCTCCGAGTGCGCGATCCCGCGCCCCGCGGTCATCCAGTTGACGTCGCCCGGGCGGATCGGCTGCACCGAGCCGAGGCTGTCGCGGTGGAGGATCTCGCCCTCGAAGAGCCAGGTCACGGTGGCGAGCCCGATGTGCGGGTGCGGCCGCACGTCGAGCCCCTCGCCGGGCGCGAGCCGCGCCGGCCCCATGTGGTCGAAGAAGATGAACGGGCCGACCATCTGCTTCGGGAGCGAGGGCAGCACGCGCCGGACGGCGAAGCCGCCGATGTCGCGCGGGTGGGAGCGGAGGAGGTGTTCGATAGCGCTATTCATAGCCCGTGCTACCAAGCGCTGAGGCCACGGCGAGGACCACACGACACCTTTCAACTCCCAGTGCTAATCTCTCTGCGAGCGTCACCGGCTTCCGCCTTATCCTTGCAGGGCACCTCAGAGCATGTATATCCGCCGCGTTGTATTCGAGGATGTGCGGGGGTTCCAAACGTTGGACTTCCCGTTTGAACGCCCGGACGGAACTTACGCGGGTTGGAACGTTGTTACAGGTGATAACGGCTCCGGGAAGACCGCCTTTTTGAAGGGTATCGCATTGGCTCTAGTGGGACCAGAGACCGCGCGAATCCTCCAACCGGAGTTAAACGGCTGGGTCCGGCAATCAGCGAAACACGGCACGATCGCCGTACAACTAGTCGCAGGGCCGCAAGACCGTTTCGCGTCCGGGCGCCGATACGACAAGCCTTTCTGGTCTGAAGTTCAACTGTCGCGGACTTCAGAGGGCACCGTGAGTCTCAAGCCAGGCCAGAAATATCTGCGCGGCAAGAAGGGACCGACCCGAGGGCCGTGGCTGGAATGGCCAGATGGTTGGTTTTGTGTCGGCTATGGACCCTTTCGTCGGCTGTATGGCCATTCTCCGGAAGCGCAAAGAATCATGTCTACCCGGGGAAAAGTCTCGCGGTTCGCTACGCTGTTTCGTGAAGATGCGACCCTGGCAGAAGGAGATCTGTGGCTCCGCGACTTGAGACATCGAGAGCTCGAAGCGCGACCAGCCGCGAAAGAGACCCTAAACATCGTGTTGCAGCTTCTGAATCACCAATTCCTTCAGCACGGGATCAGCGTGGAGCGCGTCGACTCAGAAGGAATGTGGCTTAGGCAACCTGATGGCGTGATTCTGTCGCTCGAGAGCATGAGCGATGGCTTTAGGGCCGCAATAGCGATGGTTGTGGACATAGTCCGGCAGCTAATGGAGGTTCATGGAACACAAGGCTTTGACCTTTCAAACAGCAGCGAGCCTGTCGTCGCACATAGCGGATTGGTACTCATAGACGAGGTTGACGCTCATCTTCATCCCTCCTGGCAGCGAAATTTCGGAGACTGGTTTAAGCGTGTCTTGCCGAAAATGCAGTTCATAGTGACCTCCCATAGTCCGCTGATCTGTCAAGCTGCGAGTGAGCGTGGTCTCTTCCATCTTCCTGCGCCTGGTTCAGGGCAACCGCCGTTTCAGCTGTCAGAAGCAGATTACGAACAGGTCATCACAGGGCGGCCAAACGAGATCTACCTTAGTCCGGCGTTCGGCTTGGCGCACACGCGTTCACCTCGCGCGGTCAAGGCAAGGGAAGAATACGCTCGACTTCAGGCTAAGAAACGGGCGGTATCGCTGACTTCTGAGGAGGCTATGCGCGAAAAGCAGCTCAGCCTGTTTGCTAAGGCCGAGGTGGAAAGTGAGGCGCCTTAACCGGCCGACGCTTCCTCAGGGAGATGCCTCGTACTTGGCGCGCCGGCAAACGCGCGTCGACGCAGGTCAGCAGATTGATGGGGCATGGCGAACGGCTCGACGGACGCGGACGATGGGGAGGATCTATTCGACTTTGTCCTCCATGTCAGGCGTTCGCGCTCGATGCTTCTTCTGCGGAGACTCGCGAGGCACCGACATAGATCACTTCTGGCCGAAGGCGATCTACCCGGGCCGAGGTTTCAGTTGGCTTAACTTCATCCTCGCTTGCAGTGGCTGCAACCGAGATAAGGGCGCGAGATTTCCGCTCGATGCGACGGGACTACCGCTCCTGATTGACCCTACCGTCGAGGATCCGTGGGACTTTCTGTTCTTTGATGCTACGACGGGGCAGATCACACCCCGCTGGGGCGCCGCTACGGGTAGTCCAGACCCGAAGGGTGTTAGCACCGCCACGTCTGGAATTCTACCCCTCAACATCGAGGCAATCGCCGATGGTCGGCTTAGGACCGTCCGGAGGCTATCGAGAGCTGTTCGCGCTTTCCTTGATCAGATCGCGGCGGGAGCCGTTCGCGGAGCTGCCCTAAGAGAACTGCTGACCTCTGTCGCCGATAGCGACGACTATGGCCTTGGTTCGTGGTTCTTTCTAAGGGACGGTCGCGATGCTGATCCGTTTAGTACGCTGAGGGCCGCGGACGTCGCTGCCTGGAACGCCATCGAAGCGAACCTCTCGTAGATTCGATCAAGGTAAAGCCATGCGCGACCCCACGCCAGTCACGATCCGTCTCGAGGATTACACCCCGCCCGCCTTCCTGGTCAGGACCGTCGACCTCGACGTCGACATCCGGGAAGACCACGCACGCGTCCGGGCGAAGCTCGCCGTCGAGCGCAACCCCGCGGCGAAGGACCGCCAGGTGCCGCTCGTCCTCGACGGCGACGAGGTCCAGCTCGAATCGGCCGCGATCGACGGCCGGATGGTGGCCCCCTCGGACTACGCGGTGGACGGCGAGCACCTGACGATTCCCGGCGTGCCCGACTCGTTCGCGCTCGAGACCGTCGCGCGCATCGAGCCGCGCAAGAACACGAAGCTGATGGGGCTCTTCGCGTCGAAGGACGGCTACTTCACCCAGTGCGAGGCCGAGGGCTTCCGCCGCATCACCTTCTTCCCCGACCGGCCGGACGTGATGGCGCGCTACACGACGACGATCCACGCCGACCGCGCGCAGTACCCGGTGCTGCTCTCGAACGGGAACCCGGCGGCACGCGGCGACGAGGCGGGCGGCCGGCACTGGGTGAAGTGGGAGGACCCGTTCCCGAAACCGTCGTACCTCTTCGCGCTGGTCGCGGCGAAGCTCGACAAGCTCGAGGACTCGTTCGTCACCCGCTCGGGCCGCAGGGCGACCTTGCAGGTGTGGGTCGAGCCCGGCAAGGTCGACCAGTGCGCGTGGGCGATGCGGAGCCTCAAGAACTCCATGAAGTGGGACGAGGACCGGTTCGGCCTCGAACTCGACCTCGACTGCTACATGATCGTCGCGGTCGGCGACTTCAACATGGGCGCGATGGAGAACAAGGGCCTCAACATCTTCAACACCAAGTTCGTGCTGGCGCGGCCCGACATCGCGACCGACGGCGACTTCCTCAACATCGACCGGGTGGTCGCGCACGAGTACTTCCACAACTGGACCGGCAACCGCGTCACCTGCCGCGACTGGTTCCAGCTCTCGCTCAAGGAAGGGCTCACGGTGTTCCGCGACCAGGAGTACGGCGCCGACACCTACTCGCGCGCGGTGGCGCGCATCCAGGAGGTGCGGGGCCTGCGAGCGGCGCAGTTCCCGGAGGACGCCGGCCCCATGGCACACCCGGTGCGCCCGCAGTCGTACATGGAGATCTCCAACTTCTATACCGCCACCGTGTACGAGAAGGGCGCGGAAGTGGTGCGGATGATCCACACGCTGATCGGCTCGCGGGCGTTCCGGCGCGGGATGGACGTCTACTTCGAGCGCCACGACGGCCAGGCGGTGACCTGCGACGAGTTCGTGGATGCGATGGCCGAAGGCAGCGGCTTCGAGCTTGCGCAGTTCAAGCGCTGGTACGACCAGGCCGGCACCCCGCGGCTCGAGGCGAAGGGCGACTACGACCCGGCGTCGAAGCGCTACACCCTGACGGTGAAACAGCGGATCCCGCCCACACCCGGCCAGCCGGACAAGCTGCCGCTCCATATTCCACTCGCGGTCGGCCTGATCGCGCCGGACGGGAGCGAGATCCCGCTGCAGCTCCAGGGCGAGCCGACGCCCAAGGGCACCGACCGCGTGCTCTCGGTGAAGGAGGCCGAGGAGCGGTTCGTCTTCGCGAACGTGCCGGCGAAGCCGGTGCCTTCGCTGCTGCGCCGCTTCTCCGCCCCGGTGATCCTGAGTTTCGCCTACACCGAGGCCGAGCTCACGCATCTCATGGCGCGCGACGCCGACCCGTTCAACCGCTGGGAAGCCGGCCAGCGGCTCGCGACCGGCATCCTGCTCCGCGGGATCGAAGCGCATCGCGCCGGCAAGGCGGTCGAAGCGCCGAAGGCCTTCGTCGAAGCCTTCGCGCGAGTGCTCCGCGACGGCCCCGGGGACGCGGCGTTCGCCGCGGAAGCGCTCGGCCTTCCGTCCGAGACCTACCTCGCCGAACAGATGGACGTCGTCGACCCGGACGCGATCCACGCGGCGCGCACGCGCCTTCGCCGCGAGCTCGCCCGCACCCTTCGCGACGAGTTCACCCGGACCTATCAGTCGCTCAAGATCTCCGGACCTTACAGCCCGGACGCGCAGTCGGCCGGGAAGCGCAGCCTGCGGAACCTGGCGCTCGGCTATCTGATGGAGCTCGAATCGGCCGACGTCTACGCGCTCTGCGCGGAGCAGTTCGCCGTGGCCGACAACATGACCGACCGCATGGCCGCGCTTGCCGCGCTGGCCAACTCGCAGGCGCCCGCGCGGGACCCCGCGCTCGAACGCTTCTACGCGGATTGGAAGCACGAGGCGCTGGTCGTGGACAAGTGGCTCGGGGTGCAGGCGACCGCGCGGCTGCCCGACACCCTGGCGCGCGTGAAGCGGCTGATGCACCACGAGGCGTTCGACCTCCGCAACCCGAACAAGGTCTACGCGCTGATCCGTGCGTTCTGCGCGAACCACGTGCGCTTCCACGCCGCCGACGGATCCGGCTATGCCTTCGGCGCCGACCGGGTGCTCGAGCTCGACCCGCTCAACCCGCAGGTCGCCTCGCGCGTCGCGCGCGCGTTCGACCGCTGGCGGAAATTCGACGAAGGCCGGCAGGCGCACGCCCGCGCGGCGCTGGAACGCATCCGCGCGAAGGACGGCCTGTCGAAGGATGTCGCCGAGGTGGTGACGAAGGCGCTCGCCTGACGGCGCGATCGTGAATCTAGTGGATCTCGTCCGCGTCGCGGATCGCGCGGGCGAGCTTCTCGTAGTCGAACCCCTCGGCGCGCGCCGCGGCGAGGATCACCCCCTCGCGCCGCTGGAGCAGCGCGGCTGCCTCCAGCACCTTCGGTACCGCTTCGACCGGGATCACCGCCGCGCCGTGGCGGTCGGCGTGCACGAGATCGCCGCTCGCGACCTCCAGCCCCGCCACCTTCACCCGCGCGCCGAAGCCGGTCACGTGCACGTGCGCGTGGCTCGGCGTCACCCGCGACGCGAGGAGCTGGAAGCCGGAGGCGTTCGCGTCGAGGTCGCGCACGCTGCCGTTCGTCACCACGCCGCGCGCGCCGAGGCCGCGGTGGATGTGGGTGTTGACCTCGCCCCAGAACGCGCCGCGGCCGGCCTGCGGGCCGTCCTGGTCCTCGATCACCGCGACCGAGGGCAGCGGCCCGCCGTGCGCGACGTACTCGTAGTAGGCGAGGCGCCGCGCCTTCAGCGCCTCCTTCGTCTCGGCCGGCGCCGCCGCGGCGCGGATGGTCGCGGTGCGGGCGAAGCCGACGATCGCCTTCAGCTCGGGATACGGCGAGAAGAGCGGCTCGCGCGTGTAGCCGGCGAGCCGGAACTTCGCGTCGACGAGCTCGAGGGCGTTGCAGACGGTCGGGGTGTCGAGCGCGGCGAGCGCCGCGAGATCGGCGGCGGCCACCGGGCTTGCAGGACGGGTCATCGCCGCTACTCCACGCGCGTGAACTTCTGCGCCCGCCGGCCGGTGCCGACCTCGGCGGTGTAGAGGTTGCCCTTCGAGTCGATCGCCATGTTGTGCACCCACTTCAGCTCGCCCGCCATCCGTCCGGGACGGCTGAAGGCGCTCAGGGTGACGCCGGTCTGGCGGTCGAGTTCGCCGGGCACCTGCTGGCAGGCGGCGAGGAGCGCGGCGAGGACGAGCGGGAGCAGGCGGGACATGGTTCTCCTCCTTAACGTTGCCCCGGCGGGCGGAATTCTTGTCGTGCGGGGAAGCTTACTCCTCGCGCGCCGCGCGCGACCTGTGCGATCATTCCCGCGCGTCGCACGGGGAGTACCGCAATCGGCGCTTCGGCGCTCAACGCAGCCTGCTCGATCGTCCTCGCGCTCGCCCTCGCGGCGTGCACGGTCCCCGCGTCCCAGCAGAAATCCGCCGCCGGCAAGCGGCCGCCCCCGGCGGCCGAGCCGTTCAAGCTCCAGGACCTCGCCAAGAGCGACATCGACAACGTCGCCGAGACGCATCTCGAAGAGAGCCTCGCGATCGTCCACAACCTCGCCGAGAAGCTCTACCGCCGCAACCCGCGCGAATGGCGCAAGGGGCCGACGACGGGCGCGGAGGCGGCGCTCAAGCGCGCCTTCGACCGCAGCCAGGAATGGCGCTTCGCCGAGCTCGGGTACGCCCGCGGCACCGACGCGATGATCCTCGCCTTCCGCGCCGATTTCGCCGGCGACCGCGTGTTCGCGTTCACGGTCGGGCTCGCGAGCATGCTCTACCAGGCCTACGGCGGGAAGGAGGAGTTCTACCTCTTCGACACGATCGAGCCGCAGTCGATCTACAACGCCGCCCGCAACGTCGAGGTCGCGGCGTGGCGGCTCGCGAACGGACGCGACGCCGCCGGCGCGCTCTACCTCCTCAGCAACGAGCCCGCCGGCGACCCGCCGAACTTGAGCTTCGAGCGCGAGTTCGGCAAGCTGATCGCGCTCCAGGACGTGCTCGCGCGCGTGCTCGCCCAGCAGGAGAACCGCACGCTGCGCCGGATCGTGCAGCAGATCCCCGGCGTGTTCCTGCCGGTGAAGTGACGCGGACGGGGCGGCGCTAGCAGCGTGATGCAAAACGCGGATATGGCACCGGGCACCGACAGTCGCGCACGCTTCGCCATAGCGAAGCGCGCGTTTTGCGTCACTGGATTTGGGGATTCAAAAGGGGCTGTGGCCCCTTTTGCATCAAACTGCTAGA
>Ga0187893_10010899_pt1 | contig 13352 bp, 13 predicted proteins | sample MA1701074metaG_FD_139574 | JGI IMG/M metagenome (GOLD analysis project Ga0187893, IMG submission 139574) | White microbial mat communities from a basaltic lava cave in the Kipuka Kanohina Cave System on the Island of Hawaii, USA - MA170107-4 metaG ...
AACGCCGGGCGGCCGCGTCGTTCTGCTTGCGAATCTCCATCACCCAGTCTTCGTTGGCCTGGGGCGCTATCGTGATCGGGTTATCAGGGTGCAGCCGCAGGTCGCCCCGATCGTATCGGGGCAGGAACTCATTGACCTTTTCCTGCGCCGGGATTTTCACCATGGTCTGCGAATGCGTCAAAAACGCGCCGTCGCAGCCGAGGGCGCACGGGAGAAAAATGCGGCGGTCCTCCGCGATCCGCCACGCGAGCAGGGCATGATCGAACGCCTCCTGCGCGGTGTCAACCCACACGAGCATCCATCCCAAGTCGCGCACCGCGAGCGCATCGTTGTGCTCGACGCCGAACGCACCGGGATCGTCGAGCGCACGGTTCCCAACCATGGCCACCATCGGAATCCGCAGCGCCGGCGTAACGGTCAGCGCCTCGAACGCGTACATCCACCCGACCCCACTCGACCCGACGAATACCCGCGCCCCCACGGCGGAGGCGTGCTTGACGATCTCGAACTGCGAGTGCTCACTCTCGGCCACGATGTACTCGCAGTCCATCTCGCCATTGCTCACCAGTTTGGCCACATATTGCATCACCGTATCGTACGGCCGAATCGGATACGCGGTGATGACGTCGACATCGGCGAGCTTACACGCGACCGCGATCGCCTCGCTCCCGCTGATCAGCTCCTCTTTGTCGGCCAGCGCGACTTCGGGTTCTCGGATCGTCGCCATCTTAGCCTCCCGCACCGGCTTCGGTGGTATCCTCGCCGCCCACCTTCTCCTCGCCACTCTTGGTCATCCCCACGGCCGCCATGACCTTGATCTGCTCGGCGTACTGGCCGCGGAACCGGAACCCGTGCGAACGGTCGGGCCGGTGCTGGATCTTCTCTGCCACCCAGGTCTTGTATCCTGCCTTGTCGGCCTTCCACATCTCCCACTGGCTGGCGTTGTCGGTGAACTCGCCTTCATTGACCATCACCACGCAGTTGTCCACCGGGCAGACAGCCTCGCACACGCCGCAGCCGCAGCACGATTCCATGCGGGCGTCGTAGAGACCGTCGGGTGTCACGTCGAAGCACGAGTCCGGACACTGGAGCCAGCACAGCGTGCACTTGATGCACTTTTCGAAATCCACGACCGGGCGCATGGTTCGGGTGCTGAACTTCTTGAAGTACTGATTCACCGCGGGCCTGTAGCCGCCGGCCTGCCCGGTTTCCGGGTCGACGAGTGTCCCGCCCATCTCGATGCCGCGAATCGTGACGCCCTCGGCCATGTCCTTCCACCCGGGGAGGGTGAACTCGTAGGGCACTTCGGGATTGCCCTCGCCCGGCGGGACGACCTCCGACTCCACGCGTTCATAGGCCTTCCGGGCCGAGAGCATCTTGAGCTCGTCATTCCATTCCTCAAGAATCGCCGCCTCAACCGCCTTCAGGCTCAGCATCTCTGGAACCAGACGCGCGATGGTACCGAGGATGCGGACGTCGGTGTGGTCGTCCTTGTACACCCAGAGCCCGCTGAACGAAGGAATGGCGCGGACAACGGCCAGCTCGTAGGGGGTGTCCTTGGTGTGGATCATCTTCAAGAGATCGCCAAACCCAAGCATGGAGGTCACGATGAGGCGGCCGCCGGGGTTGAGGAGTCTGTTGATCGGCTGCAGCCCATACCAAGCCCAGGATTCGACCCCTTTGCACAGGGTGTCATCGACCGAGACGGTGATGTCGACCTGCTTGGGCTCGTACTGCGACATGCTCTCTTCGAGGGTCTCGTCATCGGGGGCAATGATGGCAAAGTTCTTGGCCGGGATGCCGTTGCGCTCGGGGGAATCGCCATACCGGCCGAAGGAGATCCCGACCTTCCCCTCCTTCGAGGCCGCGAGCACCAGTCCGCGGCTGATGTGTTTGGCGAGGGTTTTCTGGAAGATCCCCCGGTAGACGATCTCGATGGCGTAACTGCGATCCATTCTTACTCCCCCCTGGCTGCCGCGGCGCCGATAGGCTGGCGCTCGGGCAGGAGCATTTGCTCTATGGATTCGAGGTGATTGAGCATTGCGCGCGCGGCCGCGTCCGGATTGCGGGACCGGATCGCTTCGAGAATTTGCCGGTGGCCGCGCAGCGAGCGCTGCGGGCGCCCGCGAACTTGAAGAGACCGCTCGCGCCCTTCGCGCAGCAGGTCCATCAGCACATCGATCACCTTGAGCACGACCTGGTTGCGCGACGCCCGCGCGATCATGTCGTGGAACGCGCTGTCCTCTTCGATGGCAAGGCCGCCGGTATCCAGCCGCGCGGCCTGGCGCGCGAGGATCGCGTCCAGCTGGCGAATCTCCTCTGGTGTGGCGCGGCGTGCGGCCTCGCGGGCTATGGCGGGCTCGATCATCTTCCGCACATAGAGAAGGTCGGCCAGCAGGTCGCGCCGGGCTAGGAGCGCAGAGGCGATCGGCCCCACCAGCGTTTCGGCCGACAGCTCCCTGATCACGGTGCCGTCGCCCTGCCGGGGTTCCAGCAGCCCGCTGGCCTGCAGCGAGCGGATCGCGTCGCGCACCGAGGTTCGGCTCACGCCGAGGGCAGATGCAAGGTCTCGCTCGGGTGGAAGGCGATCGCCCGGCTTGAGGTGTCCGTCCGAGATCAGTCTGCGGATGCGCGCCGCGACCTCTTCGTACACCTTGGTGCGGCGCACGGGCTCGAGGGTCTCCCGCAGGCGCTCTGCCTTCAACACCTGAGCTCTATTCATTGGATTGGTCGAATGGTCCAACATCTGTTGGCAGGACCATTATTAAACTGGCTCACGGCGTGTGTCAATAACATGTTAAAGCTTGATCGGGTCCGGCCCGGGCGGCGGTGTGCCGATGTAGAGGCCGCGACCGATCAAGCCCTCGTGGTCGTGGGTGGGCTGGAGCCCCGAAGACTGAAAGGCGTCGGTGAAATCTGTGTGCGTAAAGAGCGCGAGTTCGTGCTGTTCAGTGAACCGCTGAACGCCATCGGGTGTCCCAACGAGAAAATGGAAGTCGAGCACGGCCAGACCCCCTTGCCGCTTGCTGACGGCCACGCGCGCCAGCTTGAGTTCGGGCAGGTCAACGAAGTCCGCGCTGAGGTGGCCGTCGCGAAACTCTTCGGGCCTGATGAACGGCTCGATGATGACCACGCCGCCGGGCCGCAGGTGCGCGCGCATCGTGCGTATGGCCTGTCCAAGCCTGGCGACGGTCCCGGCGTAGGCGATCGCGCTGAACAGGCACACGATCGCATCAAACTGCCGGCCGAGGTCAAAATCGACCATATTGCCCTGGTGAAAACCGATGCCGAGGTGCTTCCGGCGTGCGATATCCAGCATCGCACCTTCCATGTCGAGGCCCTCGACCGCATAGTGCCGCCGCAGGTGCCCGATGTGCCCGCCTGTCCCGCACGCGACGTCCAGCAGCGCGTTCCCGGCACTCCGCTTGTACTCCTGAATCAGGGCGTGGATGCGGGCGGCCTCGCGACCATAATCCTTGCCGAGGGCGGCGTAGATCGCGTCATAGTATGGGGCGGATTGCGCATACATGGGAATCCCCGGGAGAGACCTGACGCGGGAGCTATTCGACAGTCGCGGGAGCACACATGCCGCGAGCGGACCGTTCAGGCCGCCCGCGGCATGGAATACCAGGGAGTCGGTGAGCCGCTACTCGCTATTGTCGGAGCTATTGCCCTTCCGCCGCGCCGGAACTTTCGCTCCCTTGCGGCGAGCTTCTGACAGGCCGATCGCAATGGCCTGCTTCCGGGACGTCACCCGTTTTCCGCTCCTGCCGCTTCGCAGCGTCCCGCGCTTACGCCGCCGCATCGCGCTTTCAACTGTTTTCTGCGCCTTCTGGCCGTACCGTCGCGATCTTCCGGACCTGCGACGCGATCCCGCAGATTTTGCGGTTTTCTGCACCATCGTCCCATCCCTCCTTCGCCCGAAAGCTACAGCGGCGACTCAACGGCTCCCCGGTGAGCGGCCCTTCCCGCCCGCATCTTTGCGCCGGCTTCCGATTTCGCGGCCTGGGTCTGTGCCGCGACCGCTGCCGGTGCCGGCACGGCCGCCGGTCCCGCGCTCTGGCACGCCCTTGCCCCCTTCGTGCTCGGGGATGCGATCGCTCTGCTTGCGACCGGTCTCGGGGTCGCGCCCGCCCGCCGGCCGGCGCTCTGGAATCTGCCGACCACCGTCGTGCTCCGGCATCTTGTGGTCACCGGGCTCGCGGTCGGACTCGCTGTACGATTCGTCATCCTGATCCGCTCCGGGATGATCCTGTCCCGGACGCTCACGCTCTACCATGGCGTACACCCCCTCGCGCCGGATGCTCCCGCGCTACTCGTTCGAGACGTGTGAGTTTATCTACGTCCCGGGTCTTACCCCAGGCCACTCAGCAGCAAACACGGGGCATCTTCTGATGAAGGATGTAAGACTGGCGGCGCGTGTCGCGCCTGGGTCAGCGGCGCGCGACGAGCATCGGCAGGAGATCGATTCCCCGAAGGTGTCCGAGCGCCCCGCCCCGGGCGGCGGTCTCGGTGAACCGCCCCGCGCCATCCGGACGTGTGGCCGCCCCGCTGATGAGCAGCGGAACCGGATCGGCCGAGTGGCCGCGCAGGTCCGACGGCGTGGCATGATCCGCCGTCACCGCCACGAGCGTGGTTCCAAGATCCAGGGCCGCCACCAGCGGCCCAAAGAAATGCGCGTCGATTTCTTCCACGATGCGCTGTTTGCCCGCCGCATCGCCGTCGTGGCCGGCCTCGTCGGGGCCTTTCAGATGCAGATACAGCCCGTCGTATTGCGGGAGTACATCAACAGCCTTTCTGGCCCAGGCCTTATACGTCTCGGCTCGCTCCCCGGGGTCACGTGCCGGGATCTCAACCACGGGCATGCCCAGATACTGCGCAATGCCTCGCTCCACCGGCATCTCAACGAAACAGGCGAGCGTCACCCCGAAGCGCTCCCGCATACCCGGGATGGTCGGCAGATGGTCGCCGCCATCCCGCAGGAGGATCAGGTTGGCGGGCAACTTGCCTTCTGCCCGCCGCCGGGCATTCACCGGATGCGCGTCCATGATCGTCCGGCTCTTTCGCGTGAACTCGTTGACGGCCGCAGCGGCCGCTCGGGCCTCCGAGGTGTCGGCCAGGGGTGTACACTCGAGGGCTTCGTCCTTGAAGCTCGCGAGGGCCACGCCCATGCCGCCGACCCGCGCGTAGGCGGGATCTGTATTTGACACCTGCGCGCTCAGCCGGCCGCGCGTGGGATGAAACACGACGGCCGCGCGATAGCCTACCGTGGCCGCGACCGTGACCGTGACCGGGCTGTCCAGGCGGATCTCGCGGGTCACTGCGTCGGCAAGCTCGCGGGCCTCCGCAGAGGTCAGGTTCCGTCCGACGCGGCGATCCACAATGGTGGCGCCGTGCCCCCCGGTGGCAAAGTTGCCCCGCAACGCCAGATCACCGGACTGAAACGCCAGCCCGGCGCCCAGTGCTTCCAATGGTCCGCGCCCGACGTGATAAGTCGTCGGATCGTAGCCGAGGATCGCCATGACCGCGACGTCAGACTCGGGCGCAATGCCCTCGCCCACTGTCGTGACCAGGCCCTGGGCGCCCGCGGCAGCAAGCCGGTCGAGATGGGGCGTGGCAGCGGCATCCAGCGGCGTGCGCCCGCCGAGGGCGGCGGTGGGGCGGTCGCCGAGGCCGTCGAGCACGACGTAGAGTATCTTAGAGTTACTCACGAGCGTTACTCGATGGGCGGAACGGGGTGCTACTTGAGGTTAGGAGCGATTCCACCACCGTTACGAACTCTTCTGCAGTCCCTATCGCCTCGGTGATCTGCTTCTTCGACACCGACCCGACGGCATCGTATGCGATCCGATGGCGCTGGCGGCGCATTCGATCCATGACGGCGAGCATTGGAGCAAACGATGGATCGAGTCGTATCCGGAGGAACTCAACGACCGCTGCATGGCCGCCCTCGCCCGCCGTAGGTCGATACTCCTCGGAGAACATTACGGCGCGGCCCGCAAGAAGCATCGCATTGTACGCGATACTGTACGCCCACTCGTCGTCTGAACCCAGTTTGCGAGCTGTCTCCAGATCGCGTCGTGCAGCCGCGAGTTGCATCGACACCTGCCCTCGCGCTGCAGGCTCGTGCCGGATTTTCTTATCGTTGAGCAAGCTCGAATAGCTTATCATCTGTGTTTCCAATGAAGATGATCCTTGGACCCGAGAGGACGCTTCGCACAAACGAGTCAGGCTGTTGGGCCTTATCTGCTGCCTGGTCTCGAGTGTATGTTGTGTAGGAAACGTCGCGTCTGAGGTCCCGCTCTGCGCGTGCAACAGCGGGCGCAAGTGACCGTTCCGAAATGTCTCCGACAATCATCAAATCAATATCGCTATGAGCGTCAGCTTCTCCTTTCGCAAAGGAACCGTAGAGAAAGGCAAGTTCGATTCCCTTGAGCGAACGCAACGCTTCCCTGAGGACCATATCGGCGGCAGTCGTACGCAAGATGAGGCGCTGAAGGTCCTCGTAGAGCGGATTTCGTTTGTTCAGCGTGTAGCGTACTTGATTCCCCACGCGTTCCGCGTCCAAAAGGCCAATGCCCTGAAGCCGACGGAGGTCTCGAAGAAGGTTGCCAGCCGGCTCGTCCAGGGCTCGACCCAGTTCGCGGACGTGATATGCTTCCCCGGGGTGTAGGAGGAAATGCGAAAGAAGCTTAGCCCGGCTTCCGGATCCTAGGAGGGTCTTCAGGACCAGGGAGGGACGCCTCGATCCCGCCTCCGCGCGATTCCTTGCGTGTGCCCCCCGTAATGTAGTCATCCTGATAACAATCGTATTCATTCAGATAACGGGTGTCAATCCCGCTTCGCAGGGCCACGAGTTCTCATCTCATAGAGCACCTCGACGACCGCATGCCCGATGTCCCGCGTGTTCCGGCGGTCACGACACGATAGGATTCGGCCGTAAGGCTCCACGACGAGCTCGGGCAATGCGATCTCCAACGCGGATCGGAATGCCTCGAGAGGCACTGCCTTCCCCAGAGCAATCCATTCCTTCACGTTCTCTGGTTGTCCGTGGAGCACGCGTAGCCCACTGAGCATGCCCACATGGAAGGGCCACCGCACTGAGGGGTGCGTCAGGATTTCGGCGAGTTTAGGCTGCTCAATGACCCGATAGCCGACGGGAAGTGTAGCCGATCTTGCTTGATCATGGTTGTCCAGCGCGAACACTGTCTGTCCGATCGTTGCATTGCGGGTGGAAAGGCACACGGTCTCCGGAGGTCGTCAAAATCTGCGCGTTCACCCTGGTAGAGCGTGGGATCACCCATTCCCCAGCGTGGTGAGCGTCGTCACCAGGTCTTGGCTCAGCGTGCCAGCGTAGACCTCCTCGGCGGGACCGGTCAAGTGGACGCTCCAGTCGTCGGCGACAGTAATTCGCAAGTCGCCGCCCGGGGCAGAGATGATGAGCGCACGGTCGGTCAGGCCGCGGCGGACCGCGGCGGCGGCCACAGCGCTCGCGCTGGTTCCCGAAGCCATCGTCTCGCCGGCGCCACGCTCCCAGATGAGGATCTTGACCCTGTCGCGTCCCATTACCTGTGCGAACTGCACATTGGTGCGGTTTGGAAACAGGGGATGAGTCTCCAGCGCAGGTCCCAGGCGGCGCAGGTCGACGGCCGCCAGGTCAGGGACGAAGACAACGCAATGCGGGTTGCCGACCGACACCGCGGTGATTTCGAGATGCCGCCCGGCGGCAGCGATGGTCTCGGCGATCATCTCGCGCGGCGGGCCTGTCACGGGGATCTCGGCGCTCTCGAACGTCGCGCGTCCGACATCCACGGTCATCTGGTCAACGCGGCCCTGCTTCAGATGCAGGGTAACCGCCGCGACCCCGCCGGCGGTGGCGAGTGTGAAATGCGGCCGGTCCGTGTACCCATGATCGTAGAGAAACTTCGCAAAGATGCGCAGGCCGTTGCCGCTCTTCTCCGCTTCGCTCCCATCGGGGTTGAAGATCTGGAGACCAAAGTCCGCGCGGTCGGTGGGGACCAGCGCCAGGACACCGTCCGAGCCGACCCCCAGGTGGCGGTGACACAACCGGCGGATTGCTGCCGGCGTCAGTCTGAAGCTCAACGCCGACGGATCTACGACGAGGTAGTCGTTGCCCAGTGCATGAGATTTGACGATCCAGTTTCGTTGAATATCGTTCCCGCTGGTCTTCGCGTCACGCCGGCTCATCCGGGCATGACTCCGCCGGCGCGCTCGCGCACCCGCCTCGCCCGCCCGACCGCCAAGTCTATCATCCGGTCAATCAGGGCCGCGAAGTCGAGTCCCGCCGCGCGTGCCGCCAGGGGCAGCAGGCTGCCCTCCGTCAGGCCCGGGATAGTGTTGACCTCGAGCACCGCGACGTCCGCCTCGCGGATGAAGAGATCTACACGCGCGCACCCGGCGCAGCCCAGCGTGTGGTACGCCCGCAGCGCCGCGTGCTGGGCGCGCTCCGCGGCTTCGGCGGACAGGCGGGCAGGACAGATCTCCTCGGCCGCTCCCGGCGTGTATTTGGCTTCGTAGTTGAAGAATTCGCGCCTGGGCACGATCTCAATCAGCGGCAGGGCGGCCGGCGCGCCGCTGCCGACCTCATCGAGGATGGCGCAGGTCAGCTCGGCCCCGGTCAAGTGCTCTTCGATGAGGATCGTATCGTCGAGGCCGAGCGCCAGATCCAGAGCGGGGCCCAACCGCTCGGAATCCGTGACGATGCTGACGCCGATGCTGCTGCCCTGCGCATTCGGTTTGACGACACACGGAAACCCGAGGGTCTTGCGAATGTCGTCGACGAGCGACGGTTCGCGGTCGGGAAACTCTGTGCGCGTGATCGTCAGGTACGCGGGCGTGGGAATTCCGTTGAATCCGAATAGCTGGCGTGAGCGCCGTTTGTCCATGCCCAGCGCGCTCGCCAGCACCCCCGAGCCGGTGTACGGAATGCCGGCAAACTCGAGCATGCCCTGGATGGTGCCATCTTCGCCGAAGGGCCCGTGCATGGCGATGAACGCCACGGCGAGTCCTGATGGGGGAAACCACGCGCCGGTCCGTGGCACCTCGAGCGGGATCACGTCGTAGCGCCCGCGGTCCATGGCCGCGACCACCCGCCGGCCGCTGGCCATTGACACCTCGTGCTCCGGGGACGGCCCGCCCATGAGCACTCCGACACGAGGGCGGCTCATGCCGGTATCTTCGGCGCCATGCGGCGGCCCCAAGGCATCCCATCGCGGGTGTGCCGGCTCCGCCACGCCGCGATGCGCTCGTGGAGCAGCGCGACGGCCCCGTCGCTCAGGAAGCTGGCAAAAGGCACGACCTGCACCCGGGCCGGAATCGTGCCCCGAATGCGATCGATCACGCGCGGCGCGGCGATGAGGACATCAGCCCGCCCGAGCACCTGGGGCAGGGCCGCGGGATCGTCCAACGCTGCGGTCTCGAGACGCGGCGTGCGCAGGCCTACAGCCTGGAGGGATCGCGCCTTGCTGCGTACACCCTCGACCGTAGCGCACACCAGCGCGACGCGTGCAGATTTGGGGAGTCGCGCAACCTCTTCGAGCGTCTGGAAGTCGGGGAGCGCCATGAGGCCCACCACTTCAATCCCCGGGCAGCGCCGGCGCACCTCCTCGATGTGAAAGAAGGTCGTCGCAAGGAGATCCACGCCATCAGGACGGCGCGGAAGATCGGACAACAGGATTCCGGTTACCGGAACGTCGACCGACGTGCGCACCAGCCGGGCGAAGTAGGCAAGGTCGGCCTGATTACACTCCACGAATCCGATGCGTGGACGCTCGGGAGAGCGCCGGTGCGCGGCGCGTACGGCCAGCGTCGCGATAAGCTCGTCCACGTGAACCCCAGCGTCGGAAGCCGTGGCCAACAGGCGATCGATCTGAGCGCTCAACGCCTGCGAAGCACGCGACCGCGGAGGCGCCCAGGCCACGCGCGTCCCCCCCCCAGCCCGGGCCTCCAACATGCCTTCCGCCTGGAGCTCGGCGTACGCGCGGCCTACGGTGTTCCGGTTGATCCGCAGGAACGCGGCCAACGTGCGGACGGGCGGGACTCTCGTGCCGGTTCCTAGTCGCCCGGAGGCGATGAGATGCCGGATCTGAGCCTTGAGCTGATCCGTCAGCGAGGTGGGGCCGCGTCGGTCGAGGGAGAGGCGCATGGTATTTGTCCTACTCTAACTAGGACAAGTATGGGCCGTGCCCGACCTCCCTGTCAATGGTCGATGAAGTCGTCCAGCTCCAATGGGCGAACAAGACGCGATGGCAGTTCGCGCTCGATAGCATCCAGCGTCCACCGGCCCTGCGTTTCAAGACGATGGACGATGGTCGACGTTGCGAGCACGAAGATCTTTGTGCCGAGCACATGGAAGACCTGTGAGGTCGCTGGGCACTCCGCCTCCGCGAGCCAGGCGATCAGCGGCGAGACATTGGCGGGGTCCAGGGGATCGAACGTGCCCGGAGGCATCGGCGCGTGGCGCTTCTCCACACGTGGAACCGACAGCGAGAGCCGGGTGCGGGCCGATGGCGAGACCGCATTGGACCGGATGCCATAGCGCTCTCCTTCCATGGCGACCACGCGTGAGAGCGCAACCACCCCAAGCTTCGCGGAGGCATAGTTGGCCTGCCCGAAGTTCCCGACCAGACCGGACAGCGAGGTGGTATGTATGACCGACGCCCGGACATCGTGGCCGGACTTCGCCCGGTCGCGCCAGTATGTGACGGCGTGCCGGGTCGGCAGGGCGTGTCCCTTCAGGTGCACTCGGAGCACGGCGTCCCACTCGTCCTCCGTCATATTCGCAAGCGTCCGATCTCGCAATATCCCCGCGTTGTTCACCAGCACGTGGAGGTCTCCAAAGGCATTGATCGCCGTGCGAATGAGGGCATCTGACTGCCGCCAGTCCGCCACGTCATGGCGGCTGACGACCGCGCGGCCTCCTGCCCTCTTGATCTCCTCGACAACCTTCTCGGCCGCGCCGGGATCCGCGCCCTGGCCGTGGACATCACCGCCGAGATCGTTGACGACCACAGCCGCACCTTCCGCGGCCAGGAGCACCGCGTGTGCCCGCCCAAGCCCTCGCCCGGCGCCGGTGACGATCGCCACGCGCCCCTCCAGCCTGCCCATCTCATGTTCCTCCGTCCCCGCCGTGACATTCCCGGGGTTGCTCCGCGCAGGATGCGACGCGCACGCTCGTTCCCTATGCCGTCATGAGTCTCCTGGCCCTTCGCGGCCGCACGACTGCTGGAGGGGCGATCCAGCCGCGCCCCGAATGGCCTCCGACGCGTGCCCTCGCCCCTATCCGAACGGATCACGACCGCCAACACCGAAGCGCTGCGCCGCATCGGAACGGCCGCCCCGGTTCTCGCGCGGGTCCGCACGGCCCGTGAAGTCGTTCCCGCCCTGGGCGAGCGCGTGCTCCTTCATGCCGGCCCACCCGTGACCGTTGAGACACTGTGCGGTCCGATGCGTGGCGCGATCATCGGCGCCGTGATGTACGAGCGCTGGGCGGGCGACCTCGGCGAGGCCGAAAGCTTACTGGAGCGGGGGAAGGTGGAGCTCCGCTGTACACACGACAGCGGCGTCGTGGGACCGATGGCCGGGATCGTGTCAGGATCGATGCCGGTCTTTGAGGTGCGCGATGCCACCCACGGAAGCGTCGCATACGCGCCCATCAATGAAGGGATCGGCGCGGTGCTGCGATTTGGCGCAAATGACGGCGGCGTCGTGACCCGGCTCCGCTGGCTCGAAGAGGTGCTCGCGCCCGCCCTGGATGCCGCCCTGGTTGGCGCGGGCGGCCTGCTGCTCGTGCCGCTGATGGCGCGGGCGCTGACCATGGGCGATGAGATGCACCAGCGGAACGTAGCCGCCACGAGCCTTTTATGCCGCGCGATGGCCCCGGCGCTGGCGGCCACCGCCAACTCGGGCGAGGTGATGGCGGCCGCGCTGCGATTTCTCGGGGAGAACGATCAGTTCTTCCTCAATGTAGCCATGGCCGCGGCCAAGTGTATTCTCAACGCCGCGCACGACATTCCCGGCTCAACCGTCGTCACGGTCATGAGCCGCAACGGCGGCGAGTTCGGAATCCGCGTCGGCGGACTGGGCGACCGATGGTTCATCGCGCGCGCCCCCACTCCCGTGGGGTTGTACTTTCCGGGCTTTGTGGCCGCCGACGCCAACCCCGACATGGGCGACAGCGCGATTCTGGAGGTACTCGGACTCGGCGGCTTCGCTATGGCCGCGGCCCCGGCCGTTGCGGGGTTCGTGGGACTCCCCTCGGCGAAAGAGGCACCGTCGGTCACGCGCCGCATGGGCGAAATTACGGTCGGTCGGAGCACGCACTTCAAGATCCCGGCCCTCGACTTCGACGGCACGCCGACGGGCATCGACATCCGGCGCGTGGTGCGCCTGGAGGTCACGCCGATCATCAACACCGGCATTGCCCATCGCCGGGCCGGTGTCGGCCAGATCGGCGCCGGCGTCGTACGGGCGCCGCTCGAAGTCTTCCAGGATGCGCTGAAAGCATTCACGGCTCAATACGCGGCCGAGGAAGCGTCCGCAGGCCCCTAGGGCCGGCGGCGCCGGCGGCGAATGCGACCCGCATGAACGAGAGAACCGCACCACCCCTCGGAGATCTCAATCCTCCCACGCGGCTCCTTTGTGGGACGGGTCCGACCAATCCCGATCCGCGCGTATTGCGCGCGATGGCGGCCCCGGTCGTCGGCCAGTTCGATCCCGCGTTCACCGCCATCATGAACGATGTGATGGACCTGGCCCGCGCTGTGTTCCGCACCGAGAATCCGCGCACGTTCGCGATCTCGGGCACGGGCCGCGCCGCGATGGAAGCGGGCCTCGCGTCACTGATCGAGACGGGAGACCGGGTCGTCGTGGGCAACTGTGGCCGGTTCGGCGATCTGTTCGTGGATATCGCGAACCGCTACGGCGCGCGTGTCACTCAAATCCGCGCGGAATGGGGACACGTCATCGACCCCCAGCGCATTGAGGATGCGCTACGGAAGGAACCGGCCAAGATTGTCTGCATGGTACATGGGGAGACGTCCACCGGCATGTGGCTTCCCCTTGATGATCTCGGCACGATCTGCCGTGAACATGGCGCGCTGCTCGCGGTCGACGCCGTGGTGACGCTCGGAGGCGTGCCGGTGGACACCGAGGCATGGGCCATCGACGTATGCTTCGCCGGCGGACAAAAGTGTATAGGGATGCCCTCGGGGATGTCCCCGATCACGTACAACGACCGCGTTGAGCGCAGCCTCGCCGCGCGCGCGACTCCGGTCGTAAGCAACTACCTGGATCTCACCCAACTCCAGCGATACTGGAGCCCGGAGCGGCTC
>Ga0187893_10010900_pt1 | contig 13352 bp, 36 predicted proteins | sample MA1701074metaG_FD_139574 | JGI IMG/M metagenome (GOLD analysis project Ga0187893, IMG submission 139574) | White microbial mat communities from a basaltic lava cave in the Kipuka Kanohina Cave System on the Island of Hawaii, USA - MA170107-4 metaG ...
CTTTCCGAACTTGATTCCGTTCATTGTAATAAAGCTTTGCATCTTTTATATCAAAGAATTCACCATTTTTTAAATCGAAGGTTTCCCCAACTGCACAGGTGCTCCATTTACTAGCTCTTTTTTTATCGTCTCTATTAAATTTACAAGCCTTTCTGGCTGCTACTATTCGCTCTGCCCATGTCTTATTTCTTGCCATTTTTGTTACCTCTTTATTCTATACTATCTTCGGTTGGAAGCCATTTCTTTGATAGCCATATCCTTTCACAACGGGCTATTCGTTCTGCGTGGGCTAATCTGAATGCTTCTGGTGATAATTTGCACCAGTGTGTTCCGTCTCTGTTATGATACTGTATTTTAACCCTGCCAAATTTTATAAAGCTAGATTTATTCCATTGTTCTGCTATGGACATGTCTTCTTCGTTCATGCGAGATATGTCTACTAGTCCACCATAATCTACTGCTCTTGTTTCTAGATATAATAGCAGAGATTTTTCAACCTTGGATAGTTGTATTTTCTCGGTCATAATCATTCTCCTTTTCTATTATTGGCTCGTTTCACACCATAATGTCGGGAGCAGGATTCGAACCTGCGAAGGCACTAAGCCACAGGATTTCTTATTTCATCAACACACACTGGTCTCGAAACTTAAACATCTTAAGTCCTGCCTTTTTATCCACTCAAGCATCCCGACATAAGTTAACAACAAGTCTATTAGTCAATCATTTTCGGTGTGGTCTTTAAAGGTTTTTGTCCCACGATATAACGTCATACCGAACTCCACATCAACTTACAGATGTTCATTCATCTTTATTTCTGTGTTGGCGAGTTTGTTCAACGTCTGTGGTTTTTATCCCTGCGCCCTTTCCCGATGATAGACTAATTCAAATTCTTTCGATTGATAACCTTTCGGTTGATAATATTCCTTATTTCAGTTATTACTTCATCCATCGTAAAGTCGTCACTATTATATATATCTCTTGAGATGATTTCTCAGTCTTTTTAGGGCGTTTCAATTTAGCTTCTTGAAGTTTGTGCTGTTTATTAAATGCTCCTATCCAACTGTTAACTTCACGCCATGCCATTCCACAATAAGCACAACTAAGTTGTTCATGTTTACATCTCATTTCTTCTCCTCTTTAAACTTTTTGCATTCGTAGAAATGAATTCCATCTCGTTCAACTTCATTTCCCTGATACCGACATCCATAATGCTTTCCCACAATGCATATACCTTTAAACAAGAAGGTTTTGTTTTCCCAACAATCCTTTACTGACGGAGGCTCATGTTGTATTGGTCTGCCCTTATATAAATTTATCTCTATAATTTTCATCCGCCTCTACATTCCTTATGAAAATGTAACGTCCTTACACCATACATAGTTATTCACCTTTATGTTCCTTATGTAACACTCCATCCTTCTTTGTCAATCCATTTTACTTCTTTGAATATTCCATCATCAATTAATATCAAAACATCGTAAAATCTGTTGCAATGTTCGCAATTTCCTACTCCTTCCAATTTTCCAGATTTTATATAGTAGTAGCTATCTCCTGTTTCTACACGTATTCTTTTTCCAATCTTATAGACAGCGAAATTGCATGCTAGGTCTTTACTTTGACATTCCAGTTCATATTTCGTTTTCAGTTCATGTCCCTTCGGGCATTTGCCCTCTTTCAAAATAAATTTATCATACATTCCCATTTTCATTCACCTTTATGTTTATTTTCCCTTCTCCTTTGGACATTGGCACTTATTATAGTCCAAGCACTCAAATTTCTCATGCTGATAGTCCACAAACATCTGTGGCATCTTTTCTCGAAGATACCTCTCAAGTAAACATCTCATCAGTCTAAGTTCCTCAGCGATTTTAACAGCTTCTGTTTCATCCCACGCATACGTGTTCGTCATTTTCATTCACCATCTAAATTTTATTTGATTGAGTGTGCGTTCGTATATAGATTTCACATCTCTAACAGCATAGCAGTCTCTGTGATGGATAGGACAGCAAAATACATCGTGTCCGTCTTTCTTACAATGACAGCTTAAGTCGCAGTGGTCACTTGTCACAATCTGCTCTTTCTTTTTCACGCAGGGCAGATACTGGTCGGCAAGGTGTAGCAATTTCTTCTGGACTTCTTCCGAGTATTCCCCTTCTCTTGTGTCATACCAATAGATTGCTGCTAGGTTAATCAATGCTTCACGAATCTTTGCAGCTTCCTCTTTTGTCGGCTTATATGTCATTTTAATTTACCCTTATACTTCTTTTGAAAATGAATCGCTCTTCCATCGTTCATTTCTCTTTCACCATTTTATTCTCTATCTTTTTTGCACACTTTATGCAAAGTTCAACTCCGTCTTCTTTTCCTCCTCTTGCTCTGATGTATTCGCTGTCATAGAATATTAAATAAAGGTTTGCAGAAGCTTTGTTTGTAATTTCCTTATTACACCAATCACAATATCTCTTAGTTTTAATCATGGTTTTTCAACCCCCCTTCTTTTATTGCACCTTTATATCATTCTTCTCTTCAAACTCATCTAACTCGGTCAGATACGTGCTTAAGCACAACACCGAATCGCATGTTATAATCGTTCCGCTCCCTTCTTTGTTTAGGGGAGGCATGATACCGCATTTGGCGAGTGTTGTCTCCTTATTGCAGTATTTGCACTTTAGCTTCGTTGAGTCTATATTCAACGCATTGAGCAGAACTTTCTTTTCCAGTTCTGTTAAATCCATGAATTCCATTTCTTGTGAAATAACCATTACTTCTTTCCCTTCCGTTGTCTTTCCCACTCACATTCGGCTGCATCTATCGCCTTTTCTATGCAGTTGGAACATTTACCACCGCAATCGCAGAGTTCTTCTAGTATGTCTCTGGTTTCGTCTGGTTCGTGATTCATGGCGTGGTTTCCCTTTTCATTTCCCACCCTTTGCCCATGAGAGTGTCAATAACTTTTGGGCTATTCTTTATCACAACTGCCAGTGCATCTACTGCATCCGCAAGTTCTGCCGATGGGCGATTCTTTAGCGTTGCGTCTACTATCATTTCTGAGAACGTTATTTTGTGAAGTTCAATGTGCTTCTCTATTTCCTTCACATACTTCTTTCTCGTTCCCTTATCTACTGCCGTAGATGCCACCATTTGCATCACATCATCAGCCCGTTCCTTTAGCCCATCTAGCCATTCATTCAGTACATATCTGAAATCATCTTCCGTCTTTGCTGATGCCAGCGTTTCATCTATGTCTGTCTGAATCGCATCTGGGTAAACTCCATTCTTTATTCTAGTCAATACGTCTTGCATTTGTTTACTCAATTCTTCAAACTTCATATTCATTCACCCTTTACATTCCTTTTGAATATGTATCGTCTTTACACAATTCATATTCATTCACCTCTATGTTCCTTATGATATTATCCACATTCCACCATACTTCTAAAGTTTTTGAGTATTTTCTGTATAATCGCATCGCTCACAAAGTTCTTTTGTGGTCGGTTCGCTACACTTCTTACACTTAAAGGTTATCATCATGTGAACCATCATCTTCCATCTCTATCTCATCATCTTCTGTGCAGGAGTCATAGAAGTCATCTGCTATCTCCTCAACCCCAGAAAAATCGTCATCGTCCATATTCAATCACCTCTATATTCCTTTTGAATATGAATCGTCCTTACATCGTCCATATTCAATCACCTCTATATTCCTTTTGAATATGAATCGTCCTTACATAATACATATTCAATCCTCCGCTTTAATCCATTTAGTAACAAATCTCTGCCAATTTCCTTTTCCATTAAACTCTATTTTCCAATAGTCTCCGTATGTTTCTCCATAGCCGATTATATAGCTCTTTGCTTTGGCATATCGGGCAATGAATTCATAGAAGTCTTCTTCGTCCACCCACTTCCTATTATAGTCATCGAAGTATAGGCTTCCATCCTCTGCCAGTTCAATATCATCATAATAGGCAAACCAGTAATCTCCTTCGGTCTCCTTTACTCTCCTTTGCTCTTCTTGAATCGCCACTTTGAAAACTGGTATCAACGGCTTCTTCACTAGCACAGCCATATTTATATATGTTGTATTCTGTTGCATATTCAACCGCCTCTATATTCCTTTTGAATATGAATCATCGTTACATCATACATATTCAATCATCTCTACACTCCTGTTGAATATGACTCGCCTTTACATAGTTCATTTATTATCTTACCCCTTTCGGCTCTTCTTTCGTTTCTTTCTTAATTTCCACTTTATCTGGAAGTTTGTCATAGTAGTCTTTCAGGGATTTCGATAGCACTTCGGCAATCTCTCCTCTTCCTGCAATTTCAGCCAGTGCTTTGAACATAATTTCTGAAAGGTCTCCAAAACTCAGATTTACTCCATTGCCTGACAAGTCTATTACGAATTCTTCAATATCGCACACGAATCTTATGACCATCTGTTCTTCTAGCGTGAGATTCGTTTCATTTGATTCGGAAAGTTCCGAATCTTCCGTTTCTTCCATTTCTATGTGTTCCTTTGTTTCGTTCATATTCAATCACCTCTATATTCCTTTTGAATATGTATCGTTCTTACATCGTTCATTTTTCATTCATCTCTACATTCCTTTTTAAAATGTATCGTCATTACATAGTTCATTTATTATTTTGCTCCTTTCGGCTCTTCTTTCGTTTCTTTCGTAACTTCTGCGTTATCTGGAAGTTTGTCATTGTAGTCTTTCAGAGCTTTCGACAGCACTTCTACAATTACTTCTCTGTCTCCAATTCCAGCCAGTGCTTTTAACACAAGTTCCGACAGGTCTTTACAACTCAGAGCCACTCCAATGCTTAACAACTCTAGTAGGAATCCTTCAAAATCAGACATCAATCTTGTGACCATCTGTTCCTCTAACATGAGTTTCTTTTCATTTGAATTGAAAAGTTTCGAATCTTCTGTCTCTTTCATTTCTATGTGTTCCTTTGTTTCGTTCATATTCAATCACCTCTATATTCCTTTTGAATATGTATCGTTCTTACATCGTTCATTTTTCATTCATCTCTATATTCCTTTTGAAAATGTAACATCCTTACATCATACATATTCAATTACCTTTACGTTCCTTTTGAATATGAATCGTCTTTACACAATTCATTTTCATTCATCTCTATCCTTCAAAGTCTTTCTTCAAAGTCTTTCAGACTTTCTTCGTCCGCTATATGGACACGAATTATCATAATATGCGAGCCTTCGATTTTCTTTGTCACCTTGAGTAATGCATCGTCATCAGCTTTGTTTATGAAAGGTTTGTATCCTTCCCATTTGAACGTAACATCTGGATTGCGAGCGATGAAATCCTTTACATTGCTAGCTGCTTCTATTTCGATTATTATCTTTTTATTCTTATCCGAAGTTACTTTCACATTAACCACCCTCCAAGTTTATTACCTGTATCCAACCTTCTGTTCGATACTATCTCCCTTTTCAACTCTCTTCTCTAGGACATCTTTTGCAATATCATACGTCTCCTGTAAATGTGGGATGTCCATCATGAATATTTCATGCACATTCGCCAATGCTTTCACAACATCGCAGAGTGTCGCAATCTCTATGCCCTGAAAGTAATCCTCCCACTCGGCGTTTGTCCTCATGTAAAAATTGCCCTATACATATAGCACGAAAAAAGGGAGAGGAGTATATAAAGCTTTCGGTGTTTTTAAACTCTATTCTTTCTTGTATCCGTAGATTATTGCATCGCAATGACAATCTAATCCACAGGCTGCACTCTTTGCTTTATACTTCTTTCCTGTTTTCGCATCTGTAACTATCATTGTCCATTCTTCTTCTCCACGTGGAGTTCTTTCTACAATCTGCATTTTTATTCTCTCATCTGTTCCGTATTTTCGTGGTGTAAATATATAGCTCATAATTCTCCCCCCATGCATTTTGAATGTGCTACAAAATCTGTATTGGAATTTATATACACCTGCTCTTCTTTTTTAAACCTGATGAAGCAGCGTATGCAATAAGTTTCTTTTTCAATCTCCGTTATTTTTGCTAACATTCCCATTCATATTACCTCCACTACTTCTCCATCGCATTCCTTCTCATCAACTATCTGATAGCATCTTATCCTTACAGGGAAAACAACTTCTCTCGGATACTTGAATCCGCATTTCACACATTTATAGTCGGGTAATTTCATACACATCATCTGTATTTCACAACGTGAAATGTATCGTCTTTACATTATGCATATCCACATTTCCCACAACGTGCGAATGACTTCCACCTAAAGTATCCTACATGCTCTCCTTCATGTTCGTCTTTCAAGATACAATCTATTCTAAAGATTCCTTGTATAGTGCAAGCATTGCACGATTTCATAGTTCGCTTCCCTTTCCGCATAAGCAACATAGCATTGTATCGCAATCTTCTATTGATTTATGCCAACAATGCTCGTGTGGCAATCCTTTCATGTTCATCCAATCACATCTTCCTTAACGAATCTAGCAATTCATCCGTTTTAGTCCCAACCTTTGTCAACTCACTCACGCTTCTCCTTGCTCCCCATCCGTCATTAGGCTTGTGCCACCATAATATTTCCTTCTCATCTTTTCTCCAACAAAGGAGTATCAGGTTTCCGTTATGTTCGCAATAGAAATCTACCAATCCTTGATTGACATCTTTTACAAAACATCCCAATCCTTGAATATTGTTTATATGATATTGCAACTCCTGCAATAGAGCATTCCGCTCTGTCATTTTGCTGTAACAATAAGTGTGGTCAGTATTCTTCGGGTCATAAACGCCTTCTCCCCAGATGTCGAACAAATCGTTTATATCTGTTGTCAGAACTTTTGTTCTCTCATTTATAATAACTACTCTTTTCAATGCTTCAACTATCTTCGGCAGGGCTTCATTCGCCTCTTTTAAAGTAAATACTTTGGGTCTAATTTTCAATCATCTCTACGTTCCTTTTGAAAATTAATCGTCCTTACATCGTTAATTTTCACTAACATAAATGAGCATTGATTTCAAACTGATTTCAAATATTCAAGTAGAGGGCTGTAATCTTCTGGACATTTTCCAATATAATTCTGTATCTTATGCACTATCCTGTGAAGACTTCCTATGTTTTTAATATCAAGCAGAAGATGTAACTGCTCATGCACTATTGATTGGCATATTTCCTCTATGAACGTATTCTCGTGCATGTTTGCACTACGCCTATTTGAAATGAGGAATATTTTTTCCATGTAGTCTAGATTTGTGAACCAACTAAATCTTTTGTTCACTTGTTCGTGGTAATATTTCTTGCCTTTCTTTCCAATGAAGTTTTTCTCATTGACGAGGTAAATCACATTTCTTCCCTCACTTTATAGACCGCTATTGCAACCACAATAGCTATCGTCACTATCATTACGCCGAGAAATGCATAGTCCATATTCAATCACCTTTACATCCCTTTTGAATATGTAACGTCCTTACATCATACATTTTCAATCATCTCTACATTCCTTTTGAATATGTATCGTCTTTACACAATTCATTTCCTATTCATCATAATCTTCCTTTGATTCTTCCAACCATTCAAAATATTCTGGGAGAACTATATTAAGCAATAGCAGGTCATCATCCGTGATATTCCTATCTATCCGTTTCAGTTCCATCTTAACTAAAGTTTCCCACGCAATCATACAACTACCCGATTATCGTTCCTTCAGCCCCACACAAATTGCAAAAAGCGATTCCGTTCTTGGTAATCACATGCCCAGAAAATTCTCGGTCACATTTATGTTTCAGTCGTGTTATCATTCTCATCTCCACTTGACGTTTTCAGTTTTACATAATGTATTATCTGGTCAATATGTCCAATCATTGCTCCCCAATTCTCCTCGTTATAAAAATCCCATTCTTGCTCCGTCGCTAAAATGCAATCTACTCGAAGAAGTTTGAGAAGTTTCACGCACTCCCTTTTACCTATCACCGCTTTGTTTTTTATCGTTATAAAAATCCCACTCCATTCGTCCAACGTGGAATTCGCCGTTTCCACCTTCCTTCTCCATCAAATTTTATTTCCCATACATCCTCAAACTCCTCTCCCCTGCCTTGTATGTAACTTCCTTCCAGTGCAAATCGTGCTATTTTGTCCAATATATCGTCATCGGAAAAGGCGTATTTTATCGATGCATGGAATCTAAAGGTATTTTTCTCCCAAAATCCGTCTAGATAGGATTCGTCCAAGTCATTAGAATCCATAAGATTCTTGAACGCCGTCTTGTCTTTCTTCAAGATTTTTATTTCTCCTTCCACATCTGTATAGTAACCCATTTCAACCAACCCTCCATAATCTTATTGTTCCTTTCTCCTTACCTTCTCTGTCGCACAGCACTCATCAGCTTCTACTTCAGTATCGTGAAGTTTCAGACAATCACCAGAACCACATTCCCATTGTTTTAATTCTACAGAATCTGCACAGCACTTAATCGCTTCTCTTCTAATACTATATATACTATCGCATTCTCTGCATTCCCATAGTTTCCCCGTTATCTTTCTTTCCATATTAATCCCAATCCTCCTTATGAAACTTTTCACGACAATCTCCGCAATGCTCGTCCAATGGAGATATTCCGAGCTTATGCTCGTTATATCCAATCAATCTCTGACAGCATCGGCACTCCTGCGTTACTATCATCGTTATCATTTACACCATGTGTTTCTTCACAAGTTTCAATACCACTCCTAAATCGTCTCGTGCATTGTCCACATGCTTATCTGCATGTTGCAGGTCTCCCTCGTCTCCGCATTCGTTACACTTATCAGAATTCTTTCTTGCTTTTTCTAATTCCTTTAAAATCAGGTCTATCCTGCTCACAACATCTTCCTTTTCATCACTCATTTTATCGCCTCAATCTGATTTCTCATAACTCTCGCAAAGCAAGTCCAATAGTTACAATATGTATGCTCATCGCAATCCCAATATTCCCAATGAGGCAAATCGAGGATTTTATTTATTGTTCTATTCTCTTGATGTTTACAGCAACTTTTAGCAAATTTAGCGAAACATTTTTCGCAGTGCCTTGCTATTTGACCAGAAACACTATTTGTTTCCTTCTCTCCACATTCGTCGCATTTGTCAGTCATCTAATACCACCTCTATACATCTGCCGAGAGACCAGAAGGTCTGTATCACCGCTAACCTAACCCTTCTGCTATGGGACGCTTGCTGACAGATTTTTATAGTCAACTGGCGAGTCTTTCATACTTCCCTGCTCGCAAGGGAAAGCGGAATATCCGCATCGGTTTCTTCGTCCCTGACTCTTATCGGCTATTTGCGTCACGTAAAGGGAAAAGCAAAACAAAATCCCATCTACTCTTTTTCTGCCTTCATCTTTGCGATGTTATAAATGTAGACCGCCTCTTTCACTTTGCGGTTCTCTACATTTATCTGCTTGTCCAAGCCCTTTGCTTGTGCGGTCTTGCTCTTCAGGGCGGAACGCAGGCTCTGGTATATCAGAAGCCTCTCTTTCTCGGTCATGTTTGAACCGAGAGCTATCTTATCCTTCCCATCTGCAAGGAATGCCTCAAGCCACGCTATCTTCTTACCGCCCATCCTCCTTTCCTTCGGAGGAATCTCGGTAACTTCCTCAAACTCTACTCCGTCTGCTTCGAGCAGTTTCTCAAATTCGCTGTGCATACTTCTCAATCCTCCCCTATAGATAGCACGGAAAAAGGGAGAGGGGTATATAAAGGTATCCCCTCTTTCTTCATCCTTGCTACTAATCTTCTCTATTGTAGAAGAAATCTGGGACTTCCCATTCTTCTACAATATCCTTATGCTCGCAACCTGCTACTGCAAGCCTTACTATTGGTTTTATTTCTTTCTTTGCATTCTCCTGAAGTGTCGTGATTAATTTTCCTTCACAACTCTTGCAGTATCCTTTCTCATTGAACTCTTCGTTATGTTTCTTGCATACCGAATTTTGCTTTCGTATGTCTACCATAACTTTGTTTCCATCTGGGCTTTTGTAGCCTCCTACAACATCCCATCTCCTGTTATTCCAAATGACTTGCTTATTCCCGATATACAGAACCTTGCTCGCATCTACTCGTTCTGCTCCTTCGGGTATTTCAACTCTCTCTGCCGATTTTACATACTGATAATTACTTGTCATTTTCATCCACCTCTATATTCCTTTTGAAAATGAATCATCGTTACATCGTTCATTTCCATCCCTCCGTTTAGGTCGTGGCGGTATATACTGCCCTTCCAATACCATTACATCCTCACATCTGCAATCGCTGTCGTCTCTTGTTCCCCATAATCCTTCTGGATGTTCTTTAGTTTCCTTATCTATTAAATGAAACGAAACCCCGTCCTGTTTCCATTCAAGTCTCATAGCTACCACACACTCCCAACTTTGCGGACATAGCATTTCTCTTTGAGATTTGTCTTTGCCCAACTCTTCGCCACTCGGCTAATCTTAAACGTAGTCGGGTGTATTCCCATTACGCTGTTATCCTCGTTTAGTTTTACAATCTCATATCTCTTTTGTCTTCCCATTTTCTATCCCTCCGTTTAACTGAACTCAACATCGAATCCTTCTATTAGTTTCTTGCTTGCTCGGTATTGGATAAATCCTTTTCCTTCATTATCGCAGTCGCACTTATCTCCGTTTGAACATTCGTTTAGCGTTATGACTGCGTAACCCTCGTTCAACTGCTCGGCTATCCTGTCTATTCCTTCGTCTATCGTTCTTCCCGTTTTCATAATTAAACCTCCATCAATATTGTGTCCACAACTTTGGACTTCCTGTATTTCTCGTTCATCTCCTCTTCTCTTTCATTCAAGTATATAAATTCTACTTCTTTGCCACCATCTCTATCGTTTGCCCATCCGACAAGGTCTTTTAATCTTTGTGCGAAAGCTATCTCTCCGCTTGGTAAATCCAAAAACCAATATCTACCATGCTTCCTTACATCGCATTCCAAAGTCTCCCAAGACGAGCAGTTCTCTTTCCTTACCTGCCTCTCACAGCATTCTTGGTTTTCAACGATAATATCGCCTACCTCCAATTGCGTTTCGCCTGCTAACGCATACATACACGCCCTACAAAATTTCGCCATATCTAACACCTCTCTGTTCGCTATATTTAATGGAAAAGCTTACGCAGTTAGGGCACATGTGGTCTATAATATTATCCGCTATGTGCTGAACGTGCTTATCAGGAACGTCTGGGTTAAGCCTTTTGATAAGTTTAAACTTTCCTTCTTTCGCCTTACATTGCCCACATTGCGTTATCTCTTTCATACCCATAATTACCATTCCTCCATTCCTCTTATGGTTTCGTGTGGTATATAAAGACACCACAACTTCAAACCTCTATTTTCAAACCTCTAAATCTCTTATGACAAGTAAAACATTCGTGAATCGTCTTCCCGTTTAATATCGCCATTAGTTCCTTGTCGCCTATCTCCTTACCACAGCATTGCATTTAAATCGCCTCCACTTCTACGAAGTCTTGATTATCGAGCCTGAACTCGATAATGCTCCCTTCGTCTTCAAGCATAGCAAATGCTATCTTTGCTTTCCATTTGTTGTTATGGAAATACGTCTCCTTACTCGCTGACACTACTTTCATTCCCATCGAATCCATTGTTTGTAATGCCTGACGAATGTCTATAGCTGTAAATGATTTTCCCATTTCAAACCCTCCTCAAAGACTTTTTCAATTCTTCGATTATAGCCTTCTCTTTGTAATCTCCACGTAGTCGCAAGAATAATACCCAAGCTACGTGCCTCCAATCTATTTTTTCGTCGTTTCCTATTGAATGGAAACAATTATTACACGGACTACCGCCATGCTGTATATTGCACCCTTCTGTAGCATTCCTAAAAATTGCTACTATCTTCTTATTCAATTTCTTCGCTTTCGTTTTTTCCATTTAAACCCACCATTCTCCGTTTTGTAGACGAGTCCCATTTTGGAACTCGCTTCTTTCTCCTTCTTTCACAAACTACTACTGAATGGGAATACGCTCCCGTTGGATTATTTCCCGATATTTCTCTATTGAAAGCCATACGTGGCGTATGTAGGTTTTATCGCAGTCTTGATATTTCTCTCTCGACTCGAATACATACCCTGTATGAATTGTCTTTCCTTTTTCTCCGTCTTCGAAAATCTTGCTTACGCACTTTCCATAAGTTCTTATTCCATAGCGGTATAAGTCTTTCAGCGAAGTTATGCCCATGTCTTTCATTGGAGTTCTATCTTCGCCATAGGTAACCATTTCTCCGTCTTCTTTTATTTCGTTGTAGGTTTCTACAACGTCTTCAATTATGCGTTCCATACTTCATAACCTCCGTTCTTCTTTTAGATAGGAACGTATTTAAAGCCACGTTCCCACTTCTAACTATTATATACTGCTTTTCGGTAGTCTTCTACCATTCTGGGTTAGCTTTCGTTTGCATACTTGGTATATACATTTCCGCTTACTCTGTGAATAACCATTCCATCTCTAAATGGAACGATTCTACCCTTAAACTCTACGAACCACTCAAAGTTTTTCTGGAATACCCTATACCCTAAACCAAACTGATTACTTGTTTGATTCATTCGGTTTTTAGTGGTATTCGTTCTCCATCCGCCACTATTCAGCGTTATCTGTTCATTCGTAACTCGAATCACGTTTGTCGAATGGTAGGTAACTACCCATTCGTTGTCATACTCACTTATCGTAGTCGCAAATCTACCGACCTTATCCATTCTTGTCATCCAATCACCCTCGCCCCGAATATCTCCGAATATCGAATATGGAGAAGTCTGTGCCCTGTATACGATTGTATCTTACTTACCTCTATGTTGTCTATAATCAAAGTATCCGCAGTATGCTTGTTCATAGTCTCCAATATCGCTTCTACTTGTGGTTTCGTTACTACCCAACTAATGTTCTTTATCGTCATTTCAAATCACCATTCTCCGTTAGCAGTCAAGTTCCGTTTTGAAACTCGCTTCTCCCTCTTTGTTCCGCAAAGGATTTAAAGCCATCAGTTGTTAACCATTTGGTTAAATCCCACCCGTCCCACCACAGCTTTAAGTAGGCTTCGGTTTTAAAAAAATATTTTTTCCCTGCTCGCCGAGTCCCACTCCGTGGACTCGGTAGTCCAGAGGTTCTTAAGCCTTCTATGGTTTTAAAAGAATTTAAATCTATCGTAGGACTGGCGGTGGGATTCACCACCGACCCGTAGTAACGATAGCTTTAAGTAGTCTTGGTCTTTATATACTCCGATAGCTTTAAATAGCCCAAAGGCTTAAATAGACCAATAGCTTTAAATACCCCAAAAGCTTTAAATAACCGAAAGCTTTAA
>Ga0187893_10010901_pt1 | contig 13351 bp, 7 predicted proteins | sample MA1701074metaG_FD_139574 | JGI IMG/M metagenome (GOLD analysis project Ga0187893, IMG submission 139574) | White microbial mat communities from a basaltic lava cave in the Kipuka Kanohina Cave System on the Island of Hawaii, USA - MA170107-4 metaG ...
CTGGATGACTTCCCCGAACAATCCGTTCTTCGCCAAGGCTATTGTGAACCGGATGTGGCGGCAATTTCTCGGCCGTGGTTTCGTAGAGCCTGTGGACGATTTCCGCGCCACCAATCCGGCTTCCAATGCGCTCCTGCTCGAGGAGCTTGCGCAAGACTTGATTGTTCACAAGTACGACCTCCATCACCTGATTCGGCGGATTACCGCTTCGCGGACGTATCAAACGTCCTCCGTGCCGGTTGAGGGCAACAAAGACGACACGATGCTTTACTCGCGGTATTATCCGAAACGCCTGGCGGCCGAGCAGTTGCTCGATTCGATCGGGTCAGCCACGGGCGTCCACGATCAGTACCGGTCGCTTTATCCGGGGACCCGCGCGATGCAGATTCCCGATCCAGAGATCGAGTCCTATTTTCTGGAAGTGTTTGACCGGCCTTCGCGGCAATTAATCTGCGAGCGGAAGAATGCACCGACGCTGAACCAGGCCTTGCACCTTGTAAGCGGCGACTCGCTTCAACAGAAGATCGGCAATCCGGCCAGCACGCTGGCCAAGGCTCTCAAAACCAGTGCTACGCCGGAGCAGACAGTCGAAAACTTGTACCTCGGCACAATCTCGCGGTTTCCCGATGCGCGGGAGAAAGAACTGGCCCGGCAGGCAATTGGCAGATCCGGCGATCCTAAGCGCGGTCTGGAAGATGTTTTCTGGGCCCTGATGAGCTCGAAGGAATTTCTATACAATCATTAGCAGGAGGCGTACGTGCGAGTCACCAATCACACAGACATCTTTGGCCGAAGAGACCTCCTGCGGCTCGGGTCGCTCGGAGCCTTAGGATTGAATCTTCCCTCCTTCTTGCGCGCTGCTTCCACGGCCAAACAGGAGAAGGACATCTCCGTTATTCTGATCTGGCAGTCGGGAGGGAATCCTCACCAGGACACATTCGACATGAAGCCCGACTCACCAAAGGAAGTTCGCGGCGAGTTCAAGCCGATTTCGACTAAAGTCCCGGGAATCCAGGTGAGCGAGCATCTGCCGCGCACTGCTCAGATCGCAGACAAGATCACGATCCTGCGGTCGATGAAATCGCGCGAGAACAATCACGAGCGCGCGATCAATTATCTTCTCACCGGCTATCTGCCGCTGCCCACGATCGAATTTCCAGCGATGGGCTCGGTGGTTTCGAAGATGCTGGGTCCCAAGAACGGCCTGCCTCCCTATGTCGCCGTTCCAAACACGTTTCCATCCTATGGCGCAGGTTTTCTAGGTGGAGAATACAATCCGTTCATCTCCGGCGATCCGAATGTCACCGGATACAAGGTGAAGGACCTTACGCTGCCTGTAGACGTCGACTTCCAAAGGCTCGGCAACCGGCGCTGGCTCGTGGAACAGATGGACAAGAAGTTCCGTGCGATCGAGGCGAGTCCGGATTTCAAGGCCCTCGATGGGTTCTACCACCGCGCCTACGATCTGCTCAACTCGCCGGCAGCGAAGAAGGCGTTCGACATCGAATCAGAGCCGGCAGCGCTACGCGAGCGATATGGGCGGACACCCGTTGGTCAGGGTTGTCTTCTGGCGCGCCGGCTCGTCGAGGCCGGAGTCCGCTTTGTGACCATCGCCAAGGGGTGGCTCAACTACGACACGCATGGCGACAACTTCAACACGATGAAAAAAGTCCTGCTGCCCGAATTCGATCCCGCGTTCGCGACGCTGGTCGAGGATCTCGATCAGCGTGGCATGCTCGACTCAACCCTCGTGATCGTCAACGGTGAGTTTGGCCGGACACCGAAGATCAACGATGCCGCGGGCCGCGACCATCATTCGAAGGCGTGGTCAGTTGTATTCGCGGGCGCGAGACTGACCGGTGGACGCGTGATTGGAGCCACGGACAAGACAGCCACTGAGATCACGGATACGCCGGTAGAGCCCGAAGACCTGCTTTACACCCTCTACACGATGATGGGGATCGATCCGCAGCATGAGCATCAGACTGCTATCGGGCGTCCGGTGAAGCATGTAAATGGCGGCAAGCTGATCCCCGGGCTGTTAGGCTGAGCAGCGAGCATTCGCAAGCGGTCAATTCAACAAATTCTTCCCTCGAACCTCGCCGCGACCGCGACCCACTATCGCCCATTCATCACCTACTCGCCGCACCGCTGCGACTCCGGCAAAACCCGCGGGCGCCTTACCATAGAAAACCTGCCAACTGCGCGTAACCGTCTCCGCGGAGTCCAGGAACGCGAGCAGCGGACGATCGAGGATGCGGCCTTTCTGGATGAGGACCGGATACGGCTGGTGCAAACCCGTAGTGCCGAACTCGAGTCCGCGTGCGAAGGGCTTGCCGCCTTCGACGTGACGCCAAATGTTGAGCCACGGATATTCGGAAGTCTTCCAGATGTAGCCGAGCAGGAGCCCTTTGGCCGGATGAAATGCGGTGACCCAGCCGTAGGCGTCATCGATCACGAACGACACAACGGCTGGGTTCGGGTCATCGTGGAGATAGCGCAAGTTGACCGGTATGCCGTCCTTCAGCGCTTGGGGCCACACGACCACCGGATACTCAGGGTTCGGCATCGGACTCGATTGCAGGAAGCCGCGGCGGGCGTTGGAATCGACCACGGTGGTCTCGTCCAGAAACGGCGGACCGATCGTCGGATGCTGGACCATGTTGTAGACGCGACCCAGCGGATGTTCATTGGTCACGGATTCGGTAATGACCGCGGAGCTGCCGTCGAGCCGAACGGTGCGCTTTACCGCAATCCGCGCCAAAGGAAGTTGCACAGCCATCTCGGCGTCGCTCGCTGTCTTGCCGATGAGTCGCCAGGTGACGTTGCTCGCTTCCCCGTGAAACGGCATGCCGGCGGTTTTTTCGGCCTCGGAAGGCGCTCCCCAGCGATCGAGGCATAGGAAGTGCCCGCGGGCGCGGGCTTGGTTTTTTGTGGTCGGAGTCTCCCAGGTAAATGGATTGAGCGGGAGTTCCTTCAGCTCGAAACCCACCAGGCTGCCGCCGGCGAGTTCCCAGGTCATCTTCGCGGTACCATTCTCGAGGACAACGGATTGGGCGTAGCCGCAGATCGCCGCGAGCAGCAGGAGGCTGTATCGAGTCATGGGTTGATTATGGCGCGAGACCGATGCATCTTGCTCGCTCCTCAACGCGCCTCCATATATACTCTTGAGCATGCTTTCCACCAGGCTCCACCGTTCGAGCCGTCTGGGCTCTCTAGCGATCCTCGCCGCGACCGTTGCCTATGGACAGGGAGAACGTGCGACCGTCACAGGAACCGCGGCCGATGTCAGCGGCGCGATCGTCGTAGGCGCGTCGGTTGCGATCCGCAATGTCGCCACGAACGTCGTGACCAAAACCGCGACGAACGCGGCCGGCATCTACTACCTGGCAGCCTTGCCTCCCGGCCGCTATGAGCTTCGCATCGAGCACAGCGGCTTTCGACCGGCTGTAGTAAGCGATATCCAGTTGGGCGCCGGTCTAACCGCGACCTTCAACGTCAACCTCGAAGTCGGTTCGGTGGCCGAAGCGGTGGAGGTGCGAGCGACCGCCGTGCTCCTCGAAGCACAGACGACTGCGCTCGGCAAGGTGATGCAGACTTCCACGATTAACGGACTTCCCCTGATCGGACGGAACGTGCTCCAGCTCGTGTCGCTGTTGCCCGGTGTCACTCCCGTTGGCGGTGAAACCAACGGCGACGCCACCAACGCCAAGATGAGCGGAGGCCTCGCGCGAGACAACGGCGTGCTCACGGATGGCGGCGAGAGCCGCGCAACCGTCAACTCAAAATCGGCGTTTACCATTCCCATGGAGTCCGTGGCCGAGTACCGCGTCGATACCGCGACCTACGCCGCCGAATTCGGACGCGCCGCGGGCGGCGTGGTCAACCTCGTTACCAAGTCGGGAACCAACGAGCTCCACGGATCGCTTTACGAATACCTGCGCAACGATGTCTTCAACGCCAACAGTTGGACGAATAACCGCAGCGGCGTGGCCAGGGGCATCTTGCGCAGGAACGAGTACGGAGGTTCCGCTGGAGGACCGGTCATCCGCAACCGGACGTTCTTCTTCGCCAACTACGAGCGCACGCGCCAGAGTGGCCCGATTCAGTCTCTAAACACCGTGCCGGCCATGGCGCAGCGTCAAGGTGATTTCAACGGGTCACTCGACCCATCCTCCAGGCAGATCGTTGTTTACGATCCGGCCACAACGCGAGCCGACCCGGCCAACTCCACGCGATTCCTGCGCGATCCCTTTTCCGGAAACCGGATTCCCGCGAACCGGGTCAATACGGTCTCGCAGAACGTCCTGAAATACTGGCCGGCCGCGAATCGGCCTGGTGAGGGACCGGCACAGTTCAACAACTTCTTCACGACCGGGAGCCGCGTCACGGCAAGCCAGCTCTGGGTGCTCCGCATGGATCACATCCTGAGCGACAAGCACAGGCTGTTCGGCCGCTTCAACGGCAGGCTCAGCGATTCGTTCTCGGACGGTCTGGATGCCGGGCTGGTTGCGTTCGTCTCGCAGTCGAGGACGACCTCTCCGGCGTACAGTGCGCTCATCAGCGCGACCTCGACCTTTACACCGTCCCTGTTAGCCGAGCTGCGTTTCGGTTACTCGAGGATTCAGAACAAGAGCGAATGGGACGGCAAGGGTTTCGACATCGCTTCGCTCGGATTTCCAGACAGCGTGGTGCGGGCCATCCGGTACAACACCTTTCCGAACATCAGCGTTTCGCAGTACACCGTTGGGACTGGTCTCTCGGTTACGAGCGGGAGTTCGGCGGAAGTAGGCAGCCTCAACGGCGCGAACAGGAGCGTGACGCCCCAGGATACGTGGCATCTCCAGTATCACGTCACCTATCTTCGCAACCGGCACAAGATCAAGCTGGGAACGGATCTCGAACTGCTGAGGCTCAATACGTTCACGACAAACAGCCCAGCCGGAGCCTATTTCTTTGATCGTCTGTACACGCAGGGTCCGGACACGCTGACCAGGAGCTCGACCGGTGGGCACGGCTTCGCCAGTTTCCTGCTCGGAGTTCCCGTCTCCGACCGGCTGAGCTTCGATCCGGCCCTGACGCTCTACCGCAGGTATTACGGACTTTATTTTCAGGACGACATTCAGCTCACGAAGAATCTGACCGCGAACATCGGGCTCCGCTACGAGTACACACAGCCGTGGGCCGAAAAGTGGGGAAGCATCGGCTATTTCGATTTCGATGGGATCGAGCCTGTGACGGGTGCGAAAGGCACCTACAAAATTCTCCAGCCCGGCCAGTTTCAGACCGATCCGCTGAGGAGAAACTTTGCCCCGCGGGTCGGCCTGGCCTACCGGCTCGGTTCGAAGACCGTTGTCCGCGCCAGCGGCGGCATTTTCCACGCGGCCAGCGACACCCTGAACGCCGGCGTGTCGGACTGGGGCAACGGATTGTTCTCGCTGTACGAAGGGACGCTAGGTCCTCCGAGTCCATTCCCAAATACGCCGCCGCCGGGCGGATCGTGGTCCAATCCGTTCGCGGGCGGTTTGCCGGAACCGAACCGCTCTAGCACGTTCCCGGGCCAGAACGTCCGGACCTTCAATCGCAAACATCCCCTCCCGAACGTCGCGAACTGGACGTTCAATATTCAGCACATGATCGCGCCGACGCTGCTGGTGCAAGCAGGGTATGTCGGGAACAAGGTCACGCGCGTCGCGCAGAACCGATTCTACAATCAGAACGATCCGCTGCTGCTGCCCTTGGGCTCCCAACTGCTCCAGCAGGTGCCCAACCCCTACTTCGGAAAGGTCACGACGGGCAACCTGAGCTTCCAGACCGTGCAATTGCGCCAACTGCTCAGGCCCTATCCTCAATATCTACAGTTGCTCATCCCCCGCGACGGGTACGGCGACGCGAATTATCACAGTCTTCAACTGCAGATCGACAAACAGTACAGCAACGGGCTGACGTTCTCCGCCGCGTTCACGGTGTCGAAAACAATCGCCAACGTATTCGAGTCAGACGCCACGGAAGGCTTTCCGCAAAACGCCCGCTATAACCCGGACTACAGCCGCACCATCGAAACCAACGATATTCCGCGGCGTCTCGTTCTGAGCTATGTGTATGAGTTGCCGGTCGGGAAGCGCCGTCCATTGCTTTCCCAAGGGCTGTTGGGCAACATCATCGGAAACTGGCAGATCAGCGGCATCACCATTTTCCAGAGCGGTACGCCTCTGCGAATCGCCGCCGCGGACAACACCAATCTACTGGACTTCGCGCTCAGCGTGGGCCGCGGGAACCGGCTGAAGGACCCCGTGATCGCTCCGGGCAACCGGACCACGGACCTCTACTTTGATACCACGGCATTCGCGCTGGCTCCAGCATTCACCATGCCGAACGATTCGCTAACGCAACCCCAGTTGCGCAACTACGGGCGCCGTAATTTTGACATGGCGTTCCTGCGCGATCAGCCGATCCAGGAACGTTACAAGCTCCAGCTTCGAGCTGACATTGTCAACATTTTTAATACGCCGGCGCTGAGCCTGGGAACAGGGTCGAGTGTGACGGTGGGTACTCCGCAGTTTGGGAGAGTATTGACCGGAGGGAGTCCCAGAAACATTCAGCTTTCACTACGTTTCACGTTTTAGAGTGGGATCGTGCCCACACCGAGTTCAATCGCGCGATTCTACCTGGGGGAAAGTACGGATCACGCTGGGAGAAGCCTGGCCGAGATTCTCCGATGGGATCACCAACGCCTGGAGTACACGCACGACTACATTCAATGGCTTTTCCCTCTGCCTGAACCGAGTCCCGTGAATCCGGAGGCGCCGGTGTTGGATGCGGCGACGAGAGAGGAATTCCGCCGAAGTGCAGATTTTAAGGCGCGGTTGCTGGACTCGTTTCGGATGATGGTGGATTTCTATGGGCTCCGCATCGCGGCAGAGAATCCGCCAAGGATTGAACGGGGGCACGCCTTCGAGGAACGGCGCGAGAATTGGCTTCAGCCGATGAATCATAATCATCTCCGAATCACGCGGATCCTGCGTTCGATACATTTGCTCGGGCTGGAGGATTGGGCGCGCGCGTTCTTCGAGGCCCTGCAGGACGTCTTCGAGAAAGAGAGCTCGCGGATATCACAGACGACGTTTGAATTCTGGAACCGGGCGGAAAAGGGAGTAAGATGAAGGGCTAATGAAAGCAACTTACGCACTGCTAGCGGCTGCGGCATTACTAGGACAGGACGTGCCGCGACCAAAGATCACAGGTCTGGCGCATGTGGCGCTGTTCGTGAAAGACGTGGACAGAGCACGAGTGTTCTACAAAGACTTCCTTGGGTTCGAAGAGCCGTTCGATCTCAAGAACCCCAATGGAAGCCTGTCGCTGACTTTCATCAAGGTCAATGACCGTCAGTACATCGAGCTGTTTCCGGAGCGGGAGCCGGACACCGACAGGCTGAACCACATCTCGATCGAGACCAATGACGCCGAGGCGATGCGGCTCTATCTTCGATCCAAGGGGATCAGCGTCCCGGAGCGTGTGCCCAAGGGACGGATCGGCAACCTGAATTTCACGGTGAAGGATCCCGATGGGCACGGTGTCGAGATCGTCGAATACGCCCCCGATGGATGGAGTGTGCGGGATAAGGGAAAGTATCTAGGCACACAGCGCGTATCGCTGCGCATGCTGCATGCGGGGATTCTCGTGAATTCGGTCGAGGCTTCGATGAAGTTCTACGGCGACATCCTCGGGTTTCAAGAGATCTGGCGCGGGAGCCGGGACACTCAAGTGCTGAACTGGATCAACATGCGGGTGCCGGATGGCGAAGACTACATCGAGTTCATGCTATACAACAACCAGCCTGGGCCTACGCAGCGGGGCACGCAGCATCACATTTGTCTTGCAGTGCCGGATATGGCGAAGGCGGTGGCGCACCTCGAGTCGCGTCCAGCACGGAAGAGATATGGCCAGCCCATGGAGATTCGCGTCGGCGTGAACCGGCGGCGGCAATGCAATCTGTACGATCCGGACGGGACGCGGGTTGAACTGATGGAGCCGCGAACAGTGGACGGGAATCCGCCACCGTACGCCACGGCGCCGCCGCCGCGACCGTAATGTTTTTCCGCCATTCGAGCTGAGCGAATCGATCCTGCGCAGACACTACGGAGTGAATAACAGGCGATTGACGCGAAAGGGACGCCGATTGACACTCGAACCCCTTCGGTTATAGTCTGAGCGAGTAACTACTCTCCCGTCCCAAGGAGTGAGTCATGAAGGTTAGATGGATCCTTTCTCTCGCGATGGCAGCTTTCCTTGCGACGAGCGGTGTGAGCATTGCTCATGCCCAGTTGACGGCGCAAATTACGGGCACTGTAATCGACTCGTCGGGCGCGGTGGTTCCGGAAGCCGCGGTCAGCGTTGTCAACGAAGGCACCGGAATCCGGTGGGACACCAAAACCAATGATTCCGGCATCTACACGGTGCCGCTGCTGCAGCCGGGCCACTACAAGATCAACGTTCAGAGCGGGGGATTCCGGGCGGTGAGCCGCTCGGGGATCCGGCTCGAGGTGGCGCAAACGGCGAAGGTCGATTTCGTACTGGAAGTGGGAACGGCCACTGAATCAATCAACGTTGTGGATACGGCTCCGCTACTCGATTCGGGAACCAACGCGATCGGCGGTTTGGTAGCGTCCGACAAGGTCGAGAATCTCCCATTGAAGGGCCGCAATTCAAACGCGTTCATGATGCTGGTTCCTGGGGTTCGGGCGACGCGAGCCACGATTGCGCAGCCAGTGCTCGAAAGTCATTATCAGTTCTTCTCGGTGAACGGATCGAGGCCCAATCAGAATCAGTTCCAGTTGGATGGAGGCAATAATACCGATTTGGCTTTTAATAGCCCTGAGTACAGCGCGCAGGTGGAATCGGTACAGGAATTCCGCGTGCAGACAAACAATTTCAGCGCGGAGTACGCCAACGCGGGAGGCGCCGTGATCAACATTGTGACCAAGAGCGGCACCAACGAGTTTCACGGAAGCCTGTTCCATTTCTTCCGAAACGATGCACTCGCCGCGAATGACTTCTTTTCGAATGCGGCCGGCAGGGCGAGACCCGTTTTCCGGTACAACCAGTTCGGCGGAACCTTGGGAGGCCCGATTGCGAAGAACCGGACATTCTTTTTCTTCGGCTATGAAGGGTTGCGGTTTAAAGACCCCATTATCCGGACCACAACCGTACCCACCGAGCGACAGCGGGCCGGTGATTTTTCCCAGACCCTGGCGGCCAACGGCAGAGTGATTCTGATTCACGATCCGTTTACCACGCGGCAGGATCCGGCCAATCCGGCCAGGTATCTGCGGACTCCGTTCGCGGGCAACATCGTTCCTCAATCCCTCATCAACCCGATTTCTTTAGCCATCCAGAAGTATTTTCCCGGACCCACCTCTGCGGGTGATCCGTTCACGGGCCTCAATAACTTTTTCTTCAGTGGCCCGCGGACCCGGCCCGTGAAAGACTTATCCGGGCGGGTGGATCATCAATGGAACGCGGGCACGATCATGACCGCGAGATTCTCCCGGTCCAACACTACAATTACGAATCCTCCGACATTTGGATTCGAGAACATTGCCAGCCCAGGATACAGCCGGAATCCCCAGAGCCATCCGTCCGCTCTTCTCAAGGTGACCAGAACCTTTACTCCCACGATGTTCGGTGAGTTCGTCAGCTCCTGGGCCCGTTGGTGGTTCGATCGCCGGGGATTGTCCAACGGTTTTAATCCGACAGTGCTGGGATTTCCCGCGTATGTGGCGGCGAATAGCAAGGCACTCGGATTTCCCTCCATTGGTCCCGGCGAGATGTCCGGGCTGGGCGGCTATAACAACGAGCACGACATAGCTGACCGCGTCGAGCTTAAGGCGAACATGTCGAAGATAGCCGGAAAACACACGTTCAAGTTTGGCGGATTGTATAGCATCGGCAAGTACATCTCGAAGCTGAACAGCACAGCGGCGGGAACCTACTCGTTCGCCAAGAGCTTCACTCAAGGACCGGATCCTTTTCAGAGCGGTCCGGAATCGGGCTTTGGCTATGCGACTTTTCTGCTAGGGACTTTGACTGGCGGATCGCATAACGCAGGAGAACTCAATACGCAGCTTACGCAGAAATACATCGGATTCTATTTCCAAGAGGACTATAAGCTCAGCTCGCGGCTCACGCTGAATCTTGGGATTCGATATGACCTGGAAACTCCGCGCACCGAGCGGCTCGACAGGCTGGCGAATTTCCACTACGACGGGACCGCGACGTTGTCGAATGGATACCAGGTCCGCGGAGGGCTGTTGTATCCCGGAATAGGAAGCCTGCCGCGCGGACATTGGAACAAGGACGCCAACAACTTCGGACCGAGGGCGGGCTTCGCCTACAATCTGGAAAAAGACACCGTGGTCCGGGGTGGATACGGCGTGTTCTTCGCCAATAGCTGGGGCAGCGGCAGGAACGGAAACGGAATGCCGCAAACGGGTTTTACCTGCAGCAGCGCCGTCACCGCCAGCCAGGACGGCGGTCTCACGCCGTTCGCCTCCTTCTCCGATCCCTTTCCGAAGGGTTTCTGCAAACCCTCGGGCAGTGCGGCAGGATTGCTCGCCAACCTTGGCCAGTCGATCGACATGATTGACCGGAACCAGAATGTGCCGTACGGGCAATCGTGGAATCTCGACATACAACGTAAACTGCCGGCGGAGTTCGTTTTCGAGATCGCCTACTCCGGATCGCGTGGCATCAATCTTGCCGGTACGGTGGAATACAATCAACTCGCGCCCGAGTTTATGAGCCTCGGAACGCAGCTCAACACGCAAGTTCCGAATCCGTTCTTTGGAGTGATCACCGAAGGGCCTCTTTCCGAGAGGGCGATTACACGGGGCCAGGCACTGCGCCCGTATCCCCAATTCCTGGCCGTATCGAGCCGGAGCGCCACTTATGGCGCGTCCACATATCACGCCATGCTGGTTCGGGTGGAGCGCCGCCTATCCAAGGGGTTCAGCGTGCTGGCTGCCTATACATGGTCAAAGTTGATCGACGATCTGATTCCCAGCTTGACGGGGTTTCCGGGAGAATCCTTCTCAGGGGCTCCGCTGCAGAACTTCTACGACCGGCGCGGGGAGCGTGCGTTGGCATCCTGGGACACGCCGCATCAACTCGTGCTCAGCTACGTCTATGAGTTACCGTTCGGGAAAGGCAAGGCTCTCTTGAATCGCGGTGGCGTAGCCGGAGCCTTCGCCGGGGGATGGCAATTAAATGGCATCACACTGCTCCAGAGCGGGCCCCCTCTGCAGATCAACGGCGGCAACGGAAGCGGAACTTTCGCGGGGACACAAAGGCCGCACTGGAATGGCCAGAACGCGACCAAAGAGGGACCGATACAGGCCAGGCTGGGATCGTTCTTCGACACCGCGGCCTTCACCATCAATGCACCATTCACTTTCGGGAATGCCCCGCGGCTCATGCCAAATCTTCGCGGGCCGGGCGCCACAAACTTCGACTTTTCGTTATTCAAGAACTTCCGGATCCGCGAGTCGATCCGGATGCAATTCCGGGCCGAAGCGTTCAACGCGTTCAATCAAGTGCAATTCGGAAACCCGGCGACGTCGATCACCACCAATACTTTCGGGAGAATCAGCAACCAACAGAATTCGCCAAGGGATGTGCAGTTGGCGCTGAAGCTGACGTTTTAGGAAGCAAGACAACGGCATGGGATTCTCTCGCCGATCCTTTCTTTCCACTTTCGCGGCGGCTCCGCTGGCGGCTCAGCGCCGCCTCCCGAATGTTGTTCTGATCCTGATCGACGACTACGGCTGGCGGGATACCGGGTACAACGGCAGCACCTATTACGAAACACCAAACATTGATGGGCTGGCCCGCAGCGGCATGGTGTTCACGAATGGGTACTCGGCAAGTCCTGTGTGCTCGCCGACTCGCGCAGCGATCATGACCGGAAAGTATCCGGCGCGCCTCCATGTCACCGCCCATCTGCAGGGCGCGTCAAACCGGTTTCACTACACGAAGGTGCTTCAGCCCAGTGCACGCCTGGAGCTCGCGCTCGACGAAGTAACCATCGGCGAGCTCTTGAGGGAACATGGCTACCGGACGGCGTGCATTGGCAAGTGGCACTTGGGCAAGATCGGATTCCTGCCCTCCGACCAGGGTTTTGACGTCTCGCTGGCCGGAGATGAAGCCGGCTCCACATCGAACTTCTTCTACCCGGACTGGAGGAAGAAGATTCCGCTCGAAGGCAAACCGGGCGAGTATCTGACGGACCGGCTCACGGACCTTGCCATTGATTTCATCCGGTCGAACAAAGACCGGCCGTTCTTCCTCTACCTGCCTCACTTCGCGGTGCATACGCCGATCCAGGGAAAGCCGGACAAAGTACGCAAGTATGATGCGAAATCCCAGCGCGGCAATTCTCTCCAATCAACGCCGGTCTCACCGGTGACTGACGCGAGTGACGCGCGCCTGACGCCTAAGGGCGAGAGCGGCGCGGTTAGCGCTCAGAATTATGGCGAGTATGCCGCCATGATCGAGAGCATGGATGAGAGTGTCGGCCGGGTGCTTGGATCTCTGCGCGACCTTGGCCTGGAGCAGAACACCCTGGTCATTTTCAGCGGCGACAACGGCGGAGTCACATCGCGGGAATGGAAAGATCGGCCGATCACGTCGAACCTTCCGCTGCGGTTGGGGAAGGGACATCTCTATGAAGGCGGCATCCGGGTGCCCACCATCGTCCGGTGGCCTGGAGTGACAAAACCCGCAAGCACGTGCCACGAGCCGGTCGTGAGCTACGACTACGCACCTACCATCGCCGAAGCGGCAGGGATTCCGCACACGAAGCTCCCCAAGATGGATGGGCGCAGTTTCACCGCCCTGCTCAAAGGCTCTTCGGGGATTGGCCGCACCGAGAACTTCTGGCACTACCCGCATTACAGCCCACAAGGCGGCAGGCCATCGGCGGTGATTCGTCGCGGCAACGACAAACTGATTCTCTTCTTCGAGGACAGCAGAGTTGAACTCTACAACCTCAAGAATGACGTGGGCGAAACCACTGACCTGGCGGCATCAGAGCCAGCCAAGGCCTTGGACTTGCGGCGGCGCCTCGAGGACTGGCTGCGGGAGACGAGAGCACAACTTCCCAAGCCGAATCCGAACCATGATCCGGCGCGGGAGCGAGAGCCAGGCCCACCGATGGGTCCTGCCACAGCCAAGTAGTACGCTGACGAAACAGTATGGCTTGACAACCCATGAACTTGGATACAAGGTAATGCTAATTCAGTGGCGCGGTCTATATATGCGTCTCCATGTCGCCGGAACGCCCCGTGCTTTCGGC